>Ga0247724_1000168_pt1 | contig 17116 bp, 11 predicted proteins | sample OKSTACKMC2E_FD_182776 | JGI IMG/M metagenome (GOLD analysis project Ga0247724, IMG submission 182776) | Subsurface sediment microbial communities from gas well in Oklahoma, United States - OK STACK MC-2-E | ecosystem: Environmental > Terrestrial > Deep subsurface > Rock core/Sediment | place... | reverse complement strand
CCATCTGCCCGTCGCTATCGCGCAGACGCAGCAGCACTTCCAGGTGTGTGCCCTGCCCTGCTACCGACAGCGGCACTATCGGCTGGGCATAGAGTTCAAACAAATCTTCATCCAACGCTTTGTGCAACAAGGATAAAAGCTGGCGCTGCTGAGCCAGATGATTCAGTTCTGGCCCGTTGGTATCAACAATAAAATAGCGGTTGCGCCCCTGATGTTTCGCCAGATAACAGCCACTGTCGGCAGCTTTGATTAAGTCTGTCAGGCTGCCCTGATAACCATCCAGCGCCACGACACCGACACTGGCGCCAATGGTAAAAATCTGTTGTTGCCAGTCAAAGCGAAAAGCGGCGATTTGCCGCAATAACTGCTGTAAATGCTGGCTGACTGCGGCCAGATCGCGGCCAGTTAACACCAGACAAAACTCGTCACCGCCGACCCGGGCCAGCACGTCGGCTGCAGTTAAATCGGTGCTGAGTAAACTGGCGACCCGGCGCAACAGCTCATCGCCGGCCAGATGACCGCAACTGTCATTGATTTGTTTAAACTGGTCCATGTCGATGTAACACAAAGCCCCGGCCTGCGGTGATTGCAGCAGGCCCGCGAGGCGTTGCTCAAAGGCGTAGCGGTTTAATAAACCGGTCAGCTGGTCATGTTCAGCCTGGTAGCGGATTTGCTGTTGCAGCGCCTGCTCCTGACTGACGTCGCGAAAAGTCATGGCCAGCCCCTGTGCCGATTTCACCACCTGCAAGCGCAGCCAGCGCGCGTGAATCAGCGTGGACGGCTGCGCCAATACCGCTTCATACGGCTGGCCAGTCTGGTCCACTTTCAAACAGCGGCGCAATAACCATGCTGCATCCAACTGCTGGCAAAGCAGCGCCAGCGATTGGCCGGGCAATAACAAAGCTGCATCACACAGCTGGGCGGCAACTTTGTTACTTTGTTGCAGTAAAAAATCACCGGTCGCAGCATCGGTCTGGCGCGACCACAATAACATCGCATCCAAAGACGCATCGGCTGCTGACTGATATAGTTGCTGGAAACGCCGCACTTGTGCGTCTTTGGCAAACTGGCGATACAACAACAGGCCGATGCCGCAAGAGATAACAAAACCAAGCCCGGCCATCCAGCAGGCGCTTTGCCAGATATCGGTCTGGCTCTGCACGGTAAAATGCCATTGCCGGCCGGCAAAAACCAGAGGTTGAGTGACTTCCGGTGCCGAAGTAGCAAAACTACCGCTTTGCAGCAACACCCGGGCGCCATCCTGCATGCGAAAACTCAACCCGCCCGCTTCCAGCTCACTGGTATAAACCCCGATAATGGTGGTGATATCAAAGAATGCGGATACATAACCATGGGGTTTACCCTGCATACTGATAGCGCGGCTGACCACCAGGCTCTGTGGCTGTTGTGGCGGGTGCAGCACGGCGCTATTTTCGAGTAGTGGCGTGCCGAGTAAGGTTGGTAAATGCAGCTGCAACAGCTGTTTGCGCCGCAGCGGGTCAATCGACCAGGCCACCCGCCCCTGCTGATCGAGCAGCGCCAAATCGCGCAATCCCGGCAGCATCTTCGCTAAGGTCACGGCCCGGACATTAAACCAGTCTATTTCATTGGCGGCCGCAACCGGCCAGTGTCCGACTAAATCATCCAGCGCCCGTACCCGGTCCGCCGCCATAATTTCCAGCGCATTGCTGACTTGCTGCGCCACAGTTCTGGCTTTGATTTCGCTGGTTTTCTGGTTGCTAAGCCCAAGATAGAATGCGATCAGCAGAATGATGGAAAAAATAAACAAACTGGCCAGACTGGCGACTAAAGCGGGACGACGCTGCATAGACTTCTCCAAACAATCTTCGCAGTCTATGCAGGCAATATGACAATATTAAGACATTTCAGATCAGGCTCTCGTCCACTAACAGCCGGTTGCGGCCCTGTTGTTTGGCTTTGTAGAGCATTTCATCAGCGCGTTGCAGCAGTTGGCGGGCCTGGGTGTGTTCCTGCGGCACCACAGTCGCGAGACCGGCGCTGAGCGTGACGATGCCGCCGGGCGAATATGGGTGCGGCAAGGCCAGGTGCTGGATTTTCAGCAGGATATTCTGCGCCAGAAACTGCGCGCCATGACTGTTAGTACGAGGCAACAATACGGCAAATTCCTCACCGCCAAAGCGCGCCAACAAGTCATAAGGCCGGCCAATCGCCTGTTGCATCGCCATGGCGACCCGGCGCAGACATTCATCGCCGGCCAGATGCCCAAACTCATCGTTATATTGTTTAAAATAATCAATATCCAGCATCAGCAGCGACAACGGCTCATTTGCCCTGCAGCAGCTGCGCCATTCCAGTTCCAGTTGCTGGTCAAAGCGCCGGCGGTTGGCAATACCGGTCAGGCCATCTATCTGCGAAATAGCTCTTAATAAATCAGCTTGTTGTTTGAGCTGTAGCTGGGTTTTAACCCGGGCTTTGGTGATAATCGGATTGACCGGCTTATGAATAAAATCTACTGCGCCCAGTTCGAAGCCGCGTACCTCATCGGCTTCATCAAAATGGGAAGTGATAAAAATCACCGGAATAGCCGCCAGTTCCGGATCGGCTTTTAACCGGCGGCAGACTTCAAAGCCGTCCAGCCGCGGCATCACGACGTCGAGCAAGATCAGATCCGGATGCAGTTCAGCGCATTTCTCCAGAGCCTGTTCGCCATTCAATGCAATAAACACATCAAACTCATGGCGGAAAATCTCATACATCACCCGGATATTCAGCTGGTGATCGTCCACCAGTAACAAACGCGGTTGCGCACCGGGTGTGGCATACCACTGGGTATCATGCGACATCAAATTACCTTCCTTGCCAATTGTCTGAGCGTATTCAGCGCAGCGCAAAAATCCAGTTGCTCGACCTGCGCGCTAAGTTGTTGATAACGTGGATCCGCTGCCAGTAATCTGGCAGTCAAATCCAACGCCGATAAATGTTGTTGTTGCAACGCCAGCTCCAGCTGCCGCAACAGTTCAGTTTCCCCCGGAGGTTCAGACTCCGATAGCGCCTGTGGGTTCAGTGTGGGCAGCGCCGGTTGCTGCGCGGCAAACTCGGTCCAGCATAGCCTGAATTGCTGCAGGCTTTGCTCCAGCAGCGGTTCTAATGCCTGAATATCCGCCGGCACCCCCTGCTGTAGCTGTTTACCGGCCACCCGCAATGCCTGCGCCAGTTGCGCGGCGCCAAGTGTCGCAACGACACCCTGCAAGGTATGTAACACGGCACGGCGGGCGTTATTGTCAACAGCCGCTGTGTACATCTCACTTTGCTGCTGCCATTCCTGCGGCAGGCGCTGCCAGGCCTGGTATAACAACTGGCTGTTACCACCAAAGCGCGACAACAACTGCGGCAACGGCTGTAAAAGACCGCCGCTGGCCGACTCCTGGCAGTGGCTCTGGCTGTCAGCTTGCTGCGCCGGAATTTCGCGGCCACACAGCGCCAGCAATTGCGGGCACAAAGTTTTTAAATCAATCGGTTTGGCAATATGCGCGTTCATGCCGGCCGCCTGACAGGCGATCTGGTCATCGGCGGTGGCGTTGGCGGTCATCGCCACAACAGGTAACTGTGCCGGCGTATAAAGCTGGCGGATTTGTCTGGTGGCGGTCAGTCCATCCATCCCAGGCATCTGCAAATCCATCAGCACCAAATCAAAATATTGCTGCCGCACCAATGCCACCGCAATAAAACCATCGACCGCCAGCGTGACGCGGGCGCCCGCCGACAACAGCAACTGCTCAGCGACTTCCCGGTTCAGCGCATTATCCTCCACCACCAGCAAAGACAAGCCAGCCAGTGGTTTATCCGCCAACCTGACTGGAGCCTGCACTCTGGGCGTGGCGGGTCGCAGGGCTTGCTGAATGCGGCTAGCCAGTTGCTGCGGCGTGACGGGTTTAATCAGCACGTCACAGATCGGCTGATCTTGCTGGCGCGCGAGTTGCTGCAGCACCTCGCTTTCAAAAGCGGTGACCATCATCAACATCGGCATCGGATTTGGCGTGGTATGCGCTGCAATGCGGCCCTGGTTTTGCTGCAGCATTTGCTGTGCAGCCGCAAGGCCATCAAGCCCGGGCATCCGCCAGTCCAGCAACACCAGCTGGAACGGGCAATCAGACTCTGCCGCCAGGCGTAAAGCCTGTACCGCAGCTTCCCCATCAGATACGGCGGTGACGTCACAGCCGAACTGTTGCAAACTGGCGCTCAGACTCTGGCGCACCAGCACCTGGTCATCCGCTACCAACACTTTCAGCGACTGCGGCAACAATGCCGGTGCCTGCTCTGCAACCAGCGGAAATTCCACGCTGAAGCTAAAACAGCTGCCTTGCCCCGGTGTGCTGTCCAACTGCAATTTCGCCGCCATTAAAGCCAGCAGACGCTGACAAATGACGAGGCCAAGGCCAGTGCCGCCAAAGCGGCGGCTGATCGACGTTTCCGCCTGACTGAAGGCATTAAACAAGCGTTGCTGCTGTTCGGCTGAAATGCCAATGCCGCTGTCTTCCACCTGAAACAACAGTCGCGCTTTACCCGGCGCTGCCGTTTGCCGGCTGACACAAAGCCGGACATAACCTTGCTGGGTAAATTTCAGTGCATTGCCGGCCAAATTGACCAGTACCTGCTGCAAACGCAGCCGGTCAGCCAAAATGCTGGCCGGTAAATCTGCTGCCAAATCAAACAGTAATTCCACGTGTGGGTTCTGGTGGGTCGCACCAAGCAATACAGCGACGTCCTGAAAGAAGCTGGCCAGATCCAGTGGTGCCGGGTCCAGCTCCAGCCGGCCAGCATCAATTTTGGAGAAATCGAGAATATTGTTCAGCAGCCCTAACAGCGCAGTCGCGGCTATCTGGGTTTTGCCGACATAGTCGGTCTGCAAATCACTGAGAGCTGTTTGTTGCAGCAGCTGTAACATACCGAGCACTGCATTCAGCGGCGTGCGGATCTCGTGGCTCATGTTCGCCAGAAATTGTGACTTGGCCTGATTGGCGCTGTCGGCCTGTTCTTTGGCCTGCCGTAATTGCATTTCCAGTTCACGCTGCTCGGTGATATCGAGGTTAATACCGGTCATGCGCCAGGGCGTGCCGTCGGCTTTGCGTTCGACCGTGGCCGCGCCCTGAATGTAACGCACACCGCGGTCCGGCGTGACGATGCGGAAAATCGGCTCATACTGGCCGGTACCGGCGAGCGCATGCTGCAGCGCAGCTTCGGTTACCGCCAAATCCTCCGGATGCACCCGCTCCTGCCAGTGCTGATAACGCAGGCCGGACTGCGCCAGAGCCGGGTCTTGCCGGTAAATATCAAACATCCGGCCATTCCACCATAATTCGTTATTTTCCGGCTGCCAGGTCCAAACGCCCATGTGCGCAACTTCAGCAGCAATACTGAGCTGGTCGCGCAACATAGTTAAATCCAGCTCGGATTGCAGCTGTTCGCTGAAATCCAGCGCAATCAGCAGATAACCCAGCAGTTCGCAGCTGGTATCGCGGATTGCGGTTAAGGTCAGTAGCGCCGGTAAACTACTGCCGTCCTGGCACGTCAGCTGACTACGCCAGGTTTCCGGTGCTCCGGTTTGTGCCAGATGCTCCAGTAAATCGGTCTGAGTTTCACCAGATAACCCCATTTCCCGGCTACGGCTGATAAGCTCGCTGCTATTGAGTAACGCCGTCAGCTGCGCCTTTCCGGCCATCTCCGTCGCCTGATAGCCCAGCATCAGCTCGGCACCTCGGTTGAACAGTTGCACCACGCCGTGTTTGTCGAGACTGATAATGGCGACTTCCGAAGCGGCCCGCAGCACGGTATCAATCAGTTGATGCAATTCAGCACGATGTGATTCGGCCTGTTTACGGTCAGTGATGTCGCTGGACAATGCAATGTAACGTTCGGTCAGTCCGGTGGCATTGAGCAGCGGCATAATCACAGTGTCGTACCAGCGCAAACTGCCATTTTGATGGCGATTACAAATCTCGCCGCGCCAGGCCTGTTGCTGGCTAATCTGCCCCCAGAGCTGCTGCCAGAACAGCACCGGGTGTACGCCGGAGTTGACGTGCTGATGCGTCTGCCCAACCAACTCGACCCGGCTGTAGCCGAGGCTTTGACAAAACACCGGATTGACATCAAGGATCCGGCCCGACGGGTCGGTTTCGACATATAGAAACTGTGCATTAATAGTCGCCAGTAAGGTTTGATGCTGGCGCAGCGCCTGATCGAGCTGACGCCGGCTGGCGACCAGCTCGCCGATATCCCGCAGCGTTTTTGCTGCCGCGATAATGCGGCCTTTTTCATCATAAACCGGCGAGACATTCACCAGCACATCCAGCAAAGTACCGGATTGATGCCGGCGCTGCGTGACAAATTGCTTCACGCTGTCACCACGACGGATTTGCTGCAGGATTTGTTCTTCCTGCGATTTCAGCTCAGGCGGAATGATCAGGTCAGTCAGCGGCCGGCCAATCGCCTCGTACGCACTGTAACCAAACATCAGCTCTGCACCCTGGTTCCAGCTGGTGACCGCCCCCTGCAAATCCTGGCTGATAATGGCATCAGAGGAGCTGCGCACTATGGCCGCCAGCCGGCTTTTATGCTCATGAAACTGCTGACGCGACAGATAAATCCGCATGCTCATACTGGCGGTCAGCGCCAATAACAACGTCAGCAGCAGCCCCAATGCCGACTGCTGCTGCACGGATGGCAGGCCGAGCTGCTGACTGAACTGCTGATCTGCATGAAAATGCCATTGCCAGTGCCGGCCGAACACTTCACTGTCCAGCACAACTTCGCCCTGTAACCCGGACGGCAAACGGGCCAAACCAGACTGATAAAACACGCTGGGTTCGCCGGTGACATCGCGCATTTCCAAACCGATGCCACCGGCTTGCGGTAATAAATCATGCAACACTTCACCGGCGATCAGCGGCGCATAGCTCCAGCCCTGTAACAGCTGTTGCCGCTGCGCCACAGTCGCCGGCGTGACCCAGCCCTGATAGACCGGCAATAACATCAGAAACGCCTGCAAGGGTTTACCGCCAGCTTGCACCAGCGTGATCGGCCCGGTCAGTCTGGCTTCACCACTTTGCATCGCGGCAACCGCTGCCGCATAGCGATTGGGTTCCGAGCTGATATCCAGACCGATGGCCGCCTGATTGCGCGCCAGCGGTTCGATATATTGAATGATGAAATGCTCATGCGGATGAGGCGCCAGCACGGTCAGCTTAAAATCGGCCGGACCAGTCTGCTGCGCCTGCTGTAAAAACTGCGACAACTGTGCCGGAGCGACCCGATGGATGTAACCAAAACCATGGGCACCGGGAAACTCCAGCGCAATATCCCGGCTTTGGTTGTAAGCATGGAAAGTCGCTGCGTTCAGTGCGCTTCCCGCAGTCAGCACATGGCCACGCACACCGCGCAGGCCGTATTGATAACGCTGCAGACGATCTTTGCTTTGCCGCACTATCTGCCCGGCCACATCGGTTAAAGCCTGCAGTGTGCGCTGATGGTTGCGCTGCTCCAGCGACCGGGAATACAGCAGTACCGCGGCAATCCCTGACAATAAAATCACCACAGCCAGCCATAGCGGCCACCGGGTTGGGGTTGCATTCTGCTGATCAGTCCAATGAGGTTGCTGTGTCATGCTCAATAATCCCTGACGCGATCAGTAAAAGAAGTGAACAGCACTGTGGCTTGATCACTGACCGCTGCTCATGCAGCTCCTGACTTTTGAAATTAGCACAGCGCGGCCCGACGTCCACTTTTTCGCAACAACCGGCGGTAATTTAACAAAAACTTCTGGTCAGATCTGTGGCAAAACTTTAGAGTCAATCAGGCAACAATTGCCGGCAATTACCAGGCATTGGCGGCGAAAAGCAGAAAAATAACAATAACAACAACTCAGTTACAGTGAGGACCATTAGTGGCTAAAACCATCATTAAATACAGCGCCGGCGTGTTACTGTTGCTCATTAGCATCATTGTCGTCCGGACTCTCAGCTTTAGCCCGCAGCCTATGGCGGCTGTCGAACCCGTCGCGTTGACAGTCGATGTAGGGAAGGTCAGCCAGCATCTTTCAGCCGCGATCCAATTCCAGACCATTTCTTATGACAACAGCGCCAAACGTAATAAAAGCCGGTTTGTCGAATTCACGCAGTGGGTTGGTCAGACCTATCCGCAGCTGCAGCAGCTGGAGCTGACGCCGGTCAATGAGCTGACTTTACTCTATCGCTGGAAAGGCAAAGACAGCCAGCGTGCAGCGATGCTGCTATCAGCCCACTACGACGTGGTACCAGTCACGCCGGGCACCGAAAAATTGTGGCAACACAGCCCGTTTTCCGGCGCCATTGCCGACGGTTATGTCTGGGGACGTGGTGCGATGGACGATAAAGGCGCGGCAGTCGCCATGCTCGAAGCCATCAGCCTGCTACTGCAGCAAGGTTATCAGCCGCCGCATGATGTGTATCTGGCGTTGACGCACGACGAAGAGATCGGCAGCAAAGAAGGCGCCGCGGCAGTCACAGCGCTGCTGCAGCAACGCGAGGTGAAACTGGCCTGGTCGCTGGATGAAGGCTCTTTTGTGTTACGTGAGATGGTGCCAGGCGTCATGGCCGATGTTGCCAGTATCAATGTCGCAGAAAAAGGTTTTCTGAATCTGCAGCTGACAGTGCAAAGCCCCGGTGGCCACAGCTCGATGCCGCCGGCCGAAACAGCCGTCAGTATTCTGGCCCGTGCTTTGACCCGCCTGACCGACCAGCAGGTACCCGGCGGCATCGACGGCCTGACTGCCGATTTTTATGACCAGCTTGGCCCGCATATGGCCCTGCTGCAACGGATGTTATTGGCTAACCGCTGGTTGTTCGGCGCTTTGCTGGAACATGAACTGAGCAAAATGCCGACCGCCAATGCCATGCTCAGGACCACCACGGCGCCGACTATGCTCACCGGCAGTATCAAAGCCAATGTATTGCCGCAACAGGCGACGGCTATCGTGAACTTTCGCTTGCATCCGCGCGACAGTGTCGATGCGATCCTGGCGCATGCCACAACCGTGATCAATGACCCAAGGGTTGAACTCAACGTGTTGCAGGGTATGGCTGCTTCTAAAGTCGCATCAAAAGACGCCGATGGTTTCCGGCGTATCAGCAACGCGGCACAAAGTACCTACGCGGTGCCTGGCGCGCAACATGCTCCGCTGGTGGTCGTTTCCGGACTGACCATCGGCGGCACCGACAGCCGCTTTTATGAAGAAGTGGCCGGTGCCAGTTACCGGTTTAATCCAATGGTGCTGACTTCGGCCGAACTCGGTGGCTTTCATGGTAATAATGAGCGGATCAGCCAGGACAATCTGGTCAAAGCCGTACAGTTTTACTACAGCCTGCTCAGTGCGCTTTGACAACCCGGAGTTCACGCTGGCTTTTTTGCGCCCGCTAAAACGCACTGCAAGTGCGTTTTAGCCCTGACGCACCGGGCCGGCGTCTGCTTCAATTTGTTGTTTTAGTTCGCTGGCAAAGCCGGCGATAAACACCCACTCGGCGACGATAAACAAAGGCCCGATTAGGAGCCCCATCAGGTCGTCGACAAAAGCCGGCTTTTTGCCCTCAAAATAATGACCAATAAACTGCAGCACCCAGCCAACGACGAACACCCCGACCGAGCCCCACAACCACTGTTCAGCAAACAGCTGCACCAGCTGTTGCGACAAGGCAAAACAGCCGCCGCTGAATAACAGCATCAGCACACCGAATTTCACATCAAGCAGCAAATAATACAGGCAGCTCAGCACCAGCAGCACCAACGCTGCACTGATGGGGCTACCAAACAGCGGGAACGACAACATGCCAAACACGCTGATCACAATCAGCGGAATGCCGGCAAAATGGGTCAGAATATTCCGCTGATCGCGGTGATACAGCGCATATTGGCTTAATTGTTCACGTAAAGTCCGCATTGTTTTTCCTTATTGTCAGAGGCTTTGCGATTCAATCTAAATCTGGTTGCAGTTAAACTCTGTCAGATACCTGACATTTAAGAGTGCCATCTTGTTGAATCAGCGAACAGCAGAGCAACTTGAACCGGCGCTACCCCTGCGCCAGCTTTAATAAAGCCGGCCGGTTCAATACTGTAATTCCACCGTATTGCGTCTGGATCAGGCCTTGCGCAACAAGCTGGCGTAGTAGCTGATTGGTGGTCTGGCGGGATAACGACAATAGCTGGCCCAGTTGCTCTTGTTGCAGCGGTACTGCAGCCTGTTGCAGACTAAGCTGGCAAAGCCGGCGGGCCAGCCGCTGCTCTGCACTCAGCACTGCCCGGTCTTCTAATTCGATAAACACCTGACGCAGTTTACTGGTCAGCAGCTGACCAAAAGCCTGCCACCACAGCGGATCTGTATTGACCAGTTGCTGCAGCGCCGTCTTAGGTATCTGCCACAGCACGGTATCTTGCAGCGCAGCGGCATCATGAGTACGCGGCTTATGGTCAAACAAGGCTATCTCACCCAGCCATTGGCCCGGCGTCAGCAGCGTCAGCAGTGCCTGTCGCCCCGACTGATGCAAACCCGAGATCAGCAACTGGCCGTCTAGCAGCACGTAGATGCCACAAAAAGCGTCGCCGCGGCTAAACAGCGGTTGCCCGCCTTGCAGCAGACGTTTACGCCCAAAGCTCAGCAGTTGTTGCTGTTGTTGGCTGCTCAGCGCAGCAAACCAGGGATCGGCATCAAGCACCGCCAGCTCCTGCCTGGTCAATGCCATAGCAGTGCTCATGTCGCCGGCCAGTGCTGGAGCAGTCCCAGTTTTTGCAACACTTTTTCCAGCGCTGGCTCCGGTACCCGCAGCGGCTGTCGCGAACGCGCCAGATAAAGTCCAAGCGCCGCTGGTTGCTTAGCGGCTTGTTGCAACGATTGCTGCGCCAGCAACAGCTTCGCCACCGGAGCGGCAAAACCCCACAACGTCAGCATAAAAGCGCCGGCCTGCGCCGCTGTAAGCGCACTGACTTCGCCGTCGGCGCTTTGCAGCAACGCCTGACCCAGCTGATAAAACAGCGCAGCCAGCATCATCTGTTCCATTGCGGCCTGATCCAGCCCCAACCACTGGCCAACCTGCCGGCAATGTCCGGCTAAACGGACTCCGGCTAAGCCATCGCCCGAGTCGCGGTCCTGTGACACGCTCAGCGCCAGCACCACGCCATATAACAAACTGAGCCCCAGCCGGCTGATCGCCATCTGAATCGAATAGGTTTCCTGGTTAAAACCCATATAGGCCGAATTGGCCAGTTGCAGCAGGCGCGCACTCAGCACAGCATCCTGCTCAATTAGTTCTGCCAGTTTGTCAATACGCACATCGGGGTCCAGCAACAGTTGTTGCAACTGGCTCACTAAGGGCGGGATCAGAGGCAGATGGGAGCAGGCTAGTAACTGATTGCGACAGCGTTCGCTCAGTCCCAGCGCGTCTAAAGCAGTTGCGACATCGATAAGCCCGGGCAGGCTCTCTGCCGGCACAGGCTGTAAACAAAATAAATGATAATGCTGCAGATAAGGCAGCAGCTGCTCGTCCTGACAATCCGGCACCGCCAATACCCGGATACTGTGAGCAAAATGCCGGGCTATGTCGTCAACCAGTGGCGATTGCGTCAAATCCGTGATGATCAGTGCGGGCGACTCTGTTAATTGCAGTGCGCCGGCGGGATCTGTTCCGCTCAGTTGCCAGCCTTGCGGTAATACTGCCTGAATAGCAGTTGCAGGGTCTGAGATCCAGAGTAAATGCCCGGCCATCATGACCTCCACCAGTAAGAGTTAAACCGCGGCAATGCCGCAGTTATGGTAATGCTGCAGCTTTTGCAATGACTTGCTGTGCGGTCAAACCATGTGTTTGTTGTCCCAAAAACTGATAATTCACATGCTGTATTGCGGTGTCACTCTGCAGCAATGCAGCCGCCTGCATTTGTCCGGCGTGCACCTGAATTTTCACTAAGGCCAGCAAAAATTCAGCTTGTTGTGATTCCGGCATACTGCGTACCACCCGCTGCACACTTTGCTGTGTAGTTTCTGAGTTACTGCCATCGATAGTCAATGTGCGGTATGACTGCGGTGCCGCGCAGCCTTGTACCGCCAGTAACAGTAATGCGCAAATGAGGCTTTTGCCACTGCGGCTGGACGCACAAATAACCCGGTTGCGAAACAATTCGGTAAGCATGGTGTCGACTCCTGTCGGTAAGTGTTAACAGCATGTATAGTTTTAACAAAAAATATCGGAACTGACCAGATTAATCTGCCGGTGCTGCTGCGACAGGCTGAAACCATAACGAACTGTCTGGTAAAGGGAAATTAACTGGCGCCAATGGATTTTCCATTCGGATCTGCCGGCGCTTCGCCAGACCAGCCCGGGCAATCGCCACGCCATATCGTTGCTGAAATAACCTTTCAAACCTGCCGCTGGCGATCAGCCGGTGCAAACCACGTTCGATAGCATTGGCCAGCCGTTGATTATTGCGATTGACAAAAAAATACACCGCGGACGGATATACCAGCACCAGCTGAGGTTCTACCATGAACTGCCCTGGCTGAAGCAGTACATCGTCATAAGCTTCAAATACGGCTCTGGGAAATGCGTCTCCCCGTCCTTTTTGCAGCATGTCAAACAGCTGCGGCGGATGAGTACTAGTCAACACTGATAAGCCGTTATGCTGCAAAATTTCTGTATCCGGCCAGTCATGCCCCTGAATAAACGTGAGTTTTTTTAACTGAGATAATCTCTGAAGCTGCTGAAATTTTGCCTGTTCGCCCTGACGGATCAGCAATAATCGCCAGCCGTTCAGGCCTCGATCCAGTGGGATCCGCACCGGTAGCAATTGTTGTTCGCGTGCTGCTGAAGTCATACTCCAGTACACATCGACCTGACCGGCAGCGATTTCTTTCAGCACCCGGCTTTGCACCATGTCCTGCCCTGAGGGTTGCAACAAATAAGTTTCACCGGACGCCTGCAACGCCTCTGTGAGTAGCCGCAACGGATAACTCTGTTCAACCGAGACGGGTTGGCGCTCCGGACTGCCATAAATCACCCGCATAGCGGGCTCGGCATCGGCGCTGACAATAAAAGGCAGCAACACAGCTATCAACAAAACTGCACGCAATTCACCGGCTCCCTGGTTATGTGTGTTCGCATTCTGTGGCTCCCATTACCTTACAACAGCCCTAACGGCTGTACCAGTAGTGTTGCTCCGGTTTCGGAGACAAACAACTGGAAATTGGCTGTTCGCCGCCCGGAACCTCGGCGTTTCATCCGGGTCATAGCAGCTGACTGATTCGATGATTGGCAGGCAAGGTATTGTCAGAGCACAAGGTTTTCTCGTTTTATCGCTGGTTGTTGCTGTCGTTGCTGGTCCATCTGGCCATCGCTGCATTGGTATTGCTGCAACAACCCAAAGCTGCAGTAACGCAGCCAAGAGCCGTCCCAATCACTGTGTTTGCTATCAGCAAGCCGAAACCGACAGCCCTGACTGAGCCTGTAAAAGCCGGGGCGGTGACCGCTGAAACGATGAAACCAGAAAAGCTGCAGCCATTAGCGCCAAGGCAACCTAAGCCCACTGTCGCGGTGGCGGTCAAAACCACAAAAACGGCCCGTCAACGCAAACCCGACAACAGACCAGCGGCAGCGGTAGTAGCAGCGCCTCGCCAAAAAGTACCACCGCCGGAGTCAGCTACGGCACCCGTCGAATTCTCAACTTTGCTGGATTCAGTTGCGTCGCGAACGGCGCAACGTGAACTGTCAGCAGAAGAACTCGTAGCCTTGACCACGCCCAAAACTGAAACTACAGCCAAACCTGAAACAACCATCCGCCGGCCAGCCGTCAAACCCGGCACAGGCCCGGCCGCAGACGTGCTGGAAACCTTGCCCGATGGATCGCAGCTGGTACGGGTTGGCAAAGGTTGTGTACTGGCGACACCGGGCGCAGACCTTCGAAAAGATATTCACAGTATGAAAGTGGTCGGCTGTGGTGCCGGCGGGCGCAGTGAACAGGACCGGATTGATGCCCACTTTGAGCAGGTGATGTCCAAGGTAGGTCAGCACCGCTGAGATGAATTCTGCCCCTGCTTATCCCTTTTACGACACTTCCGCGTCTGATAACCGGCATGCTGTAGTAAAGAGTAACCAGGACATCACCATGAAATCACTGCTGTTTTTTGCCTTGCTGTTCAGTGCAGCACTGCAGGCCTTGCCCAAGGGCTCGACCTTATACCCGCTGCCCGATGGTGCGTTGCATGTCAGGCTGATGCAGCCTGACAGCCAAAAAACCCAGCAGGTTGATACGGCAATAGTGCTGATCGCCGGCCCCAATGAATACTTTTTTGCCGATAGCGGTTTTTTTGCCTTATTGCAGCCGGTGTTAGCAAAGCATCACCGCACTTATGCGGTAGACCGGCAAAGCAGTGGCTTCAGTTCAGACACCGCCACACCGTCTTATCGCAGGTTCGCCAAAGATTTAGCGCAGGTGTTACCGCAGTTACAGGCGAAAAAATTTCTGCTGGTCAGCTTCGCCAGTGGCAGTATCACAGCCCGTCTGCTGGCCGATGATCCGGCTATAGCGCCCCGTCTGCACGGTTTGTTGCTGCTGGACCCGGACATTCCCACGCCAGCCGCACTCGAGCTTTATAATGGTGCACCGGCCGACTGGTATCGGGCGCATCTGCTTGAACTCCTGCCGGAACTGGCCAAAGGCGTGTGGAATGACAGAACTGCCAAAAAAATCAGTGCAGAACTGACGCAAATCCGCCAGTTAGTGCCGACGGCACAGCAGCAATTGACTGACTGGGATTACCTGCAGCAACTGCAGGCGAGCCGTTTGCCAGTGAACCGTCAACAGGCCAGAGCGATAGAAATTGCCCAGTATCAGGCCGATTTAGCCGCTTATAGCCAAACCCCCTGGCAACAGAGTGCGGTACCAGTGTCAGTGGTGGACAGTGATTTTGAAGCGCCTTTGATCGCAGAAGCCAAAGACGACAAAGCCCGCCTTGCACGCTGGCGGCAGGATGGGCTCGAATTCGCTGCTACGTTGGCGAAAAACAGCGGCGGCCGTTTTGTCGCCTTGCCGGCACAGAACCATTTGCTGATGTTCAGCCATAGCGCTGAGCTGGCACAGCTAATTGACGAACTAATTGCTGCACCCGCCGGTGCAGCATCTGGCAACTCAGCCCGCCGCTAAACGGGCGCCGAGAATCGCCGCACCGCGCTCGCCACTGGCGGCGCCAAACTCAGCGCGGCGCAGCGGTGGCACTTCGACACCGGCAAACAGATGGCGGCTGATTGCGGCCGGTAACGCCGCGAAGATTTCATCAATGTCAGACAAACCGCCGCCCAGCACCAGCACGTCCGGATCATAAGCCAGCACCTGCGCCGCTAAGGCCGCCCCCAAGGCGTCCAGATAGCAGGCAAAACAATGTTGCGCCACTGCATCACCGGCACGCAGCGCCTGCAACCAGTCGTAAGTGGTCACTTGTCGCTGACTGAAATGCGTGTAAAGCCGGGCCAATCCAGTACCGGAAATATAAGTCTCCGCACAACCGTCCAGGCCACAACCACAGCGATATAGCGGCAACTGATATTTGGCCAGCACCCGCGCCGCAATCGACTGATGGCCCAGCTCGCCGGCGAGCTGATGCCGGCCCTGATAGAGTTCACCATCAACACAAAGGCCACCGCCGGCACCGGTGCCCAGGATCACGCCAAATACCCGGCGATAACCGCGGCCAGCGCCAAGCAAAGCTTCTGACAACACAAACAGCCTGCAGTCATTACCAATCGCCACCGGACGCTGCAAACGTGCGGTTAAATCAGTGCCGACCAACTGCTGATTCAGGCAAGCCACATTGGATGAGGTCACCAGCCCCTGTGGCGCCACCACGCCAGGCAAAGCAATACCCACCGCTGCTTTGTGGCCAAATTTCTGGTCCGCCAGCGCCACCTGCGCACTGACAGTTTGCAAAAACACGGCATAATCATCAGTTGGCGTCGGTACGCGCCAGCGCTCGACCAGGCTAAAATCGGGCCGAAATACCGCCATTTCAATTTTGGTGCCGCCAATATCCAGACCATAAATCATCAGGCTCTCTCCGTAAGTGTCGGGGCGAACGGATATAAAGTTACGCCCTGCACCACCCGGTTGACTTCGCCGGTCGGACACGGATTATCTGGTGAGATCTGAAGCTGCAGCGCTTTAAAAAATGCCAGCGTCTGGCAATACACAATTAGTGGCAAAGCCAACCAGGCATCTGCCAGCGAATCAGCACCACAACAGCTGTCGAACTTTACCAGCCGGGTATAGGCAGCCCGGCGGTCACGCTGCACTTCTTCATATAAATCAACATCGTACTTTGCGGTATAGGGGTCGTTCGAACGCAAAATAAACACTTGAGTCTGCGCATTCACTACCGACTTCGGGCCATGGCGAAAACCAAGGCTGCTTTCATAAAAACTGCTGATTTGGCCTGCGGTCAGTTCCAGATATTTCAGTGCCGCTTCGCGGGCGATGCCGGCCAGGCCGCCACTGCCGACAAAGACCACACGCTCAGCCGGTAATTCGGCCTCGGCGCGGACCGCCGCACTTTGCGACAGTAGCTGTTTTGTCACGTCAATAGTCTTGCTGAGCTGTGACTGCTCTGGCTGAAACAGCCATAAAGTCGCCAGATACATACCGGTAAAACTGCTGGTCATGGCAAAACTGCGGTCGTGGCAAGCGTCCGGCAATTGCAGCACCTTACTCTGGCGATGGTTCTGGCCATATTGCGCCAGTCGCCCGGCGGCATTGCAGGTGATGATCAGATGCCGGCAATCCGGTACTAACTGATCAGCCAGCTCGGTGGTTTTCAGGCTTTCCGGGCTGTTGCCGGAGCGGCCGTAACTGATCAGCAATGTCGGATATTGCGCCTGCAGATATTGCGCCGGATTACTGACCAAATCTGTAGTACTGATAGCCTCCAGTCGCTGCGTCGGGTGTGGTAGTCCTACCGAGAGCGCCGGCAATAACGCCTGGCCAATATAAGCCGAAGTGCCGGCGCCGGTCAGAATAATGCGCAGGCCAGGTTCAGCCAGTTGTGCCCTGAACCACTGACTGAGTTCAGTATCTG
>Ga0247724_1000167_pt1 | contig 17140 bp, 15 predicted proteins | sample OKSTACKMC2E_FD_182776 | JGI IMG/M metagenome (GOLD analysis project Ga0247724, IMG submission 182776) | Subsurface sediment microbial communities from gas well in Oklahoma, United States - OK STACK MC-2-E | ecosystem: Environmental > Terrestrial > Deep subsurface > Rock core/Sediment | place... | reverse complement strand
AGATAATCGATGGCATCGACATCGCCTTTTTGGTGCGCCAGATAATATTGATAGGACTCCATCCCGCCCAGCGCATTCAGCACCGACAACCAGCGGAATTTCGGTCTTTTGATTTGAGTCGGCTGTAATTGCTGTAACACCAGCACATCCATAATGCGGGTCGTCATGTCCGCCCGCTCCAGATGGCGACCAATATTAAATACATCAAAAGCATCACCGCGCAGCATAGTGCCATCGAGCACACCGACCACCATCTGACAGCGCCGGCTGACTTCGGCCATCAGCTGATAACGCTGCTGGCGGCTCACTGCAGTACTGCAATGTTGCTGCAAAAACAAATCCAGCGCATTCAGTTCCTCCCACATATCACGGGGAATTAAAGGCCGAAGCGTCCTGGCATTTTGTTTTAATGCCGCGCAGGTGGCGCGGATAGACACCGGGCTGTCCGGAGCGTTAATCAGGCAAGCCATCACTGCCCTTTCGGTTTCAGCCAGCGTCAGCGGTGTGTCGCCTTGCTGAAATTTCTGCAACAAGGCTGCGCTGTCCTGCCCCAGCACCTCAAGCAATATCGGCCAGCCAAATTGAGTGTCCTGATGACTGTCAATCAACACATGACTGGTGGCATTGATCAGCCGCGCGGTATCATCGAGCCGTTCCAGATAACGACCGAGCCAAAATACGTGATCTAGCGATTTTAATAACATGCTTTACACCTCATCATTGATGATCCAGGTATCTTTGCTGCCGCCACCCTGCGATGAATTGACGACCAGCGAGCCCCGACGCAGTGCGACCCGGCTTAACCCGCCGGTACTGCAATACAAATCCCGTCCCTGCAGCACAAATGGCCGCAGATCCAGATGGCGCGGCTCCAGCACGCCGTCACACAAAGTCGGCGCGGTTGATAATTGTAAAGTGGGCTGGGCGACGAAATTACGCGGGTCTTTCGCGATAGCCTCTGCCATCAATGCCCGCTCCGCATCTGTGGCGCGCGGCCCAATCAAAATGCCATAGCCACCGGACTCATTAGCAGGCTTCACCACGAGCTGGTCGAGATTGGCCAGCACATAAGCCCGTTGTTGTTCATCGGAGCACAGATAAGTCGGTACGTTGTCAATCAGTGGTTTTTCGCCAAGGTAATATTCAATAATTTGCGGCACATAGGCATAAATGACTTTGTCATCGGCAACACCGGAACCCGGCGCGTTAGCAATAGCCACCTGGCCTTTGGCCCAGGCCTGAAATAAGCCGGGTACACCAAGCACGGAGTCAGGCCGGAACACTGTTGGGTCGAGGAAAATATCGTCGACGCGGCGGTAAATCACATCCACCCGTTGCAAACCATTGAGCGTCCGTAAATACACGCCATCGGCGTCCACCTGCAAGTCGGTATTTTCAACCAGTTCAATACCCATTTGCTGCGCCAGATAACTGTGCTCAAAATAGGCCGAGTTATAAATGCCTGGCGTCAGTAACACGATACAAGGCACGTCGCCAGGCCTTGGGGAGAGCGACGCCAGCATTTTCCACAACTGATGTGGATAATCATCGACCGGTACTATGGTCGAATCGGCGAACAACTCCGGAAACACCCGCTTCATCACAGTGCGGTTTTCCAGCATATAAGACACACCGCTCGGTACCCGTAAATTATCTTCCAGCACCAAAAACTGACCTTGCCCGTCGCGAACTAAATCGGTGCCACAAATATGGGACCAGACGCCAAAAGGGGGCGACACGCCCCGACATGGTGCAAGAAAATTTCGCGACTGCAGCACCAGCTCAGCCGGCACTATGCCTGCGCGTAAAATGCGCTGGTCGTGGTACAAATCATCGATAAACAGATTCAGTGCCTGCAGCCTTTGCATCAGGCCGGCACTGGTGCGGCGCCATTCGCTGAGTGGAATGGTGCGGGGCATGACGTCCAGCGGCCAGGCGCGGTCGATATTCTGGCCTTCACTATATAAGGTGAAACACACGCCCATGCTGCGAATAGTCTGGTCCAGTTGCTGTTGGCGACGTAATAATTCAGCAGTGCCATGGCGCTCAATAAAACGGGCGATTGCCGTGGCCGGCGCTCTTGCTGTGCCTGCTGGCGAAACCAGCTCATCGAAACAATCAGGTAATTGCGGATATCCGCTGAAACTCTGCCCCATGCTACCACTCCGCTATTTGTCCGGTATCTCTGCGTCTGTATCCCTGGCACGCTGTTTTGGTGCAAAAACGCGCAGATAATGCAGATGGAGCAAAGGCTGTGCCAGCGTAAAGCAAAGGCTGAGCTTTAACCGAAGCGAGGGAGAATTCTTGTAAAGTGAAGTTGTCTGCGGGCGATGTTGCTTGGCTGTTTTATGGCAATACAAAAGCAAAAAGCGGGCATTGCCCGCTTTTTCTAAGCCATTCTCAGGTCACTCCTGAAACAGCGTCTCGATATTCAACCCCTGATGCGTGACGATTTCCCGCAGCCGGCGTAGCGCCTCGACCTGAATTTGCCGCACCCGTTCACGGGTCAGGCCAATTTCGCGGCCCACATCTTCTAAAGTCGAAGGCTCGTAACCAAGTAGACCAAAACGCCGGGCCAACACTTCACGTTGTTTTGGGTTCAGTTCTTCCAGCCAAACCACCAAATGCTGCCGGATATCAGCATCCTGCAGTTCAGTTTCCGGTCCTAACTCTTTTTCATCCGCCAGAATATCCAGCAGTTGTTTTTCCGAAGATCCGGCCACCGGCGTGTCAACTGAGGTGATTTTTTCATTCAGTTTCAGCATTTTGCGCACTTCTTCGACCGGACGGTCTAAAGCGGCGGCAATTTCTTCCGGCGTCGGTTCATGGTCCAGCCGCTGCGATAACTCGCGGGCTGCACGCAGGTAAATATTCAGTTCTTTCACCACATGAATCGGTAACCGGATGGTCCGGGTCTGATTCATAATGGCGCGTTCAATGGTCTGGCGGATCCACCAGGTGGCATAAGTGGAGAAACGGAAACCGCGTTCCGGATCAAATTTTTCCACAGCGCGAATCAGGCCCAAATTGCCTTCTTCAATCAAATCAAGCAGCGCTAAACCTCGATTGATATAACGCCGGGCGATTTTCACCACCAGTCGTAAATTACTTTCAATCATGCGTTTGCGGGCGGCTGCGTCGCCTCGTAAGGCTAAGCGGGAAAAGTAGACTTCTTCTTCGGCGCTGAGTAGCGGCGAGAATCCGATTTCGCCGAGGTAGATTTGTGTGGCGTCCATCGCGCGTTGACTGTCGTCACGGGTGAACACATCGTCAGGTGTATTGTCTTCTTCAGTGGCGAGGCTTGCCATATCCGGCTCTGCTGATTCGTCATCCAGCATCGCCACGTCTTCTGTCAATTCCGCTTCCTTGAAATCGACTACATCATCTTCATCTTTTTGTCCCATATCCGTCTCCCAGATCTGCAAGGGTCACGCGTCAGTGCCAGAAATCCATTCTTCAATGATGCGATTGTGTGCTGTTATTTATTTCAGATAACGCAGCGGATCGACAGATTTTCCCCGATAGCGGATTTCAAAATGCAGTTGAACACGGTCTGCATCGGAATTGCCCATTTCAGCGATGGTCTGTCCTGCTGCCACCGATTCGCGCTCTTTCACCAATAAACGGTGATTGTGGGCATAAGCACTTAAAAAATCGTCATTATGTTTAATGATAATTAAGTTGCCATAACCCCGCAGTGCATTGCCGGCGTATACCACCTGACCTGCTGCTGCCGCTTTAACCGGTGTCCCGTAAGCACCACCAATATCAAGACCTTTGTTACCGTGTTCCTGACTGGAAAATTTCGCCAATATCGGGCCTTTCACTGGCCAATGCCATTGCCGAACGTTTCCATTAATGGTACTGTTTGCGGTTTTTTCGGGTTCTTCGACCCGTTCATTTTGACCATAACGCTTTTGATTTTGCGGTGCAACTACTTTAGCGCTTTTTGATGCAGTGTCGGAACTGTTTGAATTTGAATAGTTCTTATTTGATTTGAGGCTTGTTGTAACTAGATTACGCCCACTACCAGACTCTGTACTATTGTTTGAAACAACCAAAATTTGGCCAACATAAATAGTATAGGGTTCGGCAATGTGGTTCAGCCTTGCAAGGCTCCGATAATCCATGCCATTGCGAAATGCAATTGAGAACAGCGTATCGCCGCTTTTCACCTGATAGGTATCTGCCTGCAAGGTTTTGTTGGTCGCCTTGCGGCTCTGCCAGCTGTCGACCGGCGCCGGGCTGCTGTTGACACCACAGCCCGATAGCAGCAAACACAGCCAAAGGGTCAGCCCGGCCTGACTGACACGCGCCGCGCTGTAACCAGCCTGAACTTGTTGCAAAGAATCAGCCATAAATCAGATACGCAATACCGCCGAGAGCCACAGTGCCCCAGCCTAAGATATCGACGATTTCGCGCAGCTTGGCCTGCATTCTGGCACCACCCCAGTACATCAGGCCCGCGACCAGGAAAAACCGGCTGGCCCGACCGATAAAAGATGCAATAACAAATGGCAAAAAAGCCATATGCATCAGACCAGCGCCGACGGTGAACAGCTTATACGGGATTGGAGAGAATCCGGCGATAAACACTACCCAGACGCCATATTCGTTAAACCAGCGTTCAACTGTGGCGAAAGTTTCCTGATACCCCATGTACTGAATAACCGGCAGCACTACAGGTTCATATAACAAATAACCCAGCCAGTAACCGAATATACCACCTAATACTGAGGCTAAAGTCGTCAGCCAGGCCAGACGCCAGGCGCGTTCCGGGTGCGCCAGCGCCATCGGCGCCAGCATCACATCAGGCGGGATAGGAAAAATCACTGATTCCGTAAAGCTCAGGCCAAACAAATAACGTTCAGCGTGGCGGTGCTTCGCCCAAACCAACGCTTTGTCGTACATCCACTGAAAAATCCGCAAAAAAATCTCCTAATAATCAATCAGGCCAGTTCGCCAGGCACCAAAGGCACAAATCGCACCGCTTCAACATCGGTCGACGGATATTCATCCTGTTGGCGGGTATAGACCCTAAGCATTTGCTCCTGGGCGCCGACTGGGATCACTAAACGTCCGCCATCGACCAGCTGATGCAATAGAGCATCCGGTACTTGGGTCGGTGCCGCGGTGACAATAATACAATCAAAGGGGGCCTTACTCTGCCAACCCAGCCAACCATCACCGTGTTTCATCGCCACATTATGCAAATCCAGCTGATGCAGCCGGCGCTTGGCCTGAAACTGAAGCGACTTGATCCGCTCCACAGTACAAACCTGCGGAAATAACCGCGCCAGAATGGCAGTCTGGTAACCGGAACCGGTGCCGATTTCCAGCACCTTTTTCGGCTGCCAGGACGTGCCATCGCTGTTGGCCTGTAATAGCAACTCGGTCATCCGCGCGACAATATAAGGCTGCGAAATGGTCTGACCCTGACCAATTGGCAATGCGGTGTTTTCATAAGCTTTATGCGCTAAAACCATTTCAACAAAATGATGGCGTGGCGTTTGCGCAATCGCCTGCAACACCTCAGTAGACTTGATGCCATCGGCCTGGAGTTTTTGCGCCAGCACCTGGGCGCTGCGGGAAGTTACAACAGCCATCAGAAGCGGATCCCTTCCAGCCATTGCTGCAGTGGCTGCAAGCTGCGATAAGCCGTCATGTCGATTTGCAGCGGAGTGACCGAGGCATAACCGTTGGCAATGGCATAAAAATCGGTGCCTTCACCAGCATCCAACTCCGGGCCTAACGAGCCATACCAGAAAATCCGCCGGCCCCAGGGATCTGTGGTACTGGTCATGGTTTCGGCCTTGTGCCGCCGCCCAAGACGGGTCACCTGAATGCCCTTGAGATCACTCAGTGGCACACCGGGTACATTAATATTGAGAATTTGGTCAGCCGGCAACGGGTGCGATTTTAACTGTTGAATGACTTTGACCGTGACATAAGCGGCCGTGGCAAAATGTTCTTCGTCCCGGCTCGCCAACGACACCGCAATGGCCGGTAAGCCCAGATGACGGCCTTCAGTGGCGGCGGCAACGGTGCCGGAATACAACACGTCATCGCCAAGATTGGCGCCATGATTAATGCCAGCGACGACTAAATCCGGCGCTTTGTCACACAACTGGCTAATCGCCAAGTGCACACAATCGGTCGGCGTGCCGTTGACTGCGATAAAACCGTTGTCGAGGAGTTGGGTGCGCAGCGGGTTGAGCAAGGTCAGCGAATTACTGGCACCGCTGCAATTGCGGTCTGGTCCCACGGTGGTGACCGTTGCTATCTCCGCCAGCGCCTGCTGTAACACTAAAATGCCTTTGGCGTACACACCATCATCGTTACTGAGCAAAATCCGCATTTAGGACTCCAGAGCAGCGATATCCCGGCGGATATCCTGATAATTCACCAACTCCCTCAGCACCGACGTGGCAAAACAACCCGCAGGCAGGGCAAAACTGAGCTCGAGTGTATCATGCTGCCATTGATAACTCAGCGCTTTTGGCACCAGCCGCACCGCGCGGCGTTCGGTATTCACATTCAACGCAACGAGGCCATCCACCCAGTGCTGCCACGGCATTAATTGCCGTTGCTGCCAGGCGAGGGCTTCGTCTTGCTCCAGCACTTTGCCAATCCCCGGTAACACTGCAGTCGGATGAATATCCTGCTCCAGCAATCGGTGCTGAATGTCGCTATCGCTCGGGTCCACCTGAAACACTGAGCCGGAGCCATCAAGCTGCACCACACTGCCGGGTAACAACGTCAAAAATCCCAGCTGCTGCAAACGCTGCGACAATTGCTGGTTAAACAGCATCGAGCGGCTGGCCGACAATGCCAGACCGCGGATTTGCCGGTCACTGATGCTACCACCACGAAAAAGATGTTCCGCCAGCTGCAGATTACCGCCATCGCGGCCAAAACGTTGTTCACCATAATAATTCGGTACACCCCCACCAATCAGTTGCAGGCGTTTTTCCAGCTCGGCTGCATCGGAGACATTGCGCAGCCGCAAGCGGAAATAGTTCTGTTTAATCGAGCCGATTTTTAGCCGGCGCTGATGACGCACCGATTGTAAAATCCGTACGCCTTCAATCTGCCAGTCTTGATAATTCAGTTCCTGCTTAATTGGCACCGGCAAACAAAACCATTGCCGGGTAATCGCATGGCGGTCTTTTAAACCGGCGTAACTGACTAAACGCGATTTAATGCCGGCAGCTTCAGCAATTTGTTTGCCGACATACTGCGTGTTCTGGCCGATTTTCTCGACCTGCAACAACAGATGTTCACCAGCGCCGGTTGGGGTGAAACTGAGTTCTTCATCAACGATAAAATCTTCCGGCGCGCTTCTGAGCAGCGCCCGGCAAGTTGGCTCACCGTACAGATACGCCAGTGGTGGAAACTGAATGTTGGTTACTGCGTCGCTCATGCGGTTTTCACCAACAGCACCACGGCTTCAACGGCAATACCTTCTTTACGGCCGACAAAACCGAGTTTTTCTGTGGTGGTGGCTTTGACATTGACCTGGTTGAATTGTGTTTCCAGATCGGCCGCCAGCACCTGACGCATCGCCTCGATATGCGGCGCCATTTTCGGTGCCTGCGCCATAATGGTCACATCCAGATTGCCAATGGCATAACCAAGGGCTTTGACGTCCGCAAAAACTTTGCGCAATAAAATCCGGCTGTCGATGCCTTTAAAAGCCGCGTCGGTGTCGGGGAAATGGTGGCCGATATCCCCCAGCGCCACTGCGCCTAGCAAGGCATCAGACACCGCATGCAACACCACATCACCATCGGAATGCGCTAACAGGCCTTGCGGGTAGTCGATTTTGACGCCGCCTAAGGTCACCGGGCCCTCGCCGCCAAAAGCGTGCACATCAAAACCGTGGCCAATACGAAATGGGATCATGCCTGCTCCAGATAAAAGCGTGCCAGAGCTAAGTCCTCTGGCTGAGTAATTTTAAGATTGTCTGCGCGACCGGGGATCAGCTGCACCGGATGGCCGGCCCACTCCATCGCCGATGCTTCGTCGGTAATAGCGACACCAGCGGCCAGGGCGCGCTGCAGCGCGTCGCGCAGTAAAACAGTTGGAAACAGCTGCGGCGTCAGTGCATGCCAGAGCTGACGCCGTTCAACGGTTTCGGCGACCAGACTCGGCCCCTCTGTCTGCGCAAAGCCCCGCTTCATTGTGTCACGCACTGGACTCGCCAGAATACCGCCGGTCCCACTTTGCAGGCATGCCTCGATCAGCTGCCGGATGTCAGAGAGCTGTACCAGCGGGCGGGCCGCGTCATGCACCAAAGTCCAGGGAAAAATTTCTGCGTCTATCGCCAAAAGACCGGCCAGCACTGAATCCGCACGCTCAGCGCCACCGTCGACACGGCACACTCGCGGATCTTTTGCTAAAGGTAACGTTGGAAAATACGGGTCATTGGGCGATAAAGCTAAAAACAACCGGCGAGCCTCTGGCAATGCCAGCAATTTAGCGGCGGTATGCTCAAGTACGGTTTGATTGGCGAGGGTTAAATATTGTTTTGGCCGGTCGGCCTGCATGCGGCTGCCGACTCCGGCCGCCGGGATCAACATCGCAATGGTCATTTAGTGCCCTGTTTGGCTACCAGGCGGAAAAACACTTCGTCTTGTTTAATCAGGCCTAATTCGTTGCGAGAGCGTTCTTCAATAGAATCCAGGCCGCTTTGTAAATCGGCAACGTCGGCCATCAGCATTTTATTGCGTTTTTCCAGCTCCTGATTGCTGGCTAGATGCACTTTCAGCTCTTCCTGATGCTTAAAATATTCTTTAACGCTGTGTGGCCCGAACCACAAGCGATATTGCAGCGCGCAGACCAGCGCAAACAGGATAATAATTAACAGCCGCATAACAAATCCAAAAATGCAATCTACAGGTATTATGCAGGCTGTCATCAGCGCTGAAAAGCCCTGCAGCTTATTTTACGCGGCCTGGACGTAAGTCATCGGCTCTGGATGCATGCGGTTTGGCGAAATTTTGCCAGTTCAGCCGGCTTGCCAGCAACATTTCTCGCAGACTCAGTAAACGTGGTGTTTTGCGCTCGCCGTTGCGCCACTGATGGCCGCAGCACACGGCCGTCAACACGGCTTTGCTGGGTTTTAATAACAATTTGTTTTGATTATCAGGTTCTTGCGGCCAACCGGCCAGGGCAAACCAGCCATGTTCGTTACAATGCAGCCGTTGGCCTTCGCGATCAATCTCATCGATTGAATCTAACAGAATTTGCTGCAGCCCTTGTTGTTGGGCACCTTGTGGTTGCACATACACCGGCACCAGCAGGCCCAATTTGGCCGATTTGCTGTAGTAACTAAAAATACTCTCAGATTCATCGACATGCGGGACCGGACACTGTTTGCTCTGGCTATGCAGCCAACAGGCATTCTGGCTGTCGAGCGTCAGCGGTGACGGATATTGCAAGATGAGGGTGGCAGCTTCGCGCACATAAAACGGCAGGCTTTTTAACCGGCGCGGTAAAAACGGCAATTGTTCCGGCGGAGATGACGCCAGACGTGCCAATTCGCGCTCGTACAAGGTATTGCACAGCTCAGCATAGGTCAGGGACTGCTCCGGATTAAACCAAAGCTGATTTTGCGTTGTCATGGTCGAATGTTAACCAACCCTCTGCCGTTTGACCAGTGCGAAAACGGATCTGCGCTAGCATGGTTCACAGGCGCAACAAGCAAAGAGCCGGCAATTGCCGGCTCTTTGACTTCATCAAAGGATTATTGGCCTTTGATCTCTGAACGGCCGCGGTACGGTGCTTTCGCACCCAGTTCCTGCTCAATGCGCAGTAACTGGTTGTACTTCGACACACGGTCAGAACGGCACAATGAACCGGTTTTGATTTGACCAGCCGCAGTACCCACCGCTAAATCAGCGATAAAGGCATCTTCAGTTTCGCCTGAACGGTGCGAAATGACCGCAGTGAAACCAGCATCTTTTGCCATTTTGATGGCTGCTAAGGTTTCAGTCAAAGAACCGATTTGGTTGAACTTGATCAGGATTGAGTTGCCAATGCCCTGCTCAATACCACGGGTCAGAATTTTGGTGTTGGTGACGAACAGGTCATCACCGACCAGCTGGACTTTGTTGCCAATTTTATTGGTCAGATCTTTCCAGCCATCCCAGTCTGATTCATCCAGACCATCTTCAATCGAGACGATTGGGAATTTCTCGGCCAGGCCCGCCAGGAAGTCGTTGAATTCATAAGACGTGAATTCTTTGCCTTCACCAGACAGTTTGTATTTGCCGTCCACATAGAACTCAGAGGCCGCGCAGTCCAGCGCTAACGTGATGTCTTTGTTAAGCGTGTAGCCGGCAGCAGCTACTGCTTTAGAAATCACCGTTAAAGCTTCTTCATTTGATTTTAAATCTGGTGCGAAACCGCCTTCATCACCCACCGCTGTATTTAAGCCCTGGCTGTGCAGTTCTTTTTTCAGTTGGTGGAAAATTTCAGCGCCCATGCGCAGTGCTTCAGCAAAAGACTTAGCACCGACTGGCTGCACCATAAATTCCTGAATGTCGACGTTGTTATCAGCATGCTCACCGCCGTTGATGATGTTCATCATCGGTACTGGCATTGAATAGACGCCTGGTGTGCCGTTTAAATCAGCAATGTGCTGATACAGCGGGATTTTTTTGTCAGCAGCGGCTGCGCGGGCCACAGCTAGAGACACAGCAAGAATGGCGTTGGCACCTAATTTTGATTTTGACTCAGTGCCGTCCAGGTCGATCATGATCTGGTCGACTTTGGCCTGGTCATAAGCAGACTGGCCCACTAAAGCCGCTTTGATTGGGCCGTCAATATTGGCTACTGCAGTGCGGACGCCTTTACCTAAATAACGGCTTTTGTCGCCATCCCGCAGTTCTAAGGCTTCGCGGGTACCGGTTGAAGCACCTGAAGGCGCACAACCGCGGCCCATCACGCCGCTTTTCAGAAACACATCGGCTTCAACGGTTGGATTGCCACGCGAGTCCAGAATTTCGCGGGCGACGATATTGATAATTTCAGACATGTTATTCCCCTGTAGACCAAAGCAAAAAAGCCGCGAGCGAGGTCGCGGCTTTTCCATTATTTGGTCGTCTGTTGCTTCTGATATTTATATGCTGCGGCGACAAACCCCTGGAACAACGGATGACCGTCGCGTGGCGTCGAGTTAAATTCCGGATGGAATTGCCCGGCGACAAACCAGGGATGGTTCGGCAGTTCAATCATTTCCACTAACTGATTATCCGCAGATAAACCAGAAATAATCAGGCCAGCCTCTTCAAGTTTCGGAATAAAGTGATTGTTCACTTCATACCGGTGGCGGTGACGTTCACTGATGACGTCCGCACCATAGGTTTCACGGGCTTTGGTATTGGCCTTGAGGTTACAGTTTTGGCTGCCCAGCCGCATAGTTCCGCCTAAGTCGGAATCGTCAGTACGAAGTTCGACCTGACCTGCACTGTCCAGCCACTCGGTGATCAAACCAACCACCGGGTAAGGCGTGTCCTTATTAAACTCTGTTGAATGCGCACCTTTCAGGCCTGCCACGTTGCGGGCAAACTCAATCAATGCGACCTGCATGCCAAGGCAAATGCCAAGGTATGGAATTTTGCTTTCGCGGGCGTATTTGGCCGCGATAATTTTGCCTTCGACACCCCGTTCGCCAAAACCGCCCGGCACCAGAATACCATCAAGGCCAGCAAGAATCGTTGGGCCTTTGGTCTCAACATCCTGTGAATCGATGTATTTGATATTAACCGTCAGACGGTTTTTCAGACCGGCGTGATTCAGCGCTTCGTTGACTGATTTGTAGGCGTCTTTTAATTCAACATATTTGCCAACCATACCAATGGTGACTTCGCCGGTCGGGTTGCTTTCCTGATACAGCACCTGTTCCCATTCGGTCAGGTCTGCTTCAGGGCAAGTCATGTAGAAACGACGGACCACTAAATCGTCGAGGCCCTGTGACTTCAGCAGCGCTGGGATTTGGTAGATGCTGGAGACGTCTTTTAACGAAATAACCGCACGCTCTTCCACGTTGGTGAAGAGCGCAATTTTGGCTTTTTCGTTGGTTGGAATAGCGCGGTCTGAACGGCACACCAGAATATCCGGCTGAATACCGATTGAACGTAATTCTTTCACCGAGTGCTGGGTTGGCTTGGTTTTGATTTCGCCGGCAGTGCCTAAATACGGCACCAGCGTTAAATGCATAAACAGCGCACGTTCACGGCCGATTTCAGTGCCGAGCTGGCGAATGGCTTCGAGGAATGGCAGCGATTCGATATCACCGACAGTGCCACCAATCTCAACGATGGCGATGTCATAGCCTTCGCCACCAGCCACCACACGGGCTTTGATTTCGTTGGTGATATGCGGAATGACCTGAATAGTTGCACCCAGGTAGTCGCCGCGGCGCTCGCGGCGCAGCACTTCAGAATAAATCTTGCCTTGGGTGAAATTGTTGAGCTTGGTCATCTTGGTGCGGATGAAACGCTCGTAGTGACCTAAGTCTAAATCGGTTTCGGCGCCGTCTTCGGTGACAAAGACTTCACCGTGCTGGATAGGGCTCATGGTGCCCGGATCGACGTTGATATACGGATCCAGTTTCAGGATCGTTACCTTCAGGCCACGTGCTTCTAAAATTGCCGCTAACGATGCAGCTGCAATGCCTTTACCTAAAGATGAGACAACCCCACCCGTCACGAAGATGTATCTTGTAGTCATGAGACCCCTGAGACAACGTTGAATTTAATGGACCAATAGCATCAGGCAATCGCAAATCATCAGGAAGATTTCGGACTGCAGGATATTGGTATCAGGACGGGCGGAAAGTATAACAAAGCCGCTGCTCAGGCTCAATCAAAAAGCCGGCGTTGAGCCGGCTTATTTCAATGAGTTGATGTTCAGGCCGCGTTATTCCTGAGTTTTATGTAACCGTTTGACCTGATCCCACAAGGCGTCCATTTCAGCGAGGTCACTTTGTTGTGGTGTTTTGCCCTGGTTCGCCAATTGTTTTTCGACATCGCGAAAGCGCCTCTCAAACTTTTGATTGGCACTTCTGAGTAAAGTCTCCGGCTGAAAACCGGCTTTACGCACCACATTGACCAGCGCAAACATCAAATCACCGAGCTCTTCGGCCAGCGCCACCTGATCTTGTTGTGGCGTAGCCATTTCGGCTTCAACTTCTAAGATCTCTTCCCGTACTTTGTCCCAGCAACCGGTCAAATCCGGCCAGTCAAAACCAACACTGGCACAACGTTTTTGCAGCTTGTAAGCCCGGGTCAGCGCTGGTAAGCCAGCCGGCACATTATCCAGCACACTATGCTGACCATTGTCACCGCGCTCTGCCGCTTTGATAGCTTCCCAGCCCTTTAAGGCTGTGGTCGCGTCGGCTGGTGCCGCACCGGCTGATGCTGTCGATGTATCCGCAAACACATGCGGATGGCGGCGAATCAGTTTGTCGCAAATAGCACGGACGCAGTCGTCAAAGTCAAACCGGCCTTGCTCTTTACCAATTTGGCTGTAAAACACCACCTGAAATAGCAGGTCGCCGAGTTCATCTGGTAATTCATCGATAGCGCCGCGTTCTATGGTGTCGGCCACTTCATAGGCTTCTTCCAGCGTGTAAGGCACTATGCTCTGATACGTCTGAGCTTTATCCCAGGCGCAGCCCTGCTCTGGGTCGCGCAATGTCGCCATAATGGCGAGTAAGTCGTTGATATTTTTTGACATCGGTTGAATTCCGGGGATGAATGCGACCGGTATCGCCGCGACAGCAGGCGATACCGGTTCATGGATTCTACTGCGACCGCTTCGCTTCAATCACATCGTCAATCTGACTGACTTTAGTCAGCAATTTGTTCAGTGAATCAAGGTTATACAGCTCGAGCGTCATATAAATGGTCGCGGTCTGGCGTGCCACATCAGAGTTACTGCTCATTCTGAGCACGTTGGCTTTTTCATTGGCCAGAATGCTGGTGATATCGCGCAATAAACCGTTACGATCGTGGGCGACGATGCGGATGCTGGCTTCATACCCTGAAGCATACTGGTCGCCCCAGGCAGCTTCCACTACCCGCTCCGGATGTTGTTCCTGCAGATTTTTAAACTGTTCACAGTCATCCCGGTGCACCGCGATGCCGCGGCCTTGCGTGATGTAGCCGATAATGGCATCGCCCGGCAACGGCTGGCAGCAGCCCGCCATATGCGTTAACAAATTACCAACGCCCTGCACCACGACATGGCTTTTGCTATGTGTCTGCATGGGCTTGGAGATCAGCCGCGGGTCAATTTCCGGCGCGTCATGTTTGCTATGCAGGCTTTGGATATAATTGATGACCTGCGTGACTTTAATCTCGCCGCCACCAATACCAACCAACAGTTCTTCGATGGAATTGACATTAAAACGCTGCAGCACTTTGACCGGCTGGTCTAAAGGCACATTGAGCCGGGCCAGTTCAGTGTCGAGTAACTCTTTGCCAGCCGCGTAGTTTTTGTCACGGTCTTGCAGGCGGAACCAATATTGTACTTTTGAACGCGCCCGGCTGGATTTCAGATATCCCAGATTGGGGTTCAGCCAATCGCGACTTGGATTGGCTTCGCGACCAGTCAGAATTTCGACCTGATCGCCGGTTTTTAACTGATAAGTAAAAGGCACAATACGGCCGGAGATTTTGGCACCAATACACCGATTGCCGACATTGGAATGTACATAATAGGCAAAATCGAGTGGCGTCGAACCGAGGGGCAAATCGACGATATCGCCTTTGGGCGTAAAGACATAAACCCGGTCTTCTGTGACCTGATTGCGTAATTCTTCCGCCAGCGAAGAATCAACCACTTCTTCCTGCCAGGCCAGAATTTTTCGTAACCAGCCGATTTTCTCATCCAGCGCACCTTCACGACCGGCCGGACCGCCTTCTTTATAGCGCCAGTGCGCTGCGACGCCGAGTTCGGCGTCTTCGTGCATCTGCCGGGTACGGATTTGGATTTCAATAGGCCGGCCCTGCGGCCCCAGCACTACGGTATGGATCGACTGATAGCCATTTTGTTTTGGCGTTGCAATGTAATCGTCAAATTCTTTCGGTAGATGCTGCCAGCTGGTGTGCACCACACCGAGCGCGGCATAACAATCCTGCACCCGTTCAGTCACAATCCGCACGGCACGGATGTCGTAGAGTTGATCAAATGCCAGATGCTTTTTCTGCATCTTTTTCCAGATGCTGAAAATATGCTTAGGCCGGCCATAGACCTCGCAATCAAGCTTTTCGACGGCCATCTTGTCGCGCACTGCCTGCACAAAATCGCGCATATATTGTTCGCGATCGAGGCGTTTCTCTTCAAGCTGACTGGCGATTTTTTTGTAGATTTGCGGATGCAGATAACGAAAAGCTAAATCTTCCAATTCCCATTTCAGCTGACCAATCCCCAGCCGGTTAGCCAGTGGGGCAAAGATTGCATTGGTTTGTTTGGCGGCCAGCACCCGGGTTTCTTCGTCGGCGTTTTTCACATCCCGCAGATAACAGATTTGTGCGGCCAGTTTAATCACCACGGCACGCACATCTTCGACCATCGTCAGCAGCATTTTACGCAGGTTGTCAGCTTGCTGCGCATTTGGCGTTTGGTTTGGCCCGACCGGAATGGTGCGGATAGCTTCCATTTGGTCCACTGCATGCAGCATGTTGCAAACCGGTGCATCGAAATGGGCGTCCAGCGCGGCCACGTCCAGTAGTTTGGCTTCAATTAGTGGGAATAATAAAGCGGCGGTCAGGGCGTCTTTATCCATGCGTAAATCCGCCAGGATCTCAACCATTTCCCAGCCGGTGCGCACTTGCGGACAAGTCGATTCGGTCAGTTCCTGCTGATTCAGCCACTCGCCTGCTGCCAGCAGGCAAGCGATTTTTATCTCACTGAGCCCCAAAGAAATCAGCCAGGCCGAAGTTTCCCCGGCGTTGTATTCCGTGCTGTGTGAGTGCCGGACCCTGACCATGCTTACCTCGAAATATTCAGCGTATTAACTATTCAGCTCAGTTCAAATAATGCCATCAGCTCCAGATGACTGGTATAGGGGAACATGTCCATCACCCCAATTTTGCTAATCTGATAGCGATTTGCCAGTAATACCCGCGCATCGCGGGCAAAAGTCGCCGCATTACAGGACACGTACAAAATCTGTGCCGGTTTGAGTTTGGCGACTTCGTCCACGGCTCCGGCAGCACCGGCCCGGGCTGGATCTAAAATGACCTTGTGATATTTTCTGCGGCTCCAGGGCTGGCCTTGCCACGGCAGATGCAAATCACCCTGCATAAAACTGCAGTTGCTGTAGCCATTCAGTGCAGCATTGGCAGTGGCCCGTTGCACCATGTTGGCCATCCCCTCGACACCGGTGACCTCAGCCACCAATGGTGCAATGGCCAGACTAAAATTACCGATACCGCAATACAAATCAAGCACTTGATCAGACTTTTCTGGCATAAGCCATGCGATTGCCTGCACCACCATGGCCTGGTTCACCTGCGCGTTGACCTGAATAAAATCGGTGGCGTCAAATTGCAGCCGCTGGCCGGATGCCAGCTGATATTCTGGCTGTGGTGTATCCGGTTGCCAGGCGACAAATTCGTCACTTTGCGGCTCGCCAATCCACCAGGCCTCAGGCCAGGCCGCTTTGAGCAGTGATTTATCGCTCTCTGCCAGCGGTTTGATATGGCGGATCACAATAAAGGCCTGACCATCGGCATCCAGCACCTCCGCATGGGTGATGGCACTACCGTGCTGTAACTTTGGCAAGGTCGTGCGCAGCACCGACAGCACCGGCGCTATGACCGGACTTAACACCATGCAATGCGCAATATCGAGGATTTCTTTTCCACCCGCCTGGCGAAAGCCGACCTCAAACTGCCGGCTCGGTTTGTCATACCAGACGCCAATCCGCGCCTTGCGCCGGTAACCGCTGCTGTCGGCTGACAAGGGGGCTTGCCAAGGTAATGCGGTTACTTTCAGCTGATGCGCCAGCAAGCCAGCCACGGCTTGTTGTTTGAGTTGCAGCGCAGCATCTGGCGCCACAAACTGCAGCTGACAACCGCCACATTGCGCCGCCGACGGACACAGCGGTTTGACCCGTGCCGGC
>Ga0247724_1000165_pt1 | contig 17170 bp, 15 predicted proteins | sample OKSTACKMC2E_FD_182776 | JGI IMG/M metagenome (GOLD analysis project Ga0247724, IMG submission 182776) | Subsurface sediment microbial communities from gas well in Oklahoma, United States - OK STACK MC-2-E | ecosystem: Environmental > Terrestrial > Deep subsurface > Rock core/Sediment | place... | reverse complement strand
GCACTGGCAGTTGTTTGATTAAATTCAGCAGGTTTTTCACGTAGATGCGGGTTGGCGCCAACAGATGATCGGCCAGAGTTTTCTCGCCCAATAAAGTATCTGGTGACTGGCCGCTGACTTCGAGAATTTTGCGTACCAGCGAAAAACCGTTCGAGTGTGGGCCAGAAGAGGCGAGTGCGATCAGCTGATCGCCTGGTTTCACCAGACTGCCGTCGATAATGTCGGCTTTTTCCACCACACCAACACAGAAACCGGCGATGTCATAGTCATCACCGTGGTACATGCCCGGCATTTCAGCAGTTTCACCACCAACCAGCGCACAACCAGAGAGTTCACAACCACGGGCAATGCCTTCAACGACAGTGGCGGCCGTATCGACATTCAGCTTACCGGTGGCGTAATAATCGAGGAAAAACAGCGGTTCTGCGCCTTGCACCACGATGTCGTTGACACACATAGCGACCAGGTCGATACCGACACTGTCATGACGGCCTAAATCCATTGCCAGACGCAGTTTAGTGCCGACACCGTCGGTGCCTGAGACTAACACCGGTTCTTTATAACCGGCCGGAATTTGACACATAGCGCCAAAACCACCGAGACCACCAATCACTTCTTTGCGGGTAGTGCGTTTCACCGCACCTTTGATACGATCAACCAGTGCTTCACCGGCATCAATATCGACCCCTGCGTCTTTGTAACTTAATGAAGTTTTTTGCTCGCTCACGGTTATCCTCGATGGCTTTGAGTTAAAAAGGGGATAAAAAAACGCGCGCATTTTACCTTGTTTGCCGGCAAGACAAAAGGTTTAATCAGCGCGCGGTCGCACAGGACTGAGCAGTCGGGCGCCGGGCCCTTATTGCATGGCGTTGCTGATCGCCTGCCGGACATAGTCGTTGACGCTTAAATCCGGGTTTTTGGTCACTTTGTGATAAACCAGCGACGCCAGCGGAAACTCTTTATTGTTATAGTTCAGACTGACATAAGGTGCTGATTCGTCCGCAGTTTGATGCACCCATTCCCCCCCAACCACGCTGATAAACACCTGGCCTAAATAAGCGCCGAAGATGTTACATAAGGCGAACATGTGGGCGTCGGACAAACGTTGTTTTTGTTGTTGATGAGCAATGTTGCTGAGTAGTACGTCGACCAGTGGCAGCGACTCCAGAGATAAATCCAGTTCGACTTGATGTTCATCTTTGGCAAAAGCTACAGCGTCCTTTGCACTTTGTTGCATCAGTTCAGTCAGTTCAGTGTTTAGCATGTTAAGTTCCTGATTTGCCATGAGCGGCGAGGATGATCTGGCGCAGTTGCCGGCCACCCGGGCCTAATTTGTCTTCTTTCGGGATCACCAGCGACAACGGAATTTGTCGTTCAGTGCTTTGTCGCAGTTGCAGTCTTACCAGGCTGCCATCCTGCAGAGCCTGCTGCACAATAAATTCCGGTAACCAGCAAAACCCCAGGCCACGTTGCAAAATGATCATGGCTTCATAAAAGTTGCCGACAGTCCAGCGCTGTTCGGCCTTGAGCCAGCCGGCATTTTCGGCTGGTTTTTGCCCGGTATCGCGGATCACAATTTGCAGATGCTGACTCAGTTCGTCGGCATCAAGCGCTGCTATGGCAGTCAGTGGATGGTCTGGTGCACAGACCAGCACCATCTGGGTGATGCAAAGCGGCTCACTCAGATAACCACGGGGGATGATTGGGGTCGCTGCGATCACTAAATCTGCCTTGGCTTCGAGGATCATCTCCGCACTACCGGTGATGACGGTATCGATAATCTGAATTCGGCTGCCGCGGCTTTGCGGGTAAAACTGCGACAAGGCCTGATACAGTTTGTCGCGTGGATAGATAATTTCTACGGCCAGGCGCAGCTCCGGCTCCCAGCCCATATCGATATTGGCGGCCAACAATTCCAGATCTTCAATTTGCTGGGTAAGCAGGCGGGAGCGGCGCAGCATCACTTCACCGGCTGGCGTTAAAAACGCCTTGCGACCGATCACTTGCAGCAATTCAACGCCAAGTTGATTTTGCAACTTTGCTACGGCGTGGTTCAGACTGGACTGGCTTTTATTCAGTAATTCCGCCGCCTGCGCGTAACCGCCTGCGTCCACCACTGCCTGCAGGATCCGCCATTGTTCCAGCGTCGATTTAGGGCGGTAGCGCATAAATTTCCTCTTAGGATCAGGCAGTTGCCACAATCACCGCCCGCAGCGGTGCCGGGTAACCTTCAATGGTCTTACTATGATCAGTCGGGTCAAGAAAATCAACCAGACTTTCATTTTGCATCCATTCAGTTGCGCGCTGTTCATCCAGACTGGTCTGATTCAGGTCGACAACACGGACATCAGTAAATCCGATGCGCTGCAGCCAGAGTTCCAGCGCAGCGGTGCTTGGAATAAACCAGACATTGCGCATTTTGGCGTAGCGGTCAGTCGGCACTAACACGGTTTGAGCATCACCCGGCACCACCAGCGTTTCCAGCACCAATTGGCCGCCCGGCCGGAGCTGGTTTTTCAGCTGCTGTAAAAAATCCAGCGGCGAACGGCGGTGGTACAGCACGCCCATTGAAAATACCGTATCAAAGCTTTTCAGCTCCGGCATGTCGTCGATGCCGATTGGCAGTAAATGCACAGCCGGGTCCGGATGAAAATGTTTAATTGCCTGAAACTGGCAGAAAAACAACTGACTGGGGTCGATGCCTACTACCAGTTCAGCGCCGGCACCGCGCATTCGCCATAAATGATAACCGCTGCCACAGCCGACATCGAGCACAGTGCGATGCTGCAGCGGTGCCAGATGCGGCAGCACCCGGTCCCATTTCCAGTCGCTGCGCCACTCGGTATTGATGTGCAGGCCGTGAATGTCAAACGGGCCTTTGCGCCAGGGCATCAGTTGTTTAAGCAACACTTCCAGACGCTGACGGGCACCGTCGGATAATTCATCCGCTGCGCCAATAGCCACGGCGCTTTGCAGATTGACCTGCGTAGTTTGCGTCTTGGGCAAGTGGTCTAGCACTTTTTGCCACTGCTTAAAATCGCCGTGCAAAGCGTCTTTATACCAATGGCTGAGTTGTGCCGGCAGCACATTAAGCCAGGGCGCCAGTTTGGTTTTGGCTATCAAGGCATAAAAATCATTAAACCACTGCATGTGCGGCTCCTTGTTGCCCGGTGGCTCCTTGTTTGACCGCTACCATCGAACAGAAATTAAAACACTGGAACCACACGGTCGCACTGGCAAAGCCAGCCGTATTGAATCTTTGTTGATGCTGGGCAATGGTGTCGGGTTTCATGACGTTCTCCAGCGCTGTGCGTTTTTGGCTGATCTCCAGTTCGGAATAACCGTTGGCCCGCTTAAAATCGTGGTGTAAATCAATCAGTAATTCGTGAGTCAGTGCGTCTTCGAAAATGACTTTTTCTGACAGAATAAAAATACCACCAGGTTTGAGCCCCTGGTAAATGCGCGTCACTAAGGCGTCGCGGTCGGCTTTGGGCAAAAACTGCAGGGTAAAATTGCTGACCACCATCGCCGCATTGTCAATGGCTAGTTCGCGAATATCACCGAGTTGTACCTCCAGCGGCACTTCGCTACGGAACGCCTGCAAATGCAGCCGGCAGCGTTCGACCATCGCCGGACTGTTGTCGACGGCAATGATCCGGCTGCTGCTGTCGCTGAGCTGACGACGCATGGCCAGACTGGCCGCGCCGAGCGAACAACCCAAATCGTAGTAATTGCTGTTTTGCTGCTGATAACGCTGTGCCAGTTTGCCAATAGTCTGAATAATGGTCTGATAACCGGGTACTGAGCGCTGGATCATATCGGGGAAAACTTCGACCACATCGGCGTCGAAGCAGAAGTCCTGTACCTGAGCCAAAGGCTCGGCATAAATTGCATCTTTTTGCGTCATGGGCTGCATCACAAAGCGGGATTAAGACTGGCTGAAACAGCCGGCATAGTAGCAAAAACTACCTGACTTGGGCAGGCTTTCAAAACAGCGTGTTTTGCGAAGGGGCTAAATCTGCTGGCCAGGGCTTAAGCACCGGATGCGAAACACCAGTCAGCGTTGCCAGCTCGCTGGCAAATTGTCGGGCTAACAAAGGCGCGCTTTGGTTATCTTCGGTGTGGAAAAACGCATAGGGTGTGCGGCCTTCGCTCAGCCACTGCGCCATTTTATGTAACCAGGGTTGATAAAATGGCCGGTTGGCGGCGAGGTCTGAGACGCCGATAAACCGGAACATTGGATTTGGCCCTAATGCACAGACATGCACCGGTAATCTCGGCTTTTTCTGTTGCGCGTCCTGTAAAGCTACACTTACCGGTGGCTGCGCAAACAAAGCGCGGCTATCCAGAATAACCCGTTCACAACCGGATTGTCTTAATAGCTGATGGAGTTGCTGTTCTGCCGGGCCCTTGTTGAAGAGGGCAGGATGACGGACTTCCACAGCAACAGGGCTAAACTGGCGTAGTTGCTGTAATAGCTCCGCAAAATCTGCATCGGTAGTCACCAAATACTGGCCGCTTAACTGTAAATGGCACAACCCAATCTGTGACTGTAACGGCGCCATCAAACTCTGCCATTGGCTCAACGCATCGGCCCTGGCCTCGCCACGCAACTGATGACTGATCAGCTTCGGGATTTTCAGCGTGAAACGAAAATGAGTCGTCGCCTGACTTTGCCAGCGTAAAATAGTGGCAGGTGATGGATCAGCATAGAAAGTGGTATTGCCTTCTACTGCATTGAAATATCTGCTGTATTGGGCTAAAAAGTCAGAAGGGCTGCAGTGGTCATCAAACAGACTGCCCCGCCAGTGTTCATGTGCCCACATCGGGCAGCCAAGATAATACATCATAATAAGTCTGGTCTGACTGACAGCACCTGATGAGAGTACATTTTGTTGAAGCATATCATATTGCTGTTTTGTGTTTTGGTCAGCGGCTGGCTGCACGCTGCAACCGAAGATCGGGCTCTACAGTCTGGTCGTCTCATCGTTGGCACGAATGCCGACATCTACCCTTATGTATATCTGGATAATCAGCAACGGCCGGTTGGGCTGGTGGTTGATTTGTGGACACAGCTGGCGAAAAGCGCTGGCTTAACGCTGGACCTGCAAATTCTGGACCGGACTGAATTAGCCAGGGCGTTGGAGCAAGGCAAAATCGATGTGGTGGCCGGGCTTAATCGCAGTGAAGAACGTGAAAAGCAGTATCTGCTCGGGCCTACGCTGGTGGATGTCTACAGCAATGTCTTTGTGCACCGTGACTTAAATAACGTCAATCAACTGGCACAGCTCAAACCCTATATTGTCGGCTCCCTGCGACAGTCGGCAAATGGCACCGCACTGGCACAGGCGGTGCCGGGCGCAACTATCCGTGAATTTGCATTGCAGGACAGCCTTTATGATGCGGCGTTACAGGGGGAGATTAAAGCTTTTACCGCGCAGGACAGGTTAAGTCCACGTTACGCACGTTATAAAGAATTGCAGGAGCAATTCCCGCTTTTTCGTAAATTGCCGCTACAGAAAATGGAATTAACTTATGCGGTACAGTCTGGCCGGCCTGAGTTAGCCGCGCACCTGCGTCAGGCCTTCGCTGCAATGCCAGGCGGTTTCACCGAAAAGCTTGAACGGCGCTGGCTCAGTGGTATCAGCGACGAAAATACCGTGCTGGTCGCGATGGCCGAAGGTAATCCTCCGCTGATGAATGTCACACCAAACGGCTTGCCGCAAGGGCTGTTAGTTGATTTGTGGCAGTTGTGGTCTGAACAAACTGGTATCCCGATAGCGATGGTGCCCGAGACCACCACACAAGGATTAAAAACGTTACGCCAGGGCCGGGTCGATGCGCATATGGGCTATCCCGTGGGACCGCAGGCACCGGCCGACGTCCGTCCGGTTTGGCCTGTTTATCGCCTGATGTCGTCTTTTTACTACAGCAGTGGCAGGCAGTTGAGCACTTTGCAGCAGGTTAGCCTGCCGGTTGGTGTCTTTGCGGCAGCGTCTTATCTGGATAAATTGCGCCAGGATTTCCCCGCGCTGCAAATCCGCAGTTTTGAAAAGCTGGAAGAAATGCTGCGCGCTTTTGAACGCAATGAGATTGCCGGCTTTTTTATCTCTGATTTAGTGATGCAGCATCGGGTATTGCAAACCAATGCCAATACGTATCAAAAGTTAGAACAACCGCGTTACCAGACTGAATTGCAAGTGTTGGTTGCGGAAGACGCCGGAAAGCTCGCTGAGCAGCTTAAACAAGGTTTTCAGGCTATCACACAGGATCAGCTGGAAGCGATTGAGAAACGCTGGTTGACGCGACCTGAGACTGGCTACTACAACAGTTTTCGTCAGCAGGTGCCGCTGAGCGCTGAGACACAGCAGTGGCTGAAAGAGCATCACGTAATTCGCGTCGGTGTGATGGCCAATTGGCCGCCGATGGAGTTTGTCGATGCTGATGGTCAGTTTAAAGGCGTGACCCAGGATATCCTGACCAAGCTTAATCAGCGCTTGGGTGTAGAGCTTACAGCGGTACCCTACACAGACTGGAAGCAGCTGGTGGACGATTTTCTGGCGAAAAAGCTCGACATGATTGCAAATATGGCTGACACCGAAGAGCGCAAGCAACAAGCAGATTTCAGCCTGAACTTCTGGCCCTCGCAGTGGGCGGTGTTAAGTCTTGGGCAGACGGCAGCAATCAGCTCGATGCGTGAATTGAGCGGCAGTACAGTGGCAGTCGAAAAAGACTACGATATCAATCTATTACTCGAACAGCAGTTCCCGGATATCAAATTAGTGCCGACCTCACATTACGACGAAAGTCTGGAGATGTTGCAGCAGGGGCGCGTCAATTTTGCTATTGACACGCTGATGGTCGCCGGCGGCACTTTGCGAAAGCCAGAATACAGTAATCTGCGCATGCACTTGCCGCCAGACATGCCAGTGACCCCTTCATTGTTTGCTGTGCGTAAAGACTACCCCTTGCTATTGCAGGCCATTGATCAGGGCTTACGTACCTTGTCTGAAGCGGACCGGGCGGAGATCCGCAATCGCTGGTTCCTGCTCGATGTGGACCCTGGCCTGGCGCAGGACCGGATTTATACTCTGGTGCTGCAGATTGTTGGCGCGGGTTTACTGCTGTTTGCCGTGGTGTTTTTCTGGAATATGTCATTGCGCCGCGAGGTTGGGCTTCGGCGTGAAATGGAACAGAAAATGCGCTTTATGGCCACGCATGACGACCTGACCCAGCTGGCGAACCGCGCACTGTTACAGGAACGCCTGGAGCAGGCCGTGTTACAGCATGCCCGGCACCAGGAGAAGCTGGCGCTGTTGTTTATCGATTTAGACGGTTTTAAAGCGGTTAATGATAACCATGGCCACCATGTCGGCGATGAGTTACTGACCCGTGTTGCGGCTATGCTGAAACACTGCGTGCGTAAAAGTGACACTGTGGCGCGGTTTGGTGGTGATGAATTTGTCGTATTGTTAACTGGACTGCTTGACCGCGATGACGCGGCGCTGGTCGCTGAAAAAATCCTGATGCATCTGGCGCAACCGGTGCAATTGTCGGTGTGTCAGGCCAAAGTCGGCGCCAGCATTGGTATTGGCATGTACCCGGATGATGGTTCGGATCCACAAAGTCTGCTCAAGGCTGCCGACGGTCTGATGTATGAGGCGAAACAACAGGGTAAAGGTCAGTACCGCTTTAGCCGTGACGCCTAAAATCAGCGGTTCTGGCCACAGCAACAATCAGCGCGACGAGCGCAGTCACTCAATTCTGCGATGTTCGCTGCTTGGGGCCGTGACATTAGCAGTCATTTCTATATAATTGGCGCTCATTTTTCCGCTGTCATTTCAGCTCGGCCGGTTTAAAGGATAAGTTCATGCGTAGCCATTATTGCGGTGCCTTGAGTGCACAACACGTAGGTCAACAGGTTTCATTGTGTGGTTGGGTCAATCGTCGCCGCGATTTAGGCGGGTTGATTTTTGTTGATTTACGCGACCGCGAAGGCTTAGTGCAGGTATTCTTTGATCCCGATTTAACCGATCTTTTTGCTCAGGCCGCTGAATTACGCGCTGAATTTTGCGTAAAAATCGAGGGTTCAGTGCGCGCCCGTCCAGATTCACAAGTGAATGCTGAGATGGCAACAGGCGCTGTGGAAGTGTATGCCTCCAGCCTGACCATTCTGAACAAATCACCGGCGCTGCCATTGGATTTTAATCAAAACAACTCAGAAGAACAGCGTCTGAAGTATCGTTACCTCGATTTACGTCGTCCGCTGATGAGCGATCGGCTGAAATTCCGCGCCAAGGTTACCAGCTTTGTGCGTAACTTCATGGACAGCCACGGTTTCATGGATATTGAAACGCCAATCCTGACCAAAGCGACGCCGGAAGGTGCCCGTGATTATCTGGTGCCAAGCCGTACGCATAAAGGCCAGTTCTTCGCGCTGCCGCAATCTCCACAGCTGTTTAAACAACTGCTGATGATGGCGGGGATGGACCGCTATTATCAAATCGTCAAATGTTTCCGTGACGAAGATTTACGTGCTGACCGTCAGCCGGAATTCACCCAAATTGATATCGAAACCAGCTTTATGACGGCAGTTGAAGTGCGTGCTGTGACCGAAAAAATGGCGCGCCAACTGTTTACTGAGATGCTTCAGGTCGACCTCGGCGAATTCCCGCAAATGACCTACAACGAAGCCATGCGCTTGTATGGTTCAGATAAACCGGATCTGCGTAACCCGATGTCGTTTGTCGACATCGCTGATTTAGTCAAAGATGTTGAATTTAAAGTGTTCTCTGCACCAGCCAACGACCCGAAAGGCCGCGTGGTCGCATTAAAAGTGCCAGGGGCAGCTGAGAAGGTCTCACGCAAAGACATCGACGGTTATACCGCTTTTGTCGGCATCTATGGTGCCAAAGGCCTGGCCTGGCTGAAGGTTAATGACGTGAGCGCCGGTGCCGAAGGCATCCAGTCGCCTGTTGCTAAATTCCTGACACCGGAAATCATCGCGGAAATTCTGCGCCGCACCGGAGCCGAGAATGGCGACCTGATTTTCTTTGGCGCTGACCGCTATAAAGTGGTGTGTGAAGCCATGGGCGCGCTGCGGCTGAAACTAGGCGAAGAGCTTGGTTTGACTGTTCAGGGCTGGCGTCCGCTGTGGGTGATCGACTTCCCTATGTTTGAAGAAAACGATGATGGTAGTTTTTCTGCTGTGCATCACCCGTTTACCTCACCACTGGATACAGATGCGTTCCTGAATACGCCGATGGCCGAGTTAGATTTAGGCAATTTGTTGTCCAACGCCTACGATATGGTGTTAAACGGCACCGAATTAGGCGGAGGCTCCGTGCGTATCCATACTGCGGATGTACAGGCCAAAGTGTTCCAGTTGCTGGGGATCAGCGATGAAGAAGCCGCCGAGAAATTCGGCTTCCTGTTAGAAGCGCTGCGTTACGGTGCGCCTCCGCATGCAGGTTTGGCGTTTGGTCTGGACCGTCTGGTGATGTTGATGACCGGCGCTACATCCATCCGTGATGTGATGGCGTTCCCGAAAACTGCCACTGCTGCTTGCCCGCTGACTGATGCTCCAGGGTTTGCTAATCCACAGCAGCTTGCTGAGCTCAGCGTGCAGGTCGTGATAAGAGAACAGAAATAATGGTCAACAAGACCCAGAGTCAGTAACAGCGGCGACATCAGTCGCCGTTTTTTCTGTTGTTGAAGTTGCATACCGCAGCGCTGCTGCTGTTTAAACCATGGAGTACATGATGGCCGGACATAGTAAATGGGCCAATATGAAGCACCGCAAGGCGCGTCAGGATGCCAAAAAAGTCAAAATCTTCACCAAACTGATTCGCGAACTGACAGTTGCGGCCAAACAAAGTCCTGATCCGGATGGCAATCCACGTTTACGCACTGCTATTGCCAAAGCTTTAGTGAATAACCTGTCGCGCGATGTGATTGACCGGGCGGTGAAACGCGGCGCCGGTGACAGTGACGGCGAAAACTTTGAAGAGCTGGTGTATGAAGGTTATGGTCCAAACGGTGTAGCGATTATTGTCGAAACCCTGACCGATAATCACAAACGCACAGTCCAGGACGTTCGCAGCGCCTTTACCAAATATGGCGGCAATCTGGGCACCAACGGTTCAGTGTCTTACCTGTTCAGTCGTCAGGGCATGTTGAGTTTTGCGCCGGGTGTTAATGAAGATCAGCTGATGGAATTAGCATTGGATGCCGGTGCTGACGATGTGGTGATGCACGAAGACGGCTCAGCCGAAGTCCTGACCACGCCGGAGGCCTTTGTTGATGTGAAAGAAGCTCTGGAGCGGAGCGGCCTGACTGCCGAACATGCAGAAATCAGCCTGGTGCCGTCGACCAAAGCCGAGATCGGTGCAGACACTGTGGTCAAATTCTTTAAGCTGATTGATATGCTGGAAGATTTCGATGACGTGCAGAACGTTTATCACAATGCCGAGATCGCTGACGACGTGTTGGCGCTGGTGGAATAGTGCAGATTATTCTCGGCATTGACCCTGGCAGCAGGCTCACCGGTTACGGTGTGATCCGACAGCATGGCAGTAAATTTGAATATATCGCCAGTGGCTGTATCCGCATGACGTTGACGGAGATGCCGGACCGGCTGAAACAGATTTTTGACGGCGTCAGCCAAATTATTCAGCAAACCCAGCCAACTGTCTTTGCCATTGAACAAGTCTTCATGGCGCGTAATCCGGATTCTGCTTTAAAGCTCGGGCAGGCGCGTGGTGCTGCGATAGTTGCTGCGAAGTTTGCCGGGTTAGACGTTTACGAATACTCAGCACGACAAGTAAAGCAGTCGGTGGTTGGCACTGGTGCTGCAGCAAAAGAGCAGGTTCAGCATATGGTGAAATCGTTGCTGAAATTACCGGCAAACCCGCAGGCCGATGCTGCCGACGCGCTTGCTGTTGCACTGTGCCATGGGCATACTCAGCAAAGTTTATTGCATTTGGCCGGCCAGGCCAGCAAAACAGTGCGTGGGCGTTTGCGCCGTTAGGGCGTGTTAGTTTGTTCCGCAGTTTCAGTTCTTCAGGCAGGTATTCATGATTGGGCGTTTACGCGGTGTGGTGCTGGAAAAACAAGCGCCGGAAATTCTGCTGGAAGTCGGCGGTGTTGGTTATGAAGTGCAATTGCCGCTGACCAGTTTTTATAGTTTGCCGGCCACCGGGCAGGAAGCGATTATTTATACCCATTTTGTCGTGCGTGAAGACGCGCAGCTGTTATACGGTTTCAGCTCGGTGGCTGAACGCAGTTTGTTTCGTCAGTTGATAAAGGCCAACGGGATAGGGCCGAAAATGGCGCTGACCATTTTGTCAGGTCTGACGGCCAGTCAGTTTGTCCGTTGTGTCCAGGCCAACGATATCAGTACGTTAGTGAAGCTTCCCGGCGTTGGCAAAAAGACCGCTGAACGTCTGCTGGTTGAAATGCGTGACAGGTTAAAGGACTGGGGACTAAATATTGATACACCGGTGACTGACCATTTAGTGCTCGGTGACGACGAAGTGCAGCAGTTTGCCTTACAGGACAGCCCGGAGCAGGATGCAGTCGGAGCTCTGCTGAGCCTCGGTTATAGCCAGTCACAGGCTGCTACTGCCGTGAAGAAAATATTTAAAGCGGACCTAAGCAGCGAGCAGCTGATAAAAGCCGCATTAAAATCCATGATTTAACGATAAGGCCGGTAACATGATTGAAGCTGATCGCTTAGTGGCCCCGACAGCCCGTATTGAAGAGGAAGTGATTGACCGGGCTATCCGGCCGAAATCGCTGGCTGACTACACCGGGCAGGACCATGTACGTGCGCAGATGGCGATTTTTATCGAAGCTGCACGAGGCAGGGGAGAGCCATTGGATCATTTGTTGATTTTCGGTCCGCCGGGTTTAGGTAAAACCACGCTGGCGATGATTGTCGCCAATGAAATGGGTGTCAATATCAAACAAACCTCGGGTCCTGTGCTGGAAAAAGCCGGCGATTTAGCGGCGCTGCTGACCAATCTTGAACCAAACGATGTCCTGTTTATCGATGAAATTCACCGTTTGAGCCCGGTCGTCGAAGAGATCCTGTATCCGGCGATGGAAGATTATCAGCTGGACATTATGATTGGCGAAGGGCCGGCTGCGCGCTCTATTAAATTGGATTTACCGCCATTTACGCTAGTCGGCGCCACCACACGGGCTGGTGCACTGACTTCACCGTTACGTGATCGTTTCGGTATAGTCCAGCGCCTCGAATTCTATAAAACCGAAGAATTGGCCACAATTGTGCAGCGCTCGGCTGATTTCTTAAACTTGCCTCTGGATCTGGCCGCAGCCACTGAGATTGCCCGCCGTTCTCGTGGCACACCGCGGATTGCAAACCGTTTGTTGCGTCGGGTACGCGACTTCGCACAGGTAAAATCTCAGGGTAAAGTCGATGTTGATATAGCCAATCAGGCTTTGCTGATGGTAGACGTCGATGCGCAGGGCTTTGATTACATGGATCGCAAGTTAATCCTGGCCATCATTGAAAAGTTTATGGGCGGTCCGGTGGGGCTGGACAATTTAGCTGCGGCCATTGGTGAAGAAAAAGAGACCATCGAAGATGTGATAGAACCTTATTTGATTCAACAAGGTTTTATTCAGCGCACGCCGCGTGGCCGGATCGCGTCACAACACGCCTATCGTCACTTTGGTTTTGATTTACCGTTATCATCAAACTAACCACGACAGTCTGTATTCTCTCGGTCTGATGCGGGCATGCTCAGTTTTGTGGTTATTCAGGCAAAAAAAAACCCGCTCAGGGAGCGGGCAATGCAACAAGTTGAAGTAAGACTTCAAAAAATCCAGGGAACATGTTGAGCAACCCGGTCTTTGTTTCCAAACACCCAATCGCTCTGTGATCTTCACTACAATTCAAAACCCTCGGTATGAATCGTTGCGCTAGTGCAGAACACGCTGCGCATTCTAGGGATTTAGAATATTTACTTCAAACGAGAAAAATTGCCCTCAATCATTATTAATATTAATGCGAATATTCATGCATTATTCATGAATATTAAGTTGTAACCTCTAGGGTTCTTATTTGGCGATGCCTGTAGAAGGCGTTGAAATTGGTCTTACCAATGACTGCATTAAAAAAAATACTGCCGCATAAAGCTGAGGTAAACAGCGTTTCATCGTTTATCTATATCTGTTCATCGCGAATTCAGGAACTTTTGGCAAAGCTGACCGTCCTCAGTGCTGGATAAACCGGCAATTGCGGTAAAGTTCTGAATTTTTTTTACAAATGCCGAGCAGGTGCTGTTGAGTTAAATACGGGTGTCCAATATCATAGCGCCCAAATTTGTGGCCTTTTTTCAGATGTTCAGAGGTGTATTCCGGTGGCAGGTCAGCTTTCAGTCCTAAGTCTAATTCTCGAAGCCAGTATCGTGGTGAAAATCGTCATGTTGATCCTGATGTCTGCTTCTATCGTGTCTTGGGCCATGATCATCCAGCGTAACAAAGCCCTGAGCCAGGCGCTTGATGACAGTCGCAAATTTGAAGACCGTTTTTGGTCTGGCATTGATTTATCCAAGCTGTACAACGAAGTTAGCGCCCGTGCCAACGTATCAGGCATGGAAGCTCTGTTCAAAGCTGGCTTTAAAGAATTTGCCCGTTTGCACAAAACCTCAGCACGTTCTCCAGCGGCCGTGATGGAAGGAACTCAACGCGCGATGCGCGTCGGCTTATCCCGTGAAGTTGAACGTTTGGAAACACACTTGCCGTTTCTAGCGACAGTTGGTTCTATCAGCCCATACATTGGTCTGTTTGGTACAGTCTGGGGCATCATGAATGCATTTATGGCGTTAGGCGCTGTGCAGCAAGCCACCCTGGCGATGGTTGCTCCGCCGATCGCAGAAGCTCTGATCGCCACCGCTATCGGTCTGTTTGCCGCTATTCCGGCAGTTATCGCTTATAACAAATTTTCCCATAGCGTTGAGCAGCTGGAAAATTCTTACGCCAACTTCGTCGAAGAGTTTTCAAACATCCTGCACCGTCAGGCCGTCAGCAGCGGAGACAATCACTAATGTATGTTCGGAAGAAACGCCGGATGGTGGCGGAAATAAACGTAGTCCCATACATCGATGTGATGTTGGTACTGATGGTTATTTTTATGGTAACGACGCCCATTATCACCCAAGGTGTTAAGGTTGAACTGCCTAAATCTAAAGCCGAACCTATTGAGCAGATGAAAGATAATAAAACTCCTATCATCGCCACAGTAGATGAAGCTGGTTTGTATTATTTCGAAAAAGACAGCCTGCAAAAAGGGCCATTTAATGCCGAAGCGCTGCAGGCTGAGGTGATGAGTACTCTGACGATAGAGCCGGGTACTCAGGTTATTATCAAAGCGGACGGCCGGGTTGATTACAACTCTGTGATCCACTTGCTGAATATGTTAAAGGAAGCTGGCGCCCCCGCGGTCGGACTGATGACTGAAGACGTGGAGTCTAAGTAAGATGGATCCGGCGTTTAAAAAGGCGCTGCAGATATCAGCGTCTCTGCACCTGGCATTGCTGTTAGCGCTCTTTGTTAATTTTAGTTTTTTTGATAACAACGAAGTGATCATCGTGCCGTTATATTCGGCTTCCAATGCGCCTTTGCAGGCCAGCGTGGTTGAAAATCCGAATCTGAAAGAGGCTGATAAGCCAACCCGCAAAAAACCTGAACCTAAGCCTGAACCACCAAAGCCTGAACCTAAGCCAGAGGAGCCTGAAGAGGATCCGCAGGAAGAACTAAAAAAGCTTGAGGAAGAGCGGAAAATACAGGAACAAAAAGAAATTCAGGTCAAGAAAAAGCAAGAAGAAGCCAAAAAGAAAAAAGAAGAAGCAGATCTGGCATTAAAGAAGAAAAAAGAAAAAGAGAAACTGGATAAACAGAAAAAAGAAGAAGAGCGTAAAAAAGCCGAAGCAGAAAAGAAAAAGAAAGAAGAGCTGGCTAAGAAAAAGAAAGAAGAAGAGCTGAAAAAGAAAAAAGAGGCTGAAGCCAAGAAAAAAGCTGAGGCGTTGAAGAAGAAAAAGGCCGAAGAGAAAAAACGTAAGCAGGAATTAGACAGAGCAGCAGAAGAAATGATGCTGGAAGACGAGTTGGCAGAAGAAGCTGACGAGGCTCGTCGTGCAGCCAGACAGGGACAACTGCTGACTGAAAAACAACGATATGTTGCGATGATTGTTGAACGTGTTCGCCAGAGCTGGTTCACTGACGATACGATGAACGGCAAAGAGTGCGTAATCGAGCTGAAACTTGCCAGTAATGGTTTTGTCACCAGCCTGAACGTGGCTGGTGGTGACCCAGGTGTTTGTAATGCCGCGGTCAATGCAATTAACCGGGTTGGTCGTTTCCCGATGCCGGAAGACCCTGAGTTAAATCAGCAATTCCGTGAATTGAAATTACCGTTTAAGAAATAACACAGAGACGAGACTATATGAATTTCAGATGGATAACGAAGTCCGTGATTGCCGCTGCGGCACTAATCGCCAGCTGTGCTCAGGCTTCATTGGAAATTATTATTACTGAAGGTGTAGACAGCGCCCGCCCTGTGGCAATTGTACCTTTTGCTTTTGTCGGTGCGACGAAACCGAATCAGGATATCAGCCAGATTGTTTCTGCGGACCTGATGCGCAGCGGTAAATTCAATCCAATCAATGCAATGCGGATGCCGCAACAACCGCAAAACAGCAGTCAGTTTAACGCTTCGGTTTGGGATCGGACCGGTGTTGAGGCTGTCGTGATGGGGACAATTAAAGAAGTCGGGATGGACCGGTATAATGTCAGCTATGAACTGGTGGACGTTGTCAAGGCCAAGGGCGGTGTCGGTCAACCGATGATGAATGCTGCCGGACGCATTGTTGGCGGTACAAATCATATTTTACATGCCAGTGAAATTACTATCACCGGAAAACAATTCCGCCAGTATGCGCACCGCATGAGTGACGTGATTTATGAAAAATTAACCGGCGAGCGTGGTGCTTTCTCAACAAAAATCGCTTACGTGTTAGTGCGTGACCGTCAGGAATATCGTTATCAGTTAGTTGTTGCCGACTACGATGGTGAAAACGAGCAGGTTTTATTAAGAGCTAAAGAGCCGTTAATGTCGCCGAGCTGGTCTCCTGATGGTACCAAGCTGGCTTATGTGACCTTTGAGCGTAAACAATCTCAGATCTATATTCAGGACGTTTATACTGCACGCCGCAGTATCCTGACATCTTTCAAAGGCATTAATGGCTCGCCGGTTTGGTCGCCGGATGGCCGGAAGATGGCGATGACATTGTCAAAAGATGGCAATTCAGAGATTTACGTCATGGACATTGCGACCAAAGCGCTGACGAAAGTTGCAGCACATCGTGCAATTGATGTTGAACCGACCTGGGCGCCGGATGGCAAAAGTATTTTATTTTCTTCAGAACGTGGTGGACGGCCGCAACTTTATTCTGTAGATCTGGCTTCAAATCAGGTTACACGCGTGACTTTTGAGGGTGAAATGAACCTGGCAGGCAAATATACGCCAAATGGTCAAGCAATAGTTATGGTAAACCGTACAAACGGTCAGTATAATATCGCCCGCATGGATAGAACTACAAAGTTTATGCAAGTGCTGACACGGACTTACCTGGACGAGTCACCAAGCATTGCGCCAAACGGCTCAATGATTATTTATAGTACTTTGCATGGTAGTAATACCCAAGTACTGGCACTGGTGTCCATGGATGGTCGCTTTAAAGCAAGGCTGCCAGCTACCAACGGCCGGGTTAAATCTCCGGCCTGGTCGCCGTTTTTATAAAATACAAAAATTTGGTTTAATCGTAATACTAAGGACAACATCATGAACTTAAATAAAGTTTTAAAAGGTTTGTTAGTTGCTGTGCCAGTGCTGACTTTAGCTGCATGTAGCTCTAACAATGAAACTGATGCCGGCGATGCAAACGCAAACACTGCACAGCCAGTAGTAGCAGACCAAGGTCTGAGCGATGCTGAACAACTGCGTCAGCAGTTAGAAGCTCTGCGTCAGCAAAACACAATCTACTTCGACTTCGACAAGTCTGAAATCCGTTCTGAATTCGCTTCAGTTCTGGATGCACATGCAGCATTCCTGCGCGCTCGCACTACTATCTCTGTAACTATC
>Ga0247724_1000164_pt1 | contig 17236 bp, 11 predicted proteins | sample OKSTACKMC2E_FD_182776 | JGI IMG/M metagenome (GOLD analysis project Ga0247724, IMG submission 182776) | Subsurface sediment microbial communities from gas well in Oklahoma, United States - OK STACK MC-2-E | ecosystem: Environmental > Terrestrial > Deep subsurface > Rock core/Sediment | place... | reverse complement strand
GGAACTTGGCGGCAATGCGCCGGTGCTGGTATTTGCCGACGCTGATCTGGATGCGGCTGTTGCCGGTATTATGGCGGCGAAGTTTCGCAATGCCGGCCAGACCTGCGTCTGTATCAACCGGGTGCTGGTCGATTCCCGCATCGCTAAGGTTCTGGAGCAAAAGCTCGCGGCTGCAGTCATGGCACTTCGCCTTGGTGTTGGCACTGCGGCGGATACCCAAATTGGCCCACTGATTAATCAACGCGCCGTCGACAAAGTAAAGCAGCTCGTTACCGATGCCTTGGCTGCTGGCGCTCGGCTGGTATGCGGGCAAACGCTTGTGCCTGATATCGGGCATTTTGTCGCGCCGCAGCTACTCTCTGACGTACACATGGGCATGACGATTTGTCAGCAGGAGATCTTTGGACCAGTGTTGACGCTACAGACCTTTGCGGATGAGCAGACGGCGCTGCAGCTGGCCAATCAGACAGACGGTGGCCTGGCGGCATACCTGTTTGGCGCCGATGAAAAACGTAATTACCGGGTGGCTAATGCGCTGAAAGCCGGCATGGTCGGGATTAACGTCACAGCTATTTCGGACGCCCGCATTCCATTTGGTGGTGTCGGCACCGCCGGATTTGGCCGCGAAGGCTCCCGTTATGGCATTAACGATTATCTGCAATTAAAACATTTGTGCTGGGAATTAGCTGACTGAGATCAGCCGGAGATGGACATGCTGTGGATTAAAATTATCCTGTGGTGCAGCCTGAGTTTACTGCTGGCATGGCCGGCGTTGGCTGTGACGCCGCTGCATGATTATTTCCGCGAAAGCTGGACCACACGCGACGGCTTGCCACATAACACCATCAACAATATCCAGCAAAGCGGTGATGGCTATTTGTGGCTCGCCACCTGGGAGGGGGCGGCACGATATGACGGTAGGGACTTTACCGTATTTGGCCGCGATGCTTTCACAGGATTACCGGATGCCGGCGTGCGGACATTATTCCGTGAACAGGACGGTAGTTTATTAGTCGCCGGTGCACGCGGCGGTATTAGCCGGGTGGGTACCGGCCGCTGGCAAAGCTTGCCACCGCTCGGGCAGCTCATCAATGATCTGGTCCGCGACCAGCAAGGCCAGCTCTGGTTTGCCATCGAAGGTGGTGGCGTGGCGCGTCAGCGTGCAGATGGGCAATATCAGCGTTTTGGTATTGAAGCGGGTTTGCCGGTTCGGGTGGCCTATCAGTTACAGCAAGACCGGCAGGGAATGATGTGGATTGCAACGCAGCAAGGCCTGTATCGCGTCGACCCTGCTGCGCCCGAGATCCGTTTTGAGCAAGTGGCATTATTGCCCGCCAAACCAGATGTTAACGTATTCGCGCTGGCTCTTGATCAACAAGGCCGGCTGCTGGTTGGTTCAGAGCAGGGCTTGTTTCGGTTTGACGGCCAGACATTCGGCTTAGTAGCCCCAGGGCTGAGTAATGTTGCCGTGACGGCATTGTATGTTGATGCAGAGGATCAGATCTGGATTGGCACCTTGAATCAAGGTCTGCAGCGGTTTAGTTCCTTGGGTATCGAGCAGCTGAGTGTGCAAGATGGGCTGCCGAATAACAGGGTACTGAGCATTTTTCAGGACAGTGAACAAAGTATCTGGGTCGGGACCAATGCTGGTTTATACCGCCTGCGCGAAACGCCTTTTACCAATCTGACGCTGCAGCAGGGCCTCGCCGACAATTATGTCCGTACAGTACTGGAACATTCTGATGGCAGTGTCTGGATTGGCAGTGCCGGTGGTCTTGACCGTTGGTCGGCCGGTCAGGTCAGCAAAATCCGTCTGAGTGAAAGTGTGTCGGTACTGAGCCTGGCAGAAGGGGAGCAAGGCGATGTCTGGGTTGGGACTTATGGCGATGGGGTCTATCAGCTGCATCAGGGGCAAGTCGTAGCGCATTATCATCGTGGCAATGGCTTAGCCAGCAACGAAGTCCGCGCTATTGCAGTGGTTGCAGATCAGGTCTTTATTGGCACCACGGCCGGCCTGAATCAGCTGCATCAGCAGCAGCTCAGGCTATTCACCGTCGCAGAAGGGCTGCCTGCAAATTTTGTTTCGGCACTGCATTATCAGGCCGCAGACCATCAGCAAAGGGGGCAGCTTTGGATTGGCACCGGGGCCGGGGCCGCGGTTTGGACTGACGGTCATCTGCGCCCGCTGAGTCTGGTCAGTCAGGAACAGGCTGAATATGTGTTTGGTTTTCATCATGACAAAGACAGCCCGTATATCTGGATGGCGACGGACCGAGGGCTCATTCGTTATGATTTTACCCGCAATATCTTGAGACTGGTTGGCCGCAGTGCCGGAGTGCCGGTGGAAAAAATCTTTGCTTTGCTTGCAGATAACAAAGGTGATTTCTGGTTGAGCAGCAATAGGGGCATAGTGCGGATCAGTCAACAGGACGCCCATGCTGTTGCAGACGGCAAGCTACAGCGGCTATCCGGCTCTGATATGTTTGGCGAAGCCGACGGCATGCTGAGCGCCCAGTGTAATGGCGGCTCGGTGCCTGCGGCCACGGTGCGTCGTGACGGCACTTTATGGTTTGCTACATCGATGGGCGTGGCCAGCGTCGACCCGGACCGGCTGGCGCAATTCAGTTTGAAACCGCCGCCGGTGGTGGTGCAGCAAATTAGTGCTGACGGCCGGGAAGTGTCGCTGCAGCGTCCGGAATTGCCAGCGGGTACCTTTCGGGTTCGCTTTGAATTTGCCGGGCTTAGTTATGTGATGCCATCGCGGATTTTATACCGTACCCAGTTGCAGGGCGTGGAGTCGGATTGGGTGGCGCGGGGGACCGCCAATCACGCCGAATATACCAATCTGCCACCGGGCGATTACCGGCTTTTGGTCAGTGCCGCTTATCCGGAGAGTGACTGGAACAACGATGTGGCCCGGATTGAATTCAGAGTGCTGCCGCTTTTCTGGCAAAAAGGCTGGGTTCAGCTGGTTGCCGGTGTTGTGGTTGTGTTTGCGTTGTTCGGCTTTGTGCGCTGGCGGCTGTACCGGCTTAGTCAGTCGGAACTGAAACTAAAACTGCAGGTTGCCGGCAAAACCACGGAATTACTGGCACAAGCGCAAAGTTTGCGGCAAGCGGTAGCGGAGAAAACCCAGCTGGCGGAGCAACTACAGCAACAAGCGGCCGCTTTTGCTGCGCAGGCGCGGGAGGATGGTTTAACTGGTCTTGCCAACCGGCGGGCTTTTGATGAACAACTGGCGTTCGAATTCAGCCGAGCGCAGCGGCTTGGGCAACCACTGTGTCTGGTCATGCTGGATATCGATCATTTCAAAACCATCAATGACAACTGGTCGCATCAAGCGGGTGATCTGGTGCTGCAGCGTCTTGCTGCACTGCTGCGCGAGGAAGTGCGTGAAATTGACCGGATTGCGCGCTGGGGCGGCGAAGAATTCGCATTATTGCTGCCACAAACAGCGCTGCCCCAGGCGGTTGAGATCAGCGAACGCATCCGCCTGGCTATCACAGCGTTGGATTTGTCGGCGGAGGTGCCCGGTTTGCGGGTTACAGCCAGTTTTGGTGTGGCACAACAAGATGCTGTTGGAAGTTACGAAAAATTGCTGAGCCGTGCTGACCAACTGCTCTATCAGGCCAAAGCGCAGGGACGGAACTGCGTATGCAGCTGATCAAAGCTATGCTATCAGGCAGAAGGGTAGCCAGAGGGCGACTGCTGTTGAAACAAATCATAAACGGCTTTATCCGGGCGCAATGGTTGTTGTGGCCTTGCTCAGTGCTGGCCATTGAAGCACCGTTACGGGTACCGCATATCGCCGACGCTCCACCATTTGTGTTGACTGACGCGCAGCAGGTGCCCAATGGCGGCATTTTATTTGATATTTATCAGCAGATTAGTGCCGCGATGCAGCGCCCGTTGCAAATTGAAGCTATTCCACGCAAAAGGGTGACAGACATGCTGCTGCGCGGGCAGCTGGATTTGTATTGCAATGGCACACCGGATTGGTTCACCGAACCGGAGCTGCGCTGGAGCCCACCATTGTTCGTCCATCGCGACTTGTATATATCTAATCAGCCTTATCGCGATTTTGCCGATTTTAAACAGCGCGTCACGGGCAAAGTCGGCACCACGTTTGGATACGTCTATCCAACTTTAACTGAGTTATTTGCCAAAGGTCAGTTGCAACGGGTCGACAGTTATTCGCCGGCGGAAAGCTTGCGGCATCTGCAGAAACGCCATTTGAATGCGGTGGTGGTGTCTGAGTTTGAATTCGGTTATCTGCTTGCGCAAAAACAGGACTTGCATGTGGTGGAGATCGAACGGAATCAAATCCGTTGTATGTATTCGCCCCTGCTGGCCGAGCAGACTATTGCACTACTGAATCAAACCATCACAACGCTCACCCAACAAGGAAAAATCGAGCAGATCCTGGCCGCATACCGCTAGCGAATATGCCAACTGTGTTGGCCCCGAAGTTCAGACCCATTCCTGCACTTTGCTCAGTAATGTTCTGGCATCAAATGGCTTGGCGATAAAATCATTCATGCCAGCTTCCAGGCATTCGCGGCGAAACTCTTCTGTGGCGTGCGCTGTCAGCGCAATCACTGGCAATTTGGCGTAAACCGGCTGCTGGCGTAGTAATTTAGTCGCGGTGTAGCCATCCATCGTCGGCATATGCACGTCCATCAGCACCAGCGCGTACTGTTGTTGTTTCAGTTGCGACAAAGCCTGTTCACCGTGGTCGGCAACGTCGACAGCAAAACCTGCATGTTGCAGGATGATCCGTGCCAGAGTCTGGTTGTAGCTGTTATCTTCGACCAGCAAAATACGGTTGGCTGCGCCAGAGGCGGGTTCAGTGGATAATGCCGTGGCTAGTCCTGGTTCTGGAGGCTGATTCGCTGGTGGAGTGCTCAGGTCTGAACGCGGTGCAGCTTTACCCTCAGCACTCGATTCTGCGCGATAACTGCGGATGTTAAAGCTGAAAGTACTGCCGATGCCGGCCTGACTTTGCACATCGATACGGCCGCCCATCAGTTGTACCAGACGCTGTGCGATACTCAGGCCAAGCCCGGTACCACCATATTTGCGGCTGGTTGAGCTGTCGGCCTGGCTAAATGCCTGAAACAGATTGCTGCATTGCTCCGGGCTCAGGCCAATACCGGTATCCTGCACGGCAAAATGCAACCAGACTTCGGCCGGGGTTTCCGGCGCTTTGACCTGCAATGCTAAATCAACCCGCAGCACCACTTTCCCCTGACCGGTAAATTTCACCGCATTGCTGAGCAGGTTAATCAGCACCTGACTGAGCCGCAGCGGATCGCCAATCAACCAGGCCGGCACCTGTGGATCGATGCTGAACTGCAGTTCCAGCCGCTTTTGCCGCGCTTGTTCTATAAACAAATCGCGGATTTGCTGCAGCATATCCTGCAGCCGGAAGCGCACTTGTTCCAACTCCAGCTTGCCGGCCTCGACTTTGGAGAAATCGAGAATGTCATTGATAATGCTTAATAAAATTTTGCTGGATGCGGTGATCTTACTTAAATAAAGCTGTTGGTCGGCGAAGGACTCACTGTTCTGTGCGAGCTGGGCGAAACCGATAATCGCATTCATCGGTGTGCGGATCTCATGGCTCATATTGGCGAGAAATTCGCTTTTGGCAACAGCTGCTGCTTCGGCTTTTTGCTTGGCGCCTTCCAGCATCAGCATCGTATCTTCCAGATGCTGAGTGCGCTGGCGGACTAAGTCTTCCAGTTTGCTGTTTTCCTGTAACACGGGGCGCACACGCCAGCCAATCAGGCTTTTCAACAATAACAACGACAGCAGCGCATACACCAGATAGGCCCACCAGCTTTGATACCAGGGCGCTGCTATTTGCAGGTGTAGTGGTGTGGCTTCACTGACTTCGCCAAAGGCATTTTTGTAGCGCAATTTAAACTGATAACTGCCGGGCGCCAGATTGGTATAGTCACGATAGGTTTCGTTATGCCAATCTGACCAGGCGGTATCGTTCCCAACCAACTGTACCTGAAACAGGTTGGTGTCCAGATGGCCGTAACGCGGTACTGTGTATTCTATTCGCAAAGAATTCTGGGCGGCGCCAAGCTGTAGTTTGGACAAATGGCCGCCGGCAAAATGCGTCTGGTTGTCGCGACTGACCACTCGACGGATCAAAGGGGGGTGAGCGACCTGCGCTTTGCTGATGCGGTTGGCATCAAACCGGAAAATCCCTTCAGCGCCACCAAACCAGGTGACCGCGGCATCTTCTGCCAGAATCACGTCCAGTGGCGTGTCGGCCAGTGGAAACAATGGCGCGGCCGACCAATGATAAGGTTGGTCTGCCGCCAGTTTTTCCGCAGCCCCGGCCTGACGTTCGCCGGTCTGGTTGTCCCAGTTGATCATCCAGATGCGGCCGGCACTGTCTTGCGTTGGTGAACGGACCCAGGGCTGCTCGGGGAACAAATCACGAAACACCGGATGCAGCTGAAAACTCTGGGTGCTTTGGTTAAATTGATACAAACCGGCGACTGTCGCGAACAATAAACCACCGGACCAGCGATGCACCGAATTGCGATTCAGGCTGGGCAATCCGGCTGTTTCAGTAAATTTGTCAATTAATGCCGGATCACCATTTTGCAGGCGGTAAATGCCGTGCGCCAGGCTGCCGATCCATAAGGTGCCGTCATTTTCTTCGACCAGACTGTTGAGATTGCCTTCAATGCCGGCAACAGAGCCCAATTCACGCCATTGCTGACCGTCAAACTGCAGGCGTGTCAGGCCGTTTTGCAGACCGACCCAAACCAGATTCGGTTGACGACGTGACACCAGCAACACTTTGGCTGGTAGCGGGGCGCTGTAAATCTGGCTGACATTGCCATTTTTATACTGAAATACGCCTTTGTTGTTGGCGATCAGCATCGAGTCGTCAAAATCGGCGAAATCCCAGGTCTGATTGGTAAAACTGTCGATGGCGGTAAAGTGCGCCGCTTTGATGCCGTCCGCCTGCAGCCGGAATAAACCCTGACTGGTGCCGGCAAACAGCTGGCCGGCATAGCGGTGTAACGACAGCACATTGCCTTTGAGGCCCATCACATGATTAAACATCGAAATCGCAGACGACGCTTCCACCCGGGCCAGGCCATGGTCCATCGCTACCCATAGACCCTGTTGCCGGTCTTCCATCAAGGCGCGGACATTGTCATCAAGCATGCCGGAAAACTTATTGATATGGCTGTGGATATTGCCTTTGTCGTCTAACAGGTAAATGCCGTTGCGAACAGTACCGACGGCCAGCAGGCCGTTGCGCAGACGCTGACTGGTATAAATCATCGCTTCATTCAGTTCGGTGCTGGCGGGCAGCGTGAAGGAGGTCATGCCAAGCGGACCCAGCAGAAAAAAACCAGCGTCGCGGGTGCCAATCAGCACCTGATTTTCATCCCATTGCTCGGCAATAAACACCGCTTTGTCAGCCAGCGGCTGGGCGGCGGGCAAAGGTTCCAGCCGGCCGTTGCTCAGTTCCAGCAGGCCAGTGTCCTGTTCTTTGATCAGTATGCGGTCGTTGAGCTGAAACGCCTTCATAAAAGCCGACTCGCTGGTCCAGCTGCGGACTTCCTGATCGTTGATTAAAAACAGGTAAGAGCGGGCGACAAATAACACGCCCTGGTCGGTAACAAAGGTCTGACGGATATCCTGAAAGTTACGGTACGCGGCCGGAATGCGTTCGCGCCAGGACACAAACTGCGCGCCCTGTGGCTGGCTTTTATTGATGTAGCCTAAATCGCCTTTGGCGCCAACATAGATGCGGCCATCAGTGCCAAGCGCCAGCGAGCGCACCACGGACTGGTTGGTAGTCGCCAGCGTACGCCAGTGCACACCGTCGAATTCGAGCACGCCGACATTATTGCCGGCGTAAATCAGACCGTCGGAATCTTGCAGCAAAGCCCAGTTCTGGGTGCCGGCATTATAGTCTTTGGGTTTGAAGTTTTTTAACAGGGGTAAACCGGCTTCCATGGCCGGCGCCAGCGTGCTGAGCAGCAGGAGACAAGCTGTCAGCAACCTGGTGAACGATAAAAAAACTGACGCAAATCCCTGCACAGCAAAACCTCGTGGTCTGAACGCGGCTCCTGATGGAGCGCAGACCTGATAAATTAACCCAGCCCTTGGTCCGGGTCAATTTCAGACTTTTTCTTTGGTCAGCTTGTCCAGATAACCCATCACAAAAGCAGACAGGACAAAAGTGATATGGATCAACAAGTACCACTTAATTTTGTCGTTAGCGATGTTGGGTGTATCCATAAAAACTTTTAGCAGATGGATAGAAGAAATGGCCACAATAGAGGCAGCCACTTTGTTTTTCAGAGAGCCGGAATCAACTTTCCCCAACCAGTTCAGTTTTTCGGCGGACTCATCTATGTCCAGTCTGGAAACAAAATTTTCGTAGCCTGAAAACATCACCATCACAATCAGCCCGCCAACCAGCGCGATATCAATCATCGATAACACGACTAAAATCAGGTCCGCTTCTTTGGTCTGCAGAATATTAGGCAGCAGGTGAAAAATTTCCTGAAAAAATTTAATGCCAAGTGCGATCAGCACCAGACTGAGGCCGAGATAAATAGGGGCCATCAGCCAGCGGCTGGCATACATCAGGGTTTCCAGGTGTTTTTCCATACATTTCGCTCTGCTTGCGGATAATTACAGCTGCAGGATTTGGGGTTCCGGCGGCTTTTTTTCAAGGTCTGACGTTTTTCTGCGACAGGGACTGTATTTTCGCGGCGGATTTATCGCACAATGCTGGCCATCACTGCCCACTCATGGAGACTGACCGCGTTGCCTGCGAGTCAGCGTCAGCAAGGAAAATTACCGATGAAAAAAACTGTGCTTGTGTTGTCTGTCGGATTGGCTCTGGCAGCAAACGCAGAAGAAGGCATGTGGCAACCGCATCAGTTGCCGGAACTGGAAAGCGTTTTAAAAGCTAAAGGCCTGCAGATTGACGCCAAAGCAATCGCTGAATTAACTGCTTTTCCGATGAACGCGGTGATTAGCCTTGGTGGCTGTACCGCGTCTTTTGTATCAAAACAGGGTCTGGCGCTGACCAACCATCATTGCGCCTACAGCAGCATTCAGTACAACAGCACAGCGCAAAATAACCGCATCGAACGTGGCTTTTTGGCCAAAACTCAGACTGAAGAGTTACCGGCAGCACCCGGCAGTAAAATTCTGGTGACGGAAACCGTCAGTAATGTCACGCAGCAAATCAAGCAGGAAATAACCCCGCAACTGCAGGGCAAAGACCGTTTCGACAAAATTGACCAGCTGCGTAAAGAGCTGGTGGCGGAATGTGAAACCGCGCCGGGCTATCGCTGTGAGGTTTACAGCTTCCATGGTGGCCTGGAATATTATCTGATTAAACAGCTCGAAATCCGCGATGTGCGACTGGTATATGCACCGGCTGATGGTGTCGGCCGTTTTGGCGGCGATATCGACAACTGGATGTGGCCGCGTCATACCGGTGATTATTCGTTTTATCGCGCTTATGTCGGCAAAGACGGCAAACCGGCAGACTACAACGTCGAAAACGTGCCTTTTGTACCACCAAGTTCATTAAAAGTTTCTGCCAAAGGCGTGCAGGCCGGCGATTTTGTCATGGTGCTGGGTTATCCGGGCCGCACTAACCGTTATAACACGGCGTTTGAAGTGAAAAACCAGTTCACGACAGTGCTGCCTGCGGCAAAACAGTATCGTGAAGAAGCTATTGCATTAATTAAACAACATGCCGCTGAAGGTTCTGAGGCCCGCATCAAGTACGAGTCGATTTTGGCCGGGCTGGCGAACTATGCCAAAAACTATGACGGCATGATCAAGACCTATCAAAAAGGCGCTACCCAGCAACAAAAAGACGAATTTGAAGCTGTGCTCAATCGCTGGATTGATGCCGATCCTGCGCGTAAAGCCAAATACAAACCGGCGCTGCTGAGCCTGCAGCAATTGCTCGAAGCGGAGACTGCAACGCAGCAACGCGATTTGGTGCTGAATTATTTTGGTTATGCCCAGTTGTTCAGTACCGGCCGTAAACTGTACCGGCTGGCGCTGGAACAACAAAAACCGGATGAAGAGCGCGAGACCGGTTATCAGCAACGCGATTTGGACCGCTTCAAAGCCGGTCTGAAACGGATGTCGCGCAGTTTTGATGGTGCCATCGATTTAGAAATTGCGTTCCATTTCCTGAAACATTATGCCGCGTTGCCAAAACCGCAGCGACTGGCGGCGTTTGACCAGTATTTTGGGATTGCCGAGGCTTTTGACGAGGCCGCAGTACGCACCAAACTGACGCAAATTTACCAGACTTCGCTGCTTGGCGATGAAATCGAGCGGCTGGCGTTGGTTGGCAAAACACCGGACGAACTGAAAGCCAGTACAGATCCGGCCATTCAGTTTGCGGTGGCGTTGGCTGAAACTGATTTAGCGCTGGAAAATGACCAGAAGAACCAGGCCGGTAAACTGGCGGTGGCGCGGCCAAAAGTGATGGAAGCAGTCATCGCCTTTAACAAAGCCAGTCAAAAACCAGTCTATGCCGATGCAAACGGCACCTTGCGGGTGACTTTTGGTGAAGTGAAAGGGTATGAGCCGCGTGATGGTGTGGCTTATCAGCCATTCACATCCCTCAAAGGTATCAGCGAAAAACACACAGGCCAGAGCCCGTTTAATGCACCGGCGCCACAGCTTGCTGCGATTGCTGCGGGTGACTTCAGCGCTTATGCCCATCCTGAGCTGAAAACAGTACCGGTAAACTTCTTAAGTACTGTGGATACCACAGGCGGTAATTCAGGTTCACCAACGCTGAACGGCAAAGCCGAATTGGTCGGCCTGCTATTTGACGGTGTGATTGAGGGCATTATCGGCAATTACGCTTATGATCCGGCGCTTAACCGCTCTATCCATGTCGACAGCCGTTATTTGCTGTGGCAGATGGAAAAAGTTGATGGAGCCACCAATCTTACTGCAGAAATGGAAATAGTCCGCGACTAATCTGTGCTTGTGGTCAAAATTGCGGGAAAAGGTGCCATTGGCACCTTTTTTGTGTAAAGACCGGCCGATTTACGCTATGGGATGCCGGCGCAATTGCAGTATGATAGAGCGCTTTTCAACTGGCCTTAATGTTAGAATTTGCTGGCATGTTATTAGATCATTCCTTATTTAGCGCACTGCTGGATGCGGCTGCGCAAAGCCCGCGCCGGCGTGCTTTTAAAAATCTGCATCAGGATTTTGCAGAAGCTGTGCAGCGTGTGGTCATTGCCATTCAACCTGACAGCTATGTGCCGCCGCATCGTCATGTTGAGGCCCATCAGTGGGAATTGTTTGTGGTGTTAGCCGGCAGTATTGATTTTTGTCAGTTTGACGATGCCGGCCAGCTGATCTCCCGCAGCACTATAGTCGCGGGGTCGACGCTTGCGGGCCTGGAGCTAGCGCCCGGAATCTGGCACAGCATCGTTGCTGCTCCTGGCGGCGCAGTGTTTCTCGAAGTAAAACAAGGCCCGTTTGACCCGGCACAGCCGCGCTATTTTGCGCCATTTGCCCCAACTGAACAGGATTTACAGGCCGGAGCTTATCTGGCCTGGTTACGCACAGCACTGCCAGGGGATCAAAGTCCGGCATGGCAGGAGATGAAGCAATGAAATTACAACTGGTGATCCGCCGGGCGCCGGCGAAAGCGGCGTTAGAATGGTTGAAACAAGGCTGGTTGCTGATGCGCGCCCAACTGCAGTTACTGCTGATGTTCTGGCTGATGTTGTCAGTCTCATTGCTGGGCATGGTGCATCCGCTGTTGGCGGTGGTTTCGACCCTGCTGAACCCATTTTTAATGGCCGGTTTTTACGACGGCATAGTCCGGGCCCAACAACAAAAGCCGCTGACGCTGTCCACTTTGTGGCAACCATTAAAAGACAGCCAGCATCGCGCTGCTTTTATCCGGCTGGCCGCGCTCAATATCCTGTTTTCAATTCCCAGTCAGTTATTAATCCAGCAGCAGCTGCCCCTGTGGCAAGCCGGTCAGGCGGATTTGCTGGCCTTGTTTGCGCTGGTCGCCCTCGCGGCTATCAATGCAATGTTATTTGCTTATGCGGTGCCGGTGATTTATTTTCTGCGCGAGCAACGCTTATGGCCGGTGCTGCAGGCCAGTTTTATGGCGTGCTGGCGCAACGTACCGGCGCTGACGGTCTATGGCGTTTTGTCGGTGCTGCTGGTTTGCACTGGCCCTTTTACCATGATGATTTCACTAATTTTGGTACTGCCTTGGCTGGCGATTAGTTTTTTCCTGTCGTTCCGCGAGTTTTTTGTGCTGACGCCGGCGCGGCCGGATGAGGCGGCAGTGTTTGAAGTCTGACGCTGAAGTACTGACCCCGCAGCAAGCCTGGCAACTCGCCATCGGCTTGCTGAGCCGGCGCGACCACAGCAGTCATGAGCTGCTGGAAAAGTTGCAGCAACGCGGCGTGACCGCTGAGCTTGCGCAGGCAACATTAACGCGTTGTCAGCAGGAACAATATCAGTCTGACCAGCGTTTTGCTGAGATGTTATTGCGCCATTGCATCAGCAAAGGCCAGGGGCTGGCGGTATTACGCCAGCTGAGCCGGCAACACCGGCTTGGCAATGACCTATTACAACAGGCGTTGGATGACGCCGAACCCGATTGGTTTGAACTGGCACGCAGCTGTGCACAGAAGAAATTCGGTGAGCTGCCGGCCGGTTCAGACAAAGAAAAATTAAAACGGATGGCGTTTTTGCAGCGCCGGGGCTTCAGTTCAGAGCAGATCCGTTACGCATTACAACATTCAGATAGTTAGGACAGCAATTATGTACATGACCTCTGCGCAACTGCGCCGTGCTTTTCTGGACTTTTTTGCCAGTAAAGGCCACCAAATTGTCTCCAGCAGCTCGTTAATCCCGGGCAACGACCCGACGCTGCTGTTCACCAACGCCGGCATGGTGCAATTTAAAGACGTGTTCCTTGGCCAGGACAAACGCAGCTACAGCCGCGCCGTAACTGCGCAGCGTTGTGTGCGCGCCGGTGGTAAACACAACGACTTGGAAAACGTCGGTTACACCGCCCGTCACCATACTTTCTTTGAAATGCTGGGTAACTTCAGCTTCGGTGATTATTTCAAGGAAGATGCGATCAAATACGCCTGGGAATTCCTGACCGAAGTGGTCAAATTACCAAAAGAAAAGCTGTGGATCACCGTCTACGCCACCGACGACGAAGCTTTTGATATCTGGACACAACAAATCGGCGTGCCGAAGGAACGGGCTATTCGCATCGGCGACAACAAAGGCGCGCCTTATGCGTCGGACAATTTCTGGGCCATGGGCGATACCGGCCCTTGTGGTCCTTGTACTGAGATTTTCTACGACCACGGTGACCATATCTGGGGCGGCCCACCGGGCTCACCGGAAGAAGATGGCGACCGGTTTATCGAGATCTGGAACAACGTCTTTATGCAGTTCAACCGCCACGCTGACGGCCGGATGGAACCGCTGCCAAAACCAAGCGTCGACACCGGTATGGGCTTAGAGCGCATTGCGGCGATTTTGCAGCACGTGCACAGCAACTACGAAATCGACACCTTCCAGGGCCTGATTAAAGCCGCAGCTGCAGTTACCGGCACCACAGATCTGGACAATAAATCGTTGCGCGTGATTGCCGACCATATCCGTTCTTGTTCATTCCTGGTTGCCGATGGTGTGATGCCATCAAACGAAGGCCGCGGTTATGTGCTGCGCCGCATTATCCGCCGCGCGGTGCGCCATGGTAACCAGCTGGGTGCCAAAGGTGTATTCTTCAGCAAATTAGTGGCAGAACTTGCCGTGCAGATGGGCGAAGCCTATCCGGAACTGATTGAAAAACAAGCCGTTATCGAAAAGGTGTTGCGGATGGAAGAAGAGCAGTTTGGCAAAACGCTGGAACGCGGTCTGTTACTGCTCAAAGACGCTTTGGCGGCACTGGGTGACAGCAAAGAGATCCCGGGTGAAGTGGTCTTTAAGCTGTACGACACTTATGGCTTCCCGGTCGATTTGACCAGCGACGTGGCGCGTGAACAAGGTTATACCGTTGATCAGGCCGGTTTTGAAGCCGCGATGGAAGCACAGCGTAAACGCGCACAAGCTGCTTCAAGCTTTGGTCAGGATTACAACCAAACCGTGACTTCTACGCAAGTGACCGACTTCACCGGTTACACCGAACAACACGGCAATGCGGTGGTGCTGGAAATCGTCCGCGATGGCGACAAAGTTGACACTATTATCGATGGTCAGCAGGCACTGGTGATCCTAGACCAAACGCCATTTTATGCCGAATCCGGCGGTCAGATGGGCGATACCGGTACTTTAACGCTGGCGTCCGGTGCGGTGTTTAATGTGGTCGATACCGTCAAAATCGGCAAAGCCTTCGCGCATCGCGGCACTATCACCGGTACTTTAACCGTCGGTGAGCGTGTCGATGCGCAGATTGATAACGAACGGCGTAGTGCTATTCGGAAAAACCACTCAGCGACACACTTATTACATGCTGCCTTGCAGCAGGTGTTAGGTGCGCACGTGGTACAAAAAGGCTCGCAAGTAGGCCCGGACCGTTTACGTTTTGACTTCGCCCATTTTGAAGCGGTTAAAGCCGATGAAGTGCGTACCATCGAACAGCTGGTCAACGCACAAATCCAGGCCAACCATGAAGTTGTCACCCGGCTGATGCAGCTGGATGCCGCCAAAGCCGCCGGCGCTATGGCGCTGTTTGGCGAAAAATATGACGACGACGTGCGCGTGTTGTCGATGGGCGACTTCTCGATTGAACTCTGCGGTGGTACTCACGTCGCCCGCACCGGTGATATTGGACTGTTTAAGATTGTTGTCGAAAGCGGTATCGCCGCCGGTGTGCGTCGGATTGAAGCAGTGACAGGTGCTGGTGCGCTGGCATATCTGCATAAGTTAGAGCAACAAGCGCAGCAAGTCGCAGCGTTGCTGAAAGGCGACGTGCTGTCGATTGGCGAACGTGTCGTGCAGACTTTAGACCGCAGCAAACAGCTGGAAAAAGAGCTGGAGCAATTAAAAGCGAAAATGGCCAGTGCAGCTGGTGCATCATTGCTGGAAAAAGCAGTGGCTATCAATGGCACTAAAGTGCTGATTGCTGAGCTTGCCGGCGTCGATCCAAAAGGTTTCCGCACTATGGTTGACGAGCTGAAAAACAACATCGGCTCTGGCGTCATTCTGCTGGGCACTGCCAGTGAGGGGAAAGTCAGCCTGATCGCGGGCGTGACCAAAGACCTGACCGATAAAGTCAATGCGGGTCAGTTGGTCGGCTGGGCGGCAGAACAGCTGGGCGGCAAAGGTGGCGGCAAGCCAGATCTGGCACAAGCCGGTGGTACTGACGTTGCAGGCCTTGGCAAAGTATTGGCAGCTGCTACTGATTATCTGGCAGCGAAGCTGTAACAGGTGGCATTACTGGTCCAGAAGTTCGGTGGTACCTCAGTCGGCACCACCGAACGGATTGAAGCGGTGGCGGAGCTGATTATCCGCACAGTACAGGCTGGGCACAAAGTCGTGGCTGTGGTTTCTGCAATGGCGGGGGATACCAACCGGCTGTTGGGCCTGGCGCAACAGATTGATGCCAAAGCAGCACCGCGTGAGCTTGATGTGCTGGCGGCAGCCGGCGAGCAAGTCTCAGTGGCGTTGCTGGCTATCGCGCTGATTAAACGCGGTTATCCGGCGGTGTCATTGCTGGCCGACCAGGTTTGTATCCGCACAGATAACAAATTTGGTCGCGCCCGGATTGAAGAGGTTGAAACCCACCGGCTGCAACAGGAGCTGGAGCAGGGCCATATCGTGGTCGTGGCCGGTTTTCAGGGCCGCGACTTTGAAGGCAACCTGACCACACTGGGCCGCGGTGGCTCTGATACCTCTGCTGTAGCGCTTGCTGCTGCATTGCAGGCCGATGAGTGTCAGATTTATACCGATGTTGATGGTGTTTATACGATAGACCCACGCATTTGTCCGGCGGCACAGCGCTTAGCCTATATCCCATACAGCGATATGCTGGAACTGGCCAGTGTTGGCGCTAAAGTGCTGCATTCGCGCTCGGTGGAATATGCCGGCCGTTTTCAGGTGTTACTTCGGGTGCTGTCTACCTTCAGGCCGGATGCCGGCACGCTGATGGTGTATGGTGAAGCCCGGCAGCAGCCGCTGCTGTCTGGCATTGCTTGCCAGCATGGCCTGACCCGCATCCATCTGGAGCAGGCCAGTCCTGAGCTGACGTCCTCCATGCTGGAATTGTTGAGTAGCAGGAACATTGACGTTGACATGGTCCGGACTGACACGGACTGCGTACAACAGGCAGAATGGGTGCTGGCGAATACGGATTGGCAGCAAGTTGCTGAGGAGGCTCGGGAATTGCTGAAAATTTGTCAGGGTGCGACGCTCCGTAGTCAGGCAAATCTTGCTAAACTGTCGGTGGTTGGCTGCGGCATCGGTACACAAGCTGATATAGTGACCCGTGTGCATCAGTTGTTCGATTCGCTGAATATAGAGCTTTGGGCTGTTTATCAGACGCAGACCCGGTTGTCAGTGTTGATGGCCGCTGAACAGGTAGACGCCACCGCAGCAAAATTGCATCAGGTTTTGTTCGGCAGCGATAATTAATCGCTGGATTTTCATAAATTTGAATGCTGAGTTATCATTGAGACAAGGACGCGTTGGCACAATACCAAGCGTCGTAGTTATCGCTGGGAAATCTGGGATTAAAGGATAGGAGCAAACGAATGCTTATTTTGACCCGTCGCGTTGGTGAGACATTAATGATTGGTGACGAAGTGACAGTCACAGTGTTAGGCGTTAAAGGGAATCAGGTACGGATTGGGGTGAATGCGCCAAAAGAAGTCTCTGTGCACCGCGAAGAAATCTACATGCGAATTCAGGCTGAAAAGGGCACTCCAGGCAGTTACAGCCAGGATGATGATCAATAAATCTGTTTTGGTAAATCATTGTTTTTATTGTTTTGTTGCGTGAAAAATGGCCAGTTTAGTGAATAATTGCGCAGATTGTCTAAAAGGTCGGCAATCGCACAATCCGGCTCAAAATATTGTTTGACTTATTTTCCTGAAACATTAATATACGCACCGCAACGTAGCGCGGAGAGATGGCCGAGTGGCTGAAGGCGCACCCCTGCTAAGGGTGTATAGGGGAAACTCTATCGAGGGTTCGAATC
>Ga0247724_1000162_pt1 | contig 17290 bp, 13 predicted proteins | sample OKSTACKMC2E_FD_182776 | JGI IMG/M metagenome (GOLD analysis project Ga0247724, IMG submission 182776) | Subsurface sediment microbial communities from gas well in Oklahoma, United States - OK STACK MC-2-E | ecosystem: Environmental > Terrestrial > Deep subsurface > Rock core/Sediment | place... | reverse complement strand
ATGCTGTGATTTTTAGACAGGTATTAAAGGGAGGTTTATATTGCCTAGTATTTGTTGCGATACGGCGCTAAGCAGCGGTAAAACTGGCAAGCGCTGCTAGCCGTAGAGTTCTTCTAGCCTACTGGCCAATCCTGCCGTCCCCCAGATCGATATCATCCTTTTCAGGTTATAAGCCAGAATATGCAAACTAATTTCTGTACTAACGTTTTTGAATCGCCGCATCAGGAAATGAGTAGCCCCCATCCACATTTTGATCGTTCCAAAGGGGTGTTCTACCGTTTGCTTACGCACAATCGCTGTTTGCGGTAATGCATCCAGTCTTGCCTGCATAACTTCCATTTTATCTTCATGAACCCAGCGTCTCATGCGTCTTGCGGCTACTTTGGATGTGGTGCATTTTGAGCGCTGACTGCAATCGCGACAGGCGATACAGTTAAAATACATCTGCAGTTCCAGACCATCTTCAACAGTAACAAACCTATTTTGTAGCTCGTTACCTGTCGGGCAAATATAAATATCTTTTTCCTGGTCGTACTTAAACAACGAGAGGTTAAAAAGACCTTTGCGATCAGCGCCAGAGGTATCACCTTTTGGCACTAGGGCTACAGCCCCGCTATCCAGCACTGCTTTAATATCGTTGCGGCTGTAATAGCCTTTGTCGGCGAGTACGGTTATATCCTTTTTGCCAACAGCTTCCTGAGCCAACTTCGTTACCGAGTGAAGTTGGCCACGGTCTGTGGTGTTGGTGACTTCGTGGGCAACAATCAGATGATTCTTGGTATCCACCGCGGTTTGCACGTTGTAACAGACTTGCCGGTTTAAGTTATTTGTTTTCATTAACCGAGAGTCAGGATCTGTTAAAGACAGTTGCTTATCTGGTTGCTGCTCAACCGTTTGTTGGATTTCTTGAAGTTCGCCTAATCGTTTCTTTAGCCATGCCAGTTTTGTTGCGGTTAACTCGGTATTTGCATCAGGCTGTGCGTCACTGTCAGCTTTATCGAGCTTTTCAAGATAGTTACTTATGCTTTGTTCGACCCTTGCTATATGGTCTTTCGCTTTTTGCGGCGTGAAGTTATTTTGTTTGCTGTTCACTGCCTTAAATTTACTACCGTCGATGGCTACAGTGACATCCGTAAACATTTGCATCTGCCGACATAGGTCAATAAAGGCACGGCAAGCATTCTTAATCCCTTTACTGTTGTTTTTTCTGAAGTCCGCAATGGTTTTAAAATCAGGTGTCAGCCGCTCCAGCAACCACATCAGTTCTACATTACGATTGGCTTCCTTTTCCAGCCGACGTGAAGATTGGATGCGATTCAAATAACCGTAAATATAGAGTTTTAACATCGTGGCGGGGTGATAGCCAGGGCGTCCGGTGTGTTTTGCTTCCACGCCGTCAAAGCCAAGCGCTTTAAGCTGCAGACCATTCACAAAGATATCGATGACTCTGACTGGGTTATCACCACTGACAAAGTCGTCCAACGCTTCCGGCAACAGAGTGACCTGGTTTCTGTCTTGGCCTTTGATATGTTCCGTCATGGCTGCGCAAACCGAGTTAAATCGTATGCAGATAATTTTAGAGCAGCTGACCAACGACTGTTCAGGTGTATCCAGAATGATTGATCATAAAAACCAGATATTTAGACCAAAAGGTGATCAGCAGTTTTCACACAGCCTGCACTGAAAGCAGACATTGCATTCACTAACTGAGGCATGACTTTCGAAAATTTCGAGATACTTACTCCCTGCACGCAACGCTTAAGTACAAATGGGTTTAGACCGCACTTTGGTATACTTTCACTTTTGAAAATACTTTTATAGTATTTTCAAAAACAACTTTACAATTCCAGATTTAGGATCAATAATTAACCAACGAATGGATAAGGTATCTCATATTGCGCGTCATCGGGCAGGAAAATCTAAAGCGTTTTGCTGATGCGAATAATGAACACAGATCGCATCTACAGAGTTGGCTTGCTGAAGTTAGAGCTGAGCGATGGACTAGTAATCGTGAAATAACAAACCGATTCAAAAATGCGGTAGTTGCGGATAGTGATATGGTAACTTTTGTCATGAATAGAGGAGCAGTCAGAGTTATCACCAGAGTTTTCCTTCAACATAGCATTATCAGAATTTGCGAGGTCGGAAAGTCAGTTAAGCAGACGACGGATTCAGAAAAACTGGCGGGTAGAGAATGAATATCAAAATTATAAAAAATTATAAAGAGTACCATGAGGCATTAGCCTACTTCGATACTCTCGTTGCAAGCGGAAGTTCAGAAAACGATGATTTGATTGACGTCCTTGCTCTTCTGATCGAAAACTTTGAGCGCGATAATTTTGACATTGGTTTACCCGATCCGGTTGCTGCTATCGAGTTCCGTATGGAACAAATGGGTATGGCCAGAAAGGATTTGGTTCAATATCTGGGTAGCCAAAGTAGAGTCTCAGAAATACTCACTCGAACTAAACCACTCAGCTTGTCGATGATTCGCAACCTGCATGATGGATTAGGTATCCCCTACGATGTCTTGATGCAAGATCAAAAACACAAGTTGGATGAACGGCCAGTTCAGTACGGCGATTTTCCAATTGCTGCAATGTTCAAAGAGGGTTTCTTTGGTAAAGCTGTAAAGACTGTATCTGATGCCAAACTTCATGCCGAAGAGTTGATTAAAGAACTATTCGAATCAGTAGGTATGACACCTTTTGCTGAACATAGTACAGCGCATTTACGCAGTGCATACGCGCATTTGACAAACAAAAGAATGGATTTCCTCGCGTTACAGGTATGGCAAGCAAAAGTTTTACATCAAACAAAAGATGTTTTGCTGCCTAAATGTAATCTATCTGAGATTAATCTTGAATTTATGAAAGAGGTGCTGAAGCTTTCTAAGTTTCAAGACGGTCCGAAATTGGCCAAAGAAGTCTTGGCGCAAAATGGAATTCATCTCGTATTTCAAAATCATTTACCAAAGACATACCTCGACGGTGCAGCTATGTGGGGAATCGGCGCAAAAAACCCTGTCATTGGTATGACAATTCGTTACGACCGGTTAGATAACTTTTGGTTTGTGTTAATGCACGAATTAGCTCACGTATCAAAGCACTTATCACATGCAGACAAAAAGCCATATTTCGATGATGTTGAGGGTGGAGACAAGGATGACAGAGAACAGGAAGCCGATAACATGGCACTTGATGCATTGGCGTCGAAAGCCGAATGGGCGAACTATATGGCAATGCTCATGTCACCAGATAGTGTGTTAGCTCTAGCGAAAAAACTATCAGTACATCCTGCAATTATCGCTGGCAGATACCGTAAAGAAGCAGGCGACTACAGAATTTTTAATAGACTTATAGGGAATAAAGAAGTTAGAGAAATGATTTTCTAAAAGGTGGGTATGGTGAAGTCAGGACGGTGCTCGAACACCGCCTGACAGGAAGTTACCCGAATTCCACGCGAGGTGAACTTAGAGAGTTTTCCGTAAAAGCGGACTTAATTTAGTCTAAATCTCGAAAACTTTCAACCATCGCCTCCAAATATCTAGGGAGCGCGCTCATGGCTTCAAAGAATAAGTTGGAAATTCCAGCAGGAATGAAACTTATCTTTAGACGCTATCGCAAAGATCCCAAGTCCAACCAGCTGCTGGATGCACGGCAATATGGTTGTAAGGCTTGGCCGATCCTTGTACCGATAGAAAATGTCTAAAGTAAGTAAAATGCCAAGCTCGTCAGAGCTTGGAAACCAAATATTTTTTAATTATCGAGATTTTAAAAATGGCTAATAGTAAGCAATCTTCATCAAAAATGGCATCGTTGGCATCATCTGTTCTGACGACTGCTGGAGCTTCACAAATACAAAAAAAACTTGCAGGTTCAGTTTTAAGCCAAGCTGGTACATCAAATCAGACTGGTGCTAAAATGGAAACTGTTGCTTCGCAAGTTCTGCAAAGCGATAAGTACAGTGAAAAGACTAAGTCCTTAGCGGCTTCGGTATTGTCGCAAGCAGATAAAAATCGTTGAATATAAAAGAGGCTGCCAACGGCGGCCTCTTTTATTTTTAGATAAAAAAACGACTGAATCGCCAAAATTTGCTGACCACTGCAACTGGTTAACCAAGCCAGTATACTAGTACATTACAGGTCAACCACATCTACCCCTTTGTTTCTAAATGCGTTAAATTATCTGGATTAAAATGACACCTTAGTCGGCAATACTAAAAATATTATTTAAGCTGACTTGTTCATGTGTGGGCTTAATTAAATTTAATGTGAGATCGCTGCATAAGCCGATAACATTTCTAAGTAATTTTTTGATTGTGCTTAGTTGTTGCAAGGACTGGTTATTAATGGATATTTAAATGACTGATAAAAAAATTGAACAAAGCGTCATCGGCAAATTACCAGAGCTTGAAGGTGCCTTCAGCCAGTCCTCTGTTAACCAGAGTTCCGGCGTGCGAGAAGATAGCATCGAATACGGCTTCATAGGCAAACTTCAAAGCCTCAAATACGAATACCGTAAAGACATCCGAGACCGCGCCACACTGGAGCAGAACTTCCGTGAGAAGTTCGAGGCGCTTAACCGCGTGCGGCTTACCGATGGCGAATTTTCACGTCTGCTCGAAGAGATCGTCACCCCCGATGTGTTCACCGCAGCACGAACCTTGCGCGAGCGAAACAGCTTTACCCGCGAAGACGGCACGCCGCTCAACTACACCTTGGTTAACATCAAAGACTGGTGCAAAAATACCTTTGAGGTGATAAACCAGCTGCGCATCAATACCGATTACAGCCATCATCGTTACGATGTCATCTTGCTGATCAACGGTGTGCCTTGCGTGCAGATCGAGTTGAAAACCCTCAGCGTTAGCCCGCGCCGAGCGATGGAGCAAATTGTCGAGTATAAAAACGACCCCGGCAATGGCTACACCAAGACGCTGCTGTGCTTCCTTCAGCTGTTTATTGTCAGCAACCGGACCGATACTTGGTATTTCGCCAACAACAACACTCGTCACTTTGCCTTTAATGCTGACGAGCGCTTTTTGCCCATTTATCAGTTTGCCGATGAGGCGAACAAAAAGATCACCCACCTCGACAGCTTGGCCGAAACATTCCTTGTTAAATGCACTCTCGGTCAGACTATTAGCCGTTACATGGTGCTGATCGCAAGCGAGCAAAAACTGATGATGATGCGCCCGTATCAGGTTTATGCCGTCAAGCAGATTGTCGATAGCATCCACCAGAACTGCGGCAATGGTTACATTTGGCACACTACTGGCAGCGGCAAAACGCTGACGTCTTTCAAGGCCTCCACGCTATTGAAAGACAACCCCGATATTGAAAAATGCCTGTTTGTTGTCGATCGCAAAGACCTCGATCGACAAACGCGCGAGGAATTCAACAAATTTCAGGAAGGCTGCGTCGAGGAAAATACCAACACTGCCGCGCTGGTGCGTCGCCTGCTGTCAGATGACTACGCCGACAAGGTGATTGTTACCACGATTCAAAAGCTTGGTCTGGCGCTGGATGAAAACAGCAAACGCAACAAACAGCGTAAAAACAACGACCAACTGACCTACAAAGAGCAGCTCGAACCGCTACGCGACAAACGCATTGTCTTTATCTTCGACGAATGCCACCGCTCTCAGTTTGGCGAGAACCACAAGGCAATTAAAGAGTTCTTCCCCAAAGCCCAGCTGTTTGGCTTTACCGGCACGCCCATCTTTGAACAAAACGCCAGCGCTAAACAGTTCGAAGGCGAAACCGGTCAGTTCAAAACCACCGAAGATATCTTCCAGAAGCGGCTGCATGCCTACACCATTACCCACGCTATTGAAGACGGCAACGTGTTGCGCTTCCATGTGGATTACTTCAAACCCAAGGCCGAGGCAGGTAAAACGTTGCCCAAGCCCGGCGAGGCCATCGCCAAACGCGCCGTGATCGAGGCTATTCTGGCCAAGCACAATACCGCAACCGGCCAGCGCCGTTTTAATGCTGTGCTTGCCACCGCGTCTATTAATGACGCCATTGAATACCACACTCTATTCAAAACCATATAGGCGGAAAAACAGGCCGCCACTCCTGACTTTCAGCCGCTGAACATTGCCTGCGTGTTCTCGCCGCCCGCTGAGGGCGACGCCGATGTAAAACAGATCCAGGAAGACTTGCCGCAGGAAAAAGAAGACAACGCCGTTGAGCCTGAGCAGAAAAAAGCCGCTCTTAAAGCCATCCTGGCCGACTACAACAGCCGCTACGATACCAACCACAGCATCAGCGAGTTCGATCTGTACTATCAGGACGTGCAAAAGCGCATCAAAGATCAGCAATGGCCCAATGCCGACCATCCGCGTTCGCAGAAAATCGACATTACCATTGTGGTGGACATGCTTCTTACAGGCTTTGATTCCAAATACCTGAACACACTTTATGTGGACAAAAACCTCAAGCATCACGGCTTGATTCAGGCCTTCTCGCGCACCAACCGCGTGCTTAATGGCACTAAGCCCTACGGCAACATCCTTGATTTTCGCCAGCAGCAAGACAATGTGGATGCCGCCATCGCGCTCTTCTCCGGTGAAAGCGCTGGCGAGCAAGCACGCGAAATTTGGCTGGTGGATAAAGCCCCGGTGGTGATCGAAAAATTGGATGCCGCCGTGCAAAAACTCGATGCCTTTATGCAATCTCAAGGCTTGGATACCGCCCCCGAGGCCGTGGCCAACCTCAAGGGCGACGAAGCCCGTGCTGCCTTCATCCAGCACTTCAAAGAAGTGCAGCGCCTGAAAACACAGCTCGACCAATACACCGACTTAACAGATGATAACGCCGCCGCCATTGAGCAGATTATCCCGAAGGAAAACCTGCTTGGCTTCCGTGGTGCCTATCTTGAAACAGCCCAGCGGCTGAAACAACAACAGGGCAAAGGCAGCAACAACCCTCCGCAAAACAATGTGGAACAGCTCGATTTTGAATTCGTGCTGTTTGCCTCTTCGCTGATTGATTACGACTACATCATGAGCCTGATCACCAAGTTTTCGGCCAAAGGCCCAGGTAAATCAACGATGAGCCGCGAGCAGCTTATCGGGCTTATTCAGTCTGATGCCAAGTTCATGAACGAGCGCGAAGATATTGCTGCCTATATCGCTACCCTGAAAGCGGGCGAAGGCCTGAGCGAACAAGCCATCCGCGAAGGCTACACCCGCTTTAAGGCAGCAAAAGATGCCGCCGAACTCGCCGCTATCGCTGCCAAGCACGGCCTCGACACTGCCGCCCTGCAAAGCTTCGTGGACGGCACCTTGCAACGGATGATTTTCGACGGCGAGCAACTCAGCGACCTGATGGCTCCGCTGGAACTCGGATGGAAAGCCCGCACCCAGGCCGAACTTGCGCTAATGGCAAATCTGCACCCACTTCTTACTAAACGCGCCCAAGGCCGCGATATTTCAGGACTTAGCGCATATGAGTAATACAACGAAAAACACCGCCACGAAGGAATACGGTAAATCTACGCTGGTGCCGAAGCTGCGGTTTCCGGAGTTTCGGGATGCGGATGGGTGGAAAAGTAGACGCATGGGAGAGCTATTCTTCGACCGTCAGGAGTCGGGTTTTTCCGACCTACCGCTCCTTTCGCTTATGGATAAAGAAGGGATTGTTCCGCAGGAGAATAGCAATCGAAAAAACAACTCGAACAGTGATAAATCAAAATATCTGAGAGTTGTTCCTGGCGACATCGCCTACAACACAATGCGGATGTGGGAAGGTCGAAGCGCACTTGTTGGCTTAGAAGGATTGGTCAGCCCGGCATACACAGTTTGTGAGCCGCAAATGGGCGTCCACAGCCTACTTTTCTCTTATTACTTCAAGACACCACAGCTAATTGAGCAATTCCGTCGATTCTCGCAGGGCCTCGTCAAAGATACGCTGAATCTGAAGTATTCCGCCTTCTCGCAAATAACGGTACCTATACCGACTTTTCCCGAGCAACAAAAAATCGCCGAGTGTCTGAGCTCCGTAGACGAGCTGCTCGCCGCCCAAGATCTTAAAGTGGACGCACTCAAGACCCATAAAAAAGGTCTGATGCAGCAGCTTTTCCCCCGCGAAGGCGAAGCTCAACCCCGCCTCCGCTTCCCCGAATTTCAAAACGGCGGGGAGTGGGAGGATAAGTCTCTTGGGCAACTCATCGAAATAGCGTCCGGTCAAGTCGACCCTAAACAGCCTCCATATCGTGACTCCCCCCAGATTGGCAGCGAGAATATTGAGTCTCATAGTGGCAAATTGGTAAACGTGAGATCTGCGGGCGAAAAGGGAGTAATAAGTGGGAATTACGCTTTCGACGAAAACGACATTCTTTACTCCAAGATCCGACCGGCTTTGAACAAGGTTGCGTCCCCTGCATTCAAGGGTATTTGCAGCGCGGATATTTATCCTATTCGCCCCGCTGACGATAGTTTACTCAGGGGTTATCTCTTTTATCTGCTGTTATCTCAAGAATTTCTCGACTACGCGATTAGGAACTCCGAACGAGGGAAGATTCCAAAGATCAACCGCGATGCCTTGGTTGCTTACAAGGTGCTTATTCCCTCGCCCGCGGAACAACAACGCATCGCCGACTGCCTCACTAGCCTCGACGACCTCATCGCCGTGCAAACTCAACAGCTCGAAGTCCTCAAGGACCACAAAAAAGGCCTGATGCAGCAGCTTTTTCCAACGTCTGAGGAACAGGACACACCATGAAAGCCACCGAAGCCAAACTTCTCGATTTACTCAAAAAATCGCCACAGTTCGTCATCCCCATTTATCAGCGCACCTATTCATGGACGGAGAAGGAATGCCGCCAACTTTGGGACGATGTGGTGCGTTGCGGCAGCAGTGACAAGATCGTTGTCCACTTCGTTGGCTCCATCGTCTATGTGGAAAGCGGGCTCTCGCAGGTAACGCATCAAGCGCCGCTGTTGGTCATCGATGGCCAGCAGCGGCTGACTACTGTTTCACTGTTATTGGCCGCACTGGCTGAAGCAGTGGGCGACAGCGAGCCGTTCGATGGTTTTTCTCAGCGCAAGATAAGGAACTACTACCTGCTCAACCCAGAAGAAACTGGCGAGCGGCATTATAAATTGCAGCTCTCACAGACGGACAAGACCACACTGACCGCACTTGTAGGCAATGAACAGCAGCCACAGCAGCCGTCTATTCGCATCAACGCCAATTTTGAATCGTTCAAGCGATGGCTTGGTGAAGCAAAGGTTGATCTGACGACAGTTTGCCGGGGGCTGGCAAAGCTGGTGGTGGTGGATATTGCACTGACACGCGACCAAGACAACCCACAGCTCATTTTCGAAAGCATGAACTCGACCGGCAAAGAACTGAGTCAGGCGGACCTTATTCGCAATTTCATCCTTATGGGCTTAGAGCCGGTGCTGCAAACCAAGCTCTATGAGCAGTTCTGGCGGCCCATGGAAGTGGACTTCGGGCAGGAAGCCTACGGTACGCACTTTGATGGCTTCATGCGACATTATTTAACGGTGATGACCGGCGAGATCCCTAACATCAACGCTGTGTACGACGCCTTCAAAGACCATGCGCGAACCTCGCGAGCGGCATTCCCAGATCACAATAGCCACATCGAAAGCCTCGTGCGTGAAATTCGCGACTACGCCCAGCATTTCTGCGCCATGGCGCTGGGCAGTGAATCGGATGCAGCGCTGAAAAACGCCTTCCATGACCTACGGGAACTGAGAGTAGATGTTGCCTACCCGTTCTTGCTAGAGCTGTATCACGACTTTAAAGCGGGCGAGCTTTCGAAGGATGACCTTCTTGCCAGTGTCCGGCTTGTCGAAGCGTATGTGTTCCGCCGCGCCATCTGCGCTATTCCTACCAACTCGATGAACAAGACTTTTGCCACGTTCACCAAGGCGCTGAAGAAGGACAGATACTTCGAGAGCATTCAGGCGCACTTTCTCACGTTGCCTTCCTATCGGCGTTTTCCGTCTGATGACGAGTTCCGCCGAGATTTCCAGACACGCGACCTCTATAACTTCCGCAGCCGCAGTTACTGGCTTCGCCGCTTGGAAAACCATGGCCGCAAAGAGCGCGTAGCGGTGGACGAATACACTATTGAGCACATATTGCCGCAGAATGAAAACCTGTCGCCGAAGTGGCGTGAAGCACTTGGCGAGGAATGGCAGCGCATCCAACAAACCTGGCTGCATACTCTTGGCAATCTTACGCTTACCGCCTACAACAGCGACTTCAGCGACCGCACCTTCACCGAAAAGCGCGACATGCCAAATGCTCCAGAAAAGGGCTTAAAGCAAAGCCCGTTAAAGCTGAATCAGGGGCTCGGCATATTGGACACGTGGGACGAGGCTGAGATCCAGAAACGGGCGGGCAAGCTCGCTGAAGTCGGAGTGGGGGTTTGGACTGCACCGTATCTTCCACAAGCCATTTTGGATGCCTACCGCCAGAAGTCTGGCTCGGCGACCGCCTACACCATCGACGATCACCCGCATTTACTCAATGCGCCAATGGGTGAATTGTTTGAAGCATTCCGAAAAGCGGTGCTCGCGCTCGACCCCTGCGTTAACGAGGAGTTTCTGAAGCTCTATGTCGCCTATAAAGCAGAAACAAATTTCGTGGATGTTGTCCCCCAGGCCAAGCGACTGCGAATTTCGCTTAACATGCGCTTTGCCGAGGTAAATGACCCGAAGGGGCTCTGCAAAGATGTCACTGGTATAGGCCGTTGGGGGAATGGTGACGTTGAGGTCGGCCTCTCGACTCTCGACGAGTTGCCTTATGTCCTTGGTTTGGTTCGACAATCGCTGGAACTGCAACTTGGAAGCGGAGGGGAATCATGAAAGACCCCCTTCTCTACAAACTGAGCACGCTCAAGACTCACAAGAAAGGGCTTATACAGCAGCTTTTCCCATCAGCGGAGGAGGTTTAATTATGAGCCATGAACTAATTGCCAAGGAGCTTGTTGGCGCAAAAGAACGCATCGCCCTCATTTATGCGTTCAACGCCACAGGCAAAACGAGACTTTCCGTGGCCTACAAAAACGAGACCAAGGAAGATGATGGTTCTCATGCAGGGGTTTATTACAACGCGTACAGCGAAGATCTTTTTGTGTGGGACAATGATTCTGAAAACGGTGAGATAAACATCCTACTGGACATTCGGAAAAGCAGCTTGAACCGCTTTCACAGCTCGCTTTCGGAGGACGACATCCGAAATAAGCTGAACAGATTCGGGCCAGACTACCGTTTCGATTTTATCCCTTATGACAATCCTGAGGATGGGATTAAGTCGGTTCTGTTCTTTGATGAAGTCGCCGACCCAGAAGATCCGAATATCATCTCAAAAATTCCCCGGAAGATTTCGCGTGGCGAAGAAAGAATTTTTGTTTGGTGCTTTTTTCTGGCACTTTTCGAAGTCGAAGGGTGGGCAGACCAGCAATCTGCGCACTTTTTTATTGATGATCCTGTTTCAAGTCTGGATGACCACAATATTTTTATAACCGCTTCAACCCTTTTTGATTTGATTGAAGAGCACTATAAGACGCGGAAATTTATCATCACGACCCACCACATCGGCTTTTTTTCAATATTGGCAGATTGGTTGGCGAAGGGTGAGAAGGCGTCAAAATTCAAAGGCCAGGTTCGGGTTTGTACGCTCAGTTTAAAAAACGGCGAATTGTCATTGGAACACTGCCAGAAGGATGTGTTTCTCTATCATCTCCGACTTCTTCAAGTATTGGAGCAAGCACGCGCGGCAGGTGAGGTGAAAGCCTATCATTTTGCGCTGCTTCGTCAGGTTCTGGAAAATGTGGCATCGTTCCTTGGCGTGGGGCAGTTTGGCTATGTCCTTCGACAGATAGGGATCGAGGATGCTGACGAAGTAGCTACCATCGTGAACACGCTTTCGCACAAAAAGGTTTACTATTTCGAAAGCGACGACGTTGTGCCAGATAACCTTACGATGTTTGAGAAGGTCTTTAATGGCCTTAAAGAAAAGTATAATTTTGTGCTGCACGCACCCGCACTAGTACCGGCAGGAACAGTAACTCCATGAACGACATCAACCAAAAACAATTGGGTAAAACCCTTTGGGCCATCGCCGACACACTGCGAGGCGCGATGAATGCGGACGACTTCCGCGACTATATGCTGTCCTTTTTGTTCCTGCGCTACCTCTCCGATAATTACGAGACGGCAGCAAAGAAAGAACTGGGAAAAGACTATCCTACGCTCGACGCAGACAACCGCCGTGTACCGCTGGAACTTTGGTATGCCAACAACCCGGATGACATCAACGAGTTTGAGAAACAAATGCGCCGCAAGGTGCATTACGTCATTCAACCTGCGCACCTTTGGAACAGCATCGCCAACCTGGCTCGCACCCAGAATGGCGAATTGCTCAGCACTTTGCAGGCGGGTTTCAAATACATTGAAAACGAATCCTTCGAGAGCACGTTCAGCGGCTTGTTCTCGGAGATCAATCTTGGCTCGGATAAACTCGGCCGCAAATACGAAGACCGCAATGCCACGCTGTGCCGTATCATCGCGGAGATCGCCAAAGGGCTGAACGAGTTCTCGACGGACATCGATGCGCTGGGTGATGCCTACGAATACCTGATCGGCCAATTTGCCGCAGGTTCTGGCAAAAAGGCGGGCGAATTTTATACCCCGCAGCAGATTTCGGACATCTTATCGACCATTGTTACTCTTGATAGCCAGGAACCCGCGATGGGCAAAAAAGAGCGCCTAGCCAGTGTGCTCGACTTCGCCTCTGGCTCTGGCTCGCTGTTGCTGAACGTGCGCAAACGCATGGGGCCGCATGGCATTGGCAAAATTTACGGCCAAGAAAAGAACATCACCACCTATAACTTAGCGCGGATGAACATGCTGTTGCACGGGGTGAAGGATACAGAATTCGAGATTTACCACGGTGACACACTGACCAATGATTGGGACATTCTGCGCGAACTGAACCCCGCCAAGAAGCCCAGCTTTGACGCCATTGTTGCCAATCCGCCTTTCAGCTACCGCTGGGAACCGACGGACGCAATGGGCGACGACGTGCGCTTTAAAAACTACGGCCTAGCACCTAAATCTGCCGCCGATTTCGCCTTCTTGCTGCATGGCTTTCACTTTCTAAAAGATGAAGGTGTGATGGCTATTATTTTGCCTCATGGCGTGCTGTTCCGTGGTGGTGCCGAAGAGCGCATTCGCACCAAACTGCTGAAAGATGGTCACATTGACACTGTTATTGGCCTGCCTGCTAACCTGTTCTACTCCACGGGTATCCCGGTGTGCATTTTGGTGCTTAAGAAATGCAAAAAGCCCGACGACGTGCTGTTCATTAATGCCGCCGAGCATTTCGATAAGGGCAAGCGGCAGAATCAACTGACAGACGAACACATCGCCAAGATTATTGAGACCTACCAATTCCGCAAGGAAGAGGACCGTTATTCACGCCGAGTAGATATGGCTGAAATCGAGAAGAACGATTTCAATCTGAATATCTCTCGCTACATCAGTACAGCAGTTGCAGAGGATGAAATCGACTTGTATGCAGTTAATGCAGAGTTGGTCACGCTGGAGAAAACCATTGAGGACGCACGGGACAAACACAATGCGTTTCTTAAAGAACTTGGTTTGCCACCATTGGCGTGAATATTAAAGCACTTCAGTTAGGTGTTAAGGCTTATATACAAACGTTTTGATAATCCAAATATGAGTGTTCGGCAGCATAGCTTGTTGAGCATTTAACCTACGTCGGTGCATTGCGGAAGGCTGAGCTGACGTTTTGTAACAGCCATCAATGCACCGAATTGCAGTGGCTAACTGAATTTAGCCAGTTCCGAAGAATTGCTGTAGTTAAACGCTATAAATATAGAGTTGCCAATGCCACGTAGTTTGAAAATATGATTGAAAAAACAACTTCAGCGGCGGAGCCATCAATGTCAGGTGCTGCCGCAAAAGCTATCAGCGATAAGAAACTTGCAGCGGGCGAAAAGTTGGCCGCGATGATTAAATCTCGTAAAGGTCAGCTAAACAGCGGTATCGATCCTGAAATGATGCTGAACGTAGCCGAAGTGGGCGCGCAGTCTATTGCGGAGGGGGTGGTTAAGTTTGCCGAGTGGGTCCGTGATGTGATTGTGACAACCCTAGCGGTAGGCATTTCAGATGATTATGTTACGCCGTTTTTAAAAGAGGCCTACGGCGCTATCGCGGCAAACCCTGAAAAGTATAGTGTTTCTGATTATTTAGCGGATTCGATGGATAGCCTTAAAGACATCCGTAAAACGGATATTGCTGCTATCTTAAACGAAATATCGGAAGGAACTACCGATAAAGCTACCACAAGTTGGGTGAACCAGATCAAGGCTGAGTATCAGCAACTGGCCGAGGACGAAAACCATCTGCACAATCAGATGCTGCACAAACAGATCCTTCAAAACTGGAGGGAGGACAGTCGGCAAATGGTCAAGACACTGGAACTGGCGGGGATTCTGGACCAAACAGCATTCGTGATGCAGGTGCGTATTCCCACGCATGGCGATCACCCAATAACATTCATGCCGATCACGTAATAACATCCATGCCGATCGCTCAATAACATCGCAAGCCGATCACTTTTGCCCTTGAATGGTAAACCCTGATCGGCATGAATGTTATTACGTGACATTTTCTCCCCGCTTCGTTAAACCCGCACTTTCTGCTCATTCAATCCTGAGGAAAGTGCATGTCTGCGAGGCCTATTACTGTGAGAAAACTCAAAGAAGTCCTGCGCCTGAAATATCAGGCAAAACTGACACACCGCCAGATCGCGCTGAGCCTGAATATTTCCGCCAGTACCGTGTCGTATTACAGCAACCGGGCTGCTCAGCTTGGGATCCAGGCTTGGCCGCTCGGCGAGCTCTGGACTGATGACACGCTGGAACGTGCCTTCCTCAATACCCAACCCATTCATAAAAAGCAGCATAAACCTATCCCGAACTGGGCTGTCGTTTATCAAGAGATGAAGCAACCTGGCCAAAAAGGCGTGACGCTGGAACTGTTATGGCAGGAATATGCGCAGCGCTCTGGCAGTGAGCATTACTGCTATAACCACTTCTGCCGCTTGTACAAAGAGTGGGCCAGGGTATTGCAGCCCTCAATGCGCCAAACGCATATCGCCGGTGAAAAACTCTTTGTCGATTATTGCGGCCAAACAATGCCGATCGTTGACCCGCACACCGGTGAAATTCTCTACAAAGCACAGGTGTTTGTGGCAGTGCTGGGCGCTTCCAATTACACCTTCGCTGAAGCAACCCGCACTCAGCAATTGGAAGATTGGGTGATGAGCCATAAGCGAGCCTTCGAATACTTTGGTGGCGTGCCGCAGTTAGTGGTGCCGGATTGTTTAAAAAGTGCCGTCAATGTCGCGCGCAACACTGATCCTGACTTAAACCCGACTTATCAAATGCTGGCCGCTCACTTCGGTACCGCGATCATGCCGGCCAGACCGCGTAAACCCAAGGACAAGTCTAAAGCGGAAGTCGGTGTGCAGATTGTCACGCGTTGGATCTTAGCCGTGCTGCGCCATGAAGTGTTCCATAGCCTGACGCAGCTCAATCAACGCATTGGCGAATTGCTAGTAAGGCTGAACCAAAAACCGTTCCAGAAAATCCCGGGTAGCCGTGCATCGTTGTTTAGTGAGTTAGACGCACCAGCATTGAAACCGTTACCGGCTTACCCGTATCAATACACCTTCGTCAAACAAGTATTGGTCGGCAAGGATTACCATGTTGATATAGAAAAGCATTACTACTCAGTCCCTTATGCCTTGCAGGGAAAAAGAATTGAAGCCCATGTGAACGCATATACGGTCGTGTTTTATCACGGCAGTAAGGCTGTGGCTGAGCACAAACGCAGCCAGCGCAAGGGCCAACACAGTAGCAACCCAGCCCACATGCCAGCAAATCATCAGATCATGCTGGAATGGACACCTGAGCGTTTGTTGAGCTGGGCGTCTTCAATCGGTCCATATACCAGCCATTGGGTGTATGAATTTATTCGTCAGGCCGCTCATCCGGCGCAAGCAGTGAGACCCAGTCTGGCGTTGTTGGGCCAATCAAAAACGTATGGCAAAGAGCGGTTGGAAGCCGCCTGTTTACGCGGCCATCTGACCGGTGCCAACCGGTTGCATAACATCCGTACCATGCTCAAAAACGGTCTTGAGCAGCAATCAATCACCCAAACCAAGCACGATCCGTTGCAGTCCATCAGCCACGACAACGTCCATGGCGAAAGTTACTTCCATTAAACATAACCAATACAAGGAGATACAGATGCAATTACGCGTGGATGAACAACTGAGCCAACTGCATTTAAGCGGTATGAAACAAGCTCTAAGCCAACAACAAGAACAAGAAGCGCTCTATCAGGACATGAGCTTCGAAGAGCGATTGCAGTTACTGCTCAGTCATGAATTGGTGCAGCGGGAACAAAGAAAAATTAATCGGTTAGAGAAACAAGCGCGCTTCAGACTCGCCGGCCAGGTGGAGCAGCTGGACTACCGCACGAGTCGTGGCTTTAGCAAAGCGCAAATCCGGCAATTACTGGAAGGACACTGGTTAAGCCATCAGCAGAACCTGCTGTTAACTGGTGCCGCAGGGTGTGGAAAAAGCTATTTAGCTTGTGCACTTGGCCGTTATTTTATCCGCCAAGGTATGGCGGTGCGGTATTACCGATTAAAAACGCTGCTGGAAGAAATGCGACTGGCGCAAGCAGACGGCAGCTATCCGAAACTGCTGGAACAGCTCAATCAGGTCGCGATCTTAATCTTGGACGACTGGGGCATGGAAATGCTGGATGCCGGTGAGCGCAGTAATCTGCTGGAGATCATCGACACCCGGCACGGCAGACTGTCGACCATGATCGCAAGCCAACTGCCGGTCGACAAATGGTACGGCATGATCGGTGAAGCAACGTTCGCCGAAGCGATCTTAGACCGGCTGATCCACAGAGCAGTCAGGGTGGCCTTAACGGGTGAATCGATGCGAAAACAAGGTGTAACCTTGACGCATGCCGATCAGGCAGAGTAAAAGAAAGAAGCTGTAAGTGCGGGAAGGAAATTAGTGATCGGCATGATGTTATTGGCTGATCGACATGATGTTATTAGCCATAAAATCTCCAAAGCCAACAGTTTGGCTCGTCTGGCCGTCACACGGCGGCTGAACGCCCTGAGCTCTGCGAAGGGCATCAAGGCTCCCAATAAAGCCAAAGGGCCCACTCATTCGAGTGGGCCTTT
>Ga0247724_1000161_pt1 | contig 17339 bp, 15 predicted proteins | sample OKSTACKMC2E_FD_182776 | JGI IMG/M metagenome (GOLD analysis project Ga0247724, IMG submission 182776) | Subsurface sediment microbial communities from gas well in Oklahoma, United States - OK STACK MC-2-E | ecosystem: Environmental > Terrestrial > Deep subsurface > Rock core/Sediment | place... | reverse complement strand
GTTTTAAAGCAATACTGATTGAGCGCAAGCGCCGGAAAAAACGCCAGCATAGAGCCCCGAAAACGCGGGTCTGCCAGATAAAAACCGCTTTCCAGTACTGCACTGCCAGAAACAGGCTGGCCCTCAGGCTGTTTCAGATTACAGGCGCCGACCGCGTCGTTTTTATAGCGGATGACAAAATGCTGCTGACTGGCATCTGGCTGAATGCGTTCAAACCAGCGTTGTTGGTCGGCTTCGGTTATCTGGCGCTGGTCCAGCATCTGCGCACTGATATCAGGCCGATTGCGCCATTGCCGCAGCAAGGCTAAATCATCAGTAGTGACCGGCGTTAGCACTACGCCATAAGCGGTAATTGGTTCTACCGGTGTCATGCCAACAAATTCCAGCTCAGCGCTGTGCCGCGCGCGACGTCGGTTTTGACGGTTTTGCCCAGTACCATCGGTAGGTATTTAGGTGCAAGACCAAGGCCAGGCCGAATTGAACGCACATTGTCAGTGCTCAGCACATCACCGGCTTTTAAATCCATCGAAATGTATAAGGAGCGACGATGCCGGCGTGAAGCCACTTCTTTGCTGGTAACGCCATAATGTACGGTACCCAGCGCCAGCTGGGCGCGACGGGTTTCATCGACCAGCATTTTTAATTCTGCCGGTTCCAGCGAAAATTCGGCATCGACGCCACCTTCGCAGCGGTCCAGCACAAAGTGTTTTTCAATCACAGTCGCGCCTAAAGCGACGGCGGCGACTGCGACGCCAATTCCGGTGCAGTGGTCGGATAAACCAGCCTGGCACTGAAAAAGTTCAGCTAAATGCGGGATAGTGCGTAGGTTGGCGTCGATCGGTTCAGCCGGATAATTGCTGGTGCATTTGAGCAGGATCAGGTCTTTACAGCCATGAGCACGCAGTACTTCGACGGCTTCAGCCAGCTCGCTCTGGCTTGCCATGCCGGTGGACATGATCACCGGTTTGCCGGTGCGCGCTACGGCAGCGAGCAGGGCATGGTCAGTGTTTTCAAAGGAAGCGATTTTGTAGCAGGGCACCTGCAATGTTTCGAGGAAATCCACTGCAGTCAAATCAAATGGCGTACTAAACGCCACCAGGCCGAGGGCTTTGGCGCGCTCGAAGATAGGTGCGTGCCAGTCCCACGGCGTATTAGCGATTTGGTACAGTTTATAGAGGCTTTGGCCGAACCAGAGACTGTCCGGGTTATCAATAAAAAAATCACCGCTGTCGATGTCGAGGGTCATGGTATCTGCGGTATAGGTTTGCAATTTAATCGCATGGGCGCCAGCGGCAGCGGCTGCATCGACCATGGCTAAGGCTTTATCCAGCGACTGATCGTGATTGCCGGAAAGCTCGGCGATGATAAAAGGGGCTTGCCCGGTACCCAGCTGGTAAGAGCCCAGTTGAATATTCTCAGCTTTGGTCATGTCCGCTGTTCCGTTGGTTGATTATTGGTTGTTGTCAGGAGTCTGAGCCTGTTTCCAGCAGTGCAATAAGCTTTGCTACACCACCGCCGGCGGGCACCAGTTGACTGGCGGTCGCAGACATCTGGCGTCGGCGCTCCGGCTGCGCCAACAGACAGTCGACTATTGACGCCAGACTACTACTGTCCAAGGTGCTGGCAACGCCCAAATCCACGCAAGCGCCTAGGCTTGCCATGTAGGCGGTGGTCGCCAGTTGATTGTCCGCCAGCGCCACAACCACTGCGGGTAAGCCCAGACAGGCGCGCTCCCAGTGGGTGGCGCCGCCGGCGCCAATCATTAAATCCGCAGCTGCCATCAGCCCGGCCATCCCTGGCGTCTGTATGTGCAGGGTCAGACGCCGGTCCTGTGCACAAAGTTGCTGCAACAACAGACGGTGCGGGTTGGCCTGACCGATCACGATATCGGCCAGCCAATTCGGTTCCTGAAGTTGCTGCAACGCATTAATTGCGATGTTGCTTAAATTGTCGCCATCCGTGCCACCGAAAAAGATCAGCAGCCGGGCTGGAAGTTGCGCGCTAAACTGTGCCGGGAATTGTCGGTCGGCAGTGTGGAATGCCGCAAATTCCGGTCGCAATAACGCCCATTGTGGTCCGAGCAAAGCCCGGCATGGCGTTGGTAGCAAGCCGTCGTAACGGCTGTTGAGATCCGGCAACAGGTTCTGATCCAGCAGCAGGTCGCAGTCATAGTGCCGGTTGGCTAAATCGTCGATATGTAAAATTGCCCGGCAACCCGGACGCATCGCCGCACAGAATTTAGCGCCAAGGCCGTAGTGGTCGACGACCAGCCAGTCAAAGCGGTGGCCAGCGAGCTCTGGCATCAGTGCAATCACCTGTTGCAGAGCCGACGCATCTTCCGCTTCAGTGGCCCCCAACCAGGCGGCATAACCGTGTTCTGGCGGCGTAGATAATTCAGCGAGTGTCAGCGTTGGAAAACCTTCAGCCTCGAGCACACTCAGCATATGGCCGGGGTGCTGCCTGCAGGCAAACCAAATCTTGTGGCCTTTCACTCGCAGGGCACGCGCAAGCGTCAGGCAACGCATCAGGTGACCTGAGCCGATGGTCAGGGAAGCATCAGTGCGAAACAGCAGCCGCATCAGCGACTCCGGTTTTGTTGTATTAACAGTTGCTGTAACAGTTCTGCCCGTTGCCAGTCGGCTTCAGTATCGATGTCCTGTACCCGGTGCTGCGGCAGTTCCTGCAGATAACTATGCGCGGCAAACATTGGTGCGCCGCTTAGCCAGGCCTCAGCGCTACCGAGATAAAACTGGCCGGCATCGTGGAAGGTTTCAGGTAAATCCTGCGAGCGTTTTGGCATAGCATCCGGTTGTACAGGTTCAACCTGACCTTGTGCATTGCGATACAAGGCGCGCTGAATAGGGAAGCTGAAGCGGCAACCGGAGAAGACAAATTTCAGCGCAGGATTTTCTGCGAGTGCTGCCGCGGCCTGCGAGAGATCTTCAGGGCATAATAATGGTGCTGTTGCGTAGATACAGCCAACCAGAGTCACTTGTTCGCGTTCTGACAGCCACTGCGCAGCATGGCGCACGACTGCACTGGTGCCGGTGTGGTCATCTGCCAGCGTGGCCGGGCGCATAAATGGCACTTCAGCACCAAAGGCGCGCGCGACGTCAGCGATCTCCGCATCGTCCGTCGACACAATCACCCGGTCAAAGACGCCGCTTTGCAGCGCGGTCTCCACAGACCAGGCCAACATCGGTTTTCCGTTAAACAGGCGGATATTTTTGCGCGGAATGCGTTTGCTGCCGCCCCGGGCCGGAATAATCGCAACCTTCATCGCTCACCTCGTACCGCATGCCTGACGCAGTGCATCGGCGACTTGTTGCTGTTGCGCGATGGTGATGCCGGCAAATAGTGGCAAACTAATGATTTCGCTGTAAAAACTCTCAGAATGCGGGAACTGGCCCCAATCAAAGCCAAGGTTCTGGTAATAGGGCTGGGTGTGGATTGGAATGTAATGTACATTGACCCCAATGCCCGCAGCGCGCAGTTGTTCAAACACCTGCAGCCGCTGCAGAGGCTGTTGCAGCCGGATTATATAAAGATGCCAGGCCGATATACCGTCGACAGCTGGTACTGGCAAATTGACCGGTAAATCCTGCAGCAATTGCTGATAAATCTCAGTTGCTTTGATCCTTTGTTGCACAAACTGAGGCAGACGGTCAAGCTGACTTAGCCCCAGGGCTGCCTGTAAATCGGTCATCCGGTAGTTAAAACCAAGACCGATTTGCTGGTAGTACCAAGGGCCATGGGACTGTTCGGTCATCTCGCCTGCATCGCGCGTGATGCCGTGGCTTCTGAGTAATCGGAGCTGGCTGTCGAGTACCGGATCGTTGCAAAGGGCCATGCCGCCTTCGGCGGAGGTAATTATCTTTACCGGGTGAAAGCTGAAGACGGTGATATCGCTGTACTGACAACAACCCACCGGTCGCTGTTGGTACAAAGCGCCAATAGCGTGTGACGCGTCTTCAATAATCCTGATACCGAAGGGGCTGCAAATAGCAGCGATTCGTTCCATATCGCAGCTGTGGCCAGCCAGATGGACTGGGATCACCACTTTGGGTAAAGTGCCGCTGGCTTGTGCCTGCTGCAGTTTCTGCTCTAAAGCTGCAGGGTCCATCAAACCGGTTTGCTCATCGACATCAACGAAATCGATATTGGCACCGCAGTACAAGGCGCAGTTGGCCGAAGCTACAAAGCTGATGGGGCTGGTCCAGACCACATCGCCAGGGCCGACCTGCAAGGCCAGGCAGGCAAGGTGCAACGCCGACGTTGCGCTATTCATTGCGACAGCAAAACGCGCCTGGCAATGTCTGGCGACTGCTTGTTCAAACGCCGGTACCTTAGGACCTTGTGTTAAAAAATCTGATTGCAGGGTCTCAATGACCGCGGCGATATCCGTAGCGTCAATTTGCTGACGCCCATAAGGGATCATAACATCGCATCCTGATTAAACTGGCAGATCTCCTCGGGCGTCAGAAACCACGGGTTTTTATCTGAAACGTACTCAGTACCCGGTTCCACTTTGCGTCCCCGTTCTTTGAGCGCATTGATGGTGAAATCGTTACTTCGGTTTGAAAACAGAATGGACGGAGCTATGACAAAGTGGTCATCGTATTCATAAGTGTTGTAAGACATATCACCCGGACACATCATCTCATGTAGTTTTTCGCCAGGGCGGATGCCGACATTTTTCAGTGGCAGGTTCGGCGCAATCGCTTTGGCCAAATCAACAATTCGGATCGAAGGGATCTTCGGTACGAAAATTTCACCACCCAGCATGCGTTCAAAGTTTTTCAAAACAAAATCAACACCTTGCTGCAAACTAATCCAGAAGCGAGTCATGTCGGGGTGGGTGATTGGGATATGGTCTGCGCCGCTATCGCGCAGCTTTTCGAAAAACGGCACGACAGAACCGCGTGAACCCACCACATTACCGTAACGCACTACTGAAAAACGCGGTTTACTGCCGCCGGAGATGTTATTGGCGGCCACAAACAATTTGTCTGACGCCAGCTTGGTGGCTCCATACAGATTGACCGGGTTTGCCGCTTTGTCGGTCGACAGCGCTATGACTTTTTCAACGTTGTTTTCAATGGCGGCGTTGATGACGTGCTCAGCACCATTGATATTCGTTTTGATACATTCCATCGGGTTGTATTCCGCGGCGGGAACTTGCTTCAGCGCTGCGGCATGGATTACATAATCCACTCCTCGCATCGCCCGGATCAGCCGTTCCTGATCGCGCACATCACCGATGAAATAACGCATACAAGGTGCGTCAAATTTTTGCTGCATCTCATATTGCTTTAATTCATCGCGGGAAAAAATGATGATTTTGTTTGGTTTATAGCGCCGGAGCAGGGTTTCCGTGTACTTATGGCCAAAAGAGCCGGTACCACCAGTAATAAAAATATTCTTACCATCAAACATTGCAACCCCCTGACGAGCGTGCGAGAACCGTATTTTTCTGCGTCTGCCAAACCATAGCATAATTTATTCCATCAATAAAAAATCCTTGTAGTTAAAGGTGTTAGCCTTGTTCCGTGGAAGGCTGGTTGTGACAAACTCAAATTGTACGAAAAATATCCGGTAAAGACTTTGCGGACACTCGCTATATTCGCGTAGACTGAAGCAACGCCCAGTGTTGGAGGAAGATGTGATGAATATCGGTAGTACTTCATCTCTAAACGATACATTGCTGCGCCTGAATCAGGCGGAGCAGGACGACCGGCTGAAAAAGCTCGCGTCCGCTAAACGTATTAATTCAGCCGCTGATGACGCCGCAGGCCTGCAAATCGCCAACCGGCTGACCGCGCAGAACTCCGGCACTCGTCAGACTGAGCAAAACTTGTATGATGGTTTGTCGCTGGCGAATCTGGCGGATCAATCTTTACAAGGTGTCACCGACGGCCTGAATGAAATTGGCCGGCTGGCCGCTCAGGCGGGCAGTGGTATCCTCAATGCCGACGATAAAGCTGCGCTGCAAAAGCAGGTCAATGCTATTACCGCCGGTATCAAAGACCAGATTGCCAACACTGAATTTGCCGGGAAAAAGTTGTTTTCAGCCGACGGCAGCATTGCACTCGGTGGCGAAAAAGCACAGCTAACCCTTAAAACCAGCGATCTGACCAAACAACTGCAGGATGGTGGAGTTTTCACCATTGATTTGACTCAGGCGGATGGCGTTGAAAAAGCCTTAGCTGCAGTGAAAAGCTCGACAACGCAAATCGATAATCAACGTACTGATATTGGTGCCACAGCCAATGCGCTGACATCCGCAGCACGGAATCTGTCGAACCAAAACGTCAATGAGCAGGCAGCGATTAGCCGTATTGCTGATTTGGATTATGCCAAAGCAAGCACTGAGCTGGTACAAAGCCAAATCCGTGAGCAAGCCGGCATCGCAGTGGCTGCGCAAGGTCGTGTGCAGTCTGAACAAGCGCTGCAACTGCTGAGTTAACACCAGCAACGCTGTTTTTTTGACGCAGTATTCATTGAAGTGTCAAAAAACCAGCGTTTGTTGCTTGCAAGGGCGGCAGGCCTTTGCAACAATAAGAAAAAAGCTGGTAGTTCGACCATATGAACCCACAATTATTTATTTTGGATCAACAGGATAGCCGGGCGCAGCGCCTGAGTGTGATCCTGAACTTTATTCATGAGCCGCATGCTCTGCTGACTGAAGAACAGCTGACAACGACGCTCAATGCAGATCCAAAAGCCGTGGTGCTGCTCGGTGCTTTGACCTCGCAACAACATGAACACATTCTGCAGCAGTATCCGGCCTGCGCCTTTTTGTTATTAGGCGAAACCTTAAAGCCCTTACTTAAACACGCCAACGCTGTTGGTCTGCTGACGGAGCCATTTGCTTATGCGTCTTTAACGCAGCAGCTGCGGGATTGTCAGGAATATCACCGCTTATTACCCGGCCAGCGCCAGCATGATTTGCAGCACCGTTTTGTCGGTATGGTCGGCACCAGTCCGGTGATGCAGCAGGTGCGATTTTTAATCCAGCAAGTTGCCAAGACCGACGCCAATGTGTTGATCCTCGGTGAATCCGGCACTGGTAAAGAAGTGGTAGCCCGCAACATTCACGTGCTTTCGCATCGCTGTGACGGGCCTTTTGTGCCGATCAACTGTGGAGCTATTCCGGCAGAATTGTTGGAAAGCGAATTATTTGGCCACGAAAAGGGCGCCTTTACCGGCGCTATCTCAACCCGTAAAGGCCGGTTTGAACTGGCGCAGGGCGGCACTATTTTCCTCGATGAAATCGGCGATATGCCGCTGCCGATGCAGGTCAAACTGCTGCGGGTGTTGCAGGAGCGCACGTACGAGCGGGTCGGCGGCAGTCAGCCGATCCGTGCAGATGTGCGGATCATCGCTGCGACGCACCGTCAGCTGGAGGGAATGATTGAGGACGGCCGGTTCCGCGAAGATTTGTACTACCGGTTAAACGTGTTTCCAATAGAAACTCCGGCGCTGAAAGAGCGTGCTGACGATTTGCCGTTGTTATTAACCGAATTACTGCAACGACTCGAATTGCAGGGCCAGTCCGGCGTCAAGTTTACCGAACGGGCAGTCGAGAGCCTGAAGTTACATCCCTGGCCTGGCAACGTGCGCGAGCTCGGCAATCTGGTGGAACGCCTGACCATTATGTTTCCAAACCAGGTGGTTGATGTGGCGGATTTGCCACAAAAGTACCGGCATATTGATGTCGAGACTTATGTGCCGCATTATCCGGAAGCATTATTGGAACGCGACGCCATCAACGAATTGTTTCAATTCGGCAGTGATGATGAAGACAGCGCAGAGGATGAAGTGGGTCAGGCGCCGGGTGGCGATGCGCTTGGATTGTTGCCGGATGCGGGCATGGACTTAAAACAGTTCCTTGCTGATTTAGAAGTCAGTCTGATTAATCAGGCGCTGGAACGTCACGACTTTGTGGTGGCGCGTGCGGCGGATATCTTATGTCTGCGACGCACCACGCTGGTGGAAAAAATGCGTAAATACAACCTGATGCGCGACGAAGCCGATGCAGCAGAAAACGACTGACTGCCAAAAAATTGGCAATGAAAATTGCCGTAAGCATCTGAAATACAACATTAATATATATGGCATGATTTCTGCTTAGTTAGGGTGTGTTCAAAACCCTGACGGTGAAATTATGCTCACTTCCCCGCAAGCTGTACTGAAAAAGACGCCTGCGCCCGCGTTGTCGATGCCGCCATTGGCTGCGTCGCCCGGACTGGCGCCCGCTGCCGCGCCCGTGGTGATGACTGACGCTGAACGTCAGGAACTACAACGTCTGCAACATCTGCTGCAAGTGCTGCCAAACGGCATCGTTGTGCTGGATCAGCGTGGTTATGTGATGCAGGCCAATCCGGTGGCGGTGGCGATGCTCGGTGAACCTCTGCACGGACAGCGCTGGCTGGACGTGATTAACCGCAGTTTCAGACCGCGCAATGACGATGGTCTGGAAGTATCGCTGCATGATGGGCGGCGTGTTCAGCTCGCCATCAGCCCGCTGGAACCTTTAGCGGGCCAGTTAATAGTGTTGACCGACCTCACCGAAACCCGGCAGCTACAAAGCCGCCTGTCGCATCTGCAGCGTTTATCTTCTCTGGGCAAAATGATGGCGTCGCTGGCGCATCAAATCCGCACGCCTCTATCCGGCGCTTTGCTGTATGCCCGCAATTTGCGTAACCAAAAATTAGATCCGCTGGCCCGCGAGCAATTCAGCCAGAAATTATTAAATCGACTGACCGACTTAGAGCAGCAGGTCAACGACTTATTGCTGTTTGCCCGTGCCGGTCGTGAGCAGCAGGCTCAGCCATTGTCAATGCAGCAACTGCTCAGTGAAGTGTTTGCCGCAGTGGAGCCGCTGGTACTGCAGCAGCAGGGCACTGTGCTGGTTGAACTGCCAGATCCGGACGTGATGGTACTTGGCAATCATACCGCTTTAGCCGGCGCACTCAGTAATCTGGTGCACAACGCGCTGGAGCACGCTGGGCCCGGCGCCCGCATTCAGCTGTCCGCCATTGCCAGTGCTGACGGGCGTCAGGTGGTGCTGGCAGTCGAAGACGAAGGCCCTGGAGTCCCTGAACATCTGCGTCAGCAAATTTTTGAACCATTTTATACCACCCGTAGTAACGGCACCGGCCTTGGTCTGGCTGTCGTGCAGGCAGTTGCCACATCACATAGTGGGATCGCCCGATGCCTGCAAGGTGCAACAGGTGGCGCCCGTTTTGAATTAGTCTTGCCGGTTTGTCCGGTAACTGTTGGCACCACCTTTGGCGGTGCAAGCTCAATCAAGGAGTTCAGTCATGCAGAAGCCTAAAATTCTGGTCGTAGAAGACGACGCTGGCTTACAGGAGGCGCTGGCGGATACGCTGAGCCTGGCACAATATGATGTGCTGCTGGCCAGTAATGCCGAGCAGGCGCTGCAACAGCTCAAACAGCATAAAATCCGCCTGGTGGTTAGCGACGTGCAGATGGGCGCCATTTCCGGTTTGGAGTTGCTGAAATCAATCAAACTGAATTATCCACAGCTGCCGGTTCTGATGATGACGGCTTATGCGACAGTGAATGATGCAGTGACAGCTATCCGTTTAGGTGCGGTGGATTATCTGGCAAAACCTTTTTCGCCGGAAGTGCTGGTTAATATGGTCGGTCGTTATGTCAGCCCAGAGGAAGTATTGCCGTTTGAGCCGATTGTGGCGGCGCCATGCAGTCAGCAGCTGGTGAAACTGGCGGCTAAAGTCGCACGGGCCGATGCCAATGTGATGGTACTCGGGCCCAGCGGTTCTGGTAAAGAAGTACTGGCCCGTTATATCCACTTGCAGTCAGCCCGTCACGAAGGCCCGTTTGTCGCCATCAACTGCGCGGCCATCCCGGAGAACATGCTGGAGTCAACCTTATTTGGCTATGAAAAAGGTGCCTTCACCGGGGCTATTTCAGCTTGTTCCGGTAAATTTGAACAGGCGCAGCATGGCACCATTCTGCTGGATGAGATCAGTGAAATGGATTTAAATCTGCAGGCTAAATTACTGCGTGTGTTGCAGGAACGCGAAGTTGAACGTTTGGGCAGCCGCAAAACCATTAAACTCGATGTGCGGGTGATAGCGACCAGTAACCGCGACTTGCGTCAGGCTGTTGCGCAAGGTCAGTTCCGCGAGGATCTGTTCTATCGCCTGAACGTATTTCCATTGACCTGGCCGGCGCTGTGGGAGCGTCCGGAAGATATTCTGCCGTTGACCACTCATCTGATCGAGCGGCATTGTCAGCAGCAAGGCGCCGCAATACCTGAACTCTCACCAGGCGCGAAGCGGAAATTGCTGGCGCATGAATGGCCGGGCAATGTACGTGAACTGGATAACGTGATCCAGCGCGCGCTGATCATTCACAATGATGGAGTGATCACCGCAGACGATGTTTTGCTAGAGAGTAGTCCGGTCAGTTTGAACCGCTCGGAAGCTGTACCAGCAAATCTGGACCCTGACATCAGTGTGTTTAAGTCCGGTGTCTATGAACAAGAGCATCGGATCATTTTGGAAACGATGCGCGCCTGTGCCAATCGTCGCAAAGATGTGGCGGAAAAACTCGGGATCAGTGCCAGAACGCTGCGTTATAAATTAGCCAGAATGCGGGAGTCTGGTATCCCATTACCCGGTTGACATCATTAAGTCATGAGCCACTTGTCGCTGGCAGCCATCCTGGGTTGCCGGCACTTCTTGTTTAACTCTATTACCCTCCCGCCGGCAAATTTGTTCCTACGTCGCTTGGCTGAAAATCATTGCCTCTTGAAAGTGTCGTTTTTTTGACTCTGAAAAATACGGTTAAGTTATTGAATTTTTTTAATAAATCATTGGCACGACTTGTGCTTAAGCCTGTTATATCAATAGCTTTACAGGCGGCAGCATCATGGATATCAAAGGCGCAGGGCTTTATCAGGAAATGCAGGCATTTGCCCGGCAGGCCCGGAGTGTGTCCGCTGACATGCAGACAGGTCCGGTTCAGGTCGACAACACCAGCCAAAGCGATTTTTCCCAGTTGTTCAAACAGGCGTTGAATACCGTGAATGGTTTGCAAAAGAACAGCAATGAGCTGGCCACTGCAGTTGAATTAGGCGATCCGAAAGTGTCACTGGCGCAGGCAATGATTGCCGGCCAAAAAGCGTCGGTTGCTTTTGAAGCCACTGTGCAGGTGCGCAACAAGCTGGTCGAAGCCTACAAAGAAGTCATGGCCATGCCGGTGTGATGGGAGCAATCTAAATGGCTGAATCAACAGAATTAACCTTAAGCTCAAACGACTTTAACCAACCGGTGGACAGCAGCACGCCGGTGGAACAAAAGTCAGGTTTTATCGGCTCTATGGGTGGCATGGATATCGTGCGTCAGGTTGCACTGATTATTGCACTGACTATCTGTATCGCTATCGCAATTCTCATCATCATGTGGGCGCGCGAACCGGATATGCGCCCGCTTGGCACGTTTGAAACCAGTGAGCTTATTAGCCATCTGGATCATCTGGATGCGCAAAAAATTGACTACAAACTGGAAGGCAATACCATTTTGGTTCCTGGTGACAAGTATCAGGACATAAAACTGGGGTTAAATCGCGCCGGTTTGGAAAAAACGACCAACAGCGGTGATGAGATCCTGATGCAGGATAGTGGCTTTGGTGTCAGTCAGCGGCTGGAGATGGAACGGCTGAAGCATAGCCGGGAACAACAGTTGGCCCGTACCATTGAAGAATTTCAAAGTGTTGCCCGCGCACGAGTCTTGTTGGCCATTCCAAAAGAAAACATTTTTGCCCGGGTGGAAAAACAACCTTCTGCAACTGTGATGATCACCGCCAAAGGCGGCAAAGCTATTAAAGACAGTGAAGTGGACGCCATCGTTGATTTAGTCGCATCAGCGGTACAGGGGCTGGAACCTTCAAAAGTGACGGTCACCGACCAAAATGGCCGTTTGCTTAATAGCGGCTCACAAGATGCAGCTTCTGCCCGGTCCCGCCGTGAGTACGAAATTGAATTAAAGCGCGAAGATGAATATCGCCAGAAAATTGACTCTATCTTAATTCCGATCCTCGGGCTGGACAATTATACGGCGCAGGTCGACCTGCTGATGGATTTCACTGCGACTGAACAAACACAAAAACGCTATAACCCGGATTTGCCTGCGGTGCGCAGCGAAATGACTTCGGAAGAAAACAGCGTAGGTGGCGGTGCCATGGGCATTCCGGGCGCATTATCCAATCAACCGCCACTTGATTCCAACATTCCGGAAAAAGCCAGGAATGGTGAAGCGCCTGTAGTGCCTGGCCGCAATAGTAAAGAAGTCACCCGTAACTATGAACTGGACACCACGATTAGCCACAGTACGCAGCAAAGTGGAGTGATCCGTCGTATCAGCGTGTCGGTGGCAGTAGATTATAAGTTAGGTGAAGGCACTGCCGAAGCGCCAGCCAAACCAGAGCCGCGCTCACAGGCTGAGCTGCAGAATATCCGGCGTCTATTGCAAGGCGGAGTTGGTTTTGATGTGCAACGTGGCGATACCATCGAAGTCGTGTCTGTGCCCTTTACCCGTGAAGCGGTCGTAACCACCGCTGAGCAACCAATCTACGAGCAAGAATGGTTTATGCGCGTCGTTCGTCTGGCACTGGCAGCGTTGGTTATCATCGTGCTGATCCTGGCGATTGTGCGGCCAATGCTGAAAAAACTGATCTACCCTGAAGATACCTCTGAGACTTATGACGAAATGTCGCTGTCACGTGGTGTGGATCTCGGTGACGACACTATTGATATGCTCAGCAAAGAGTTTGATGCGAAATCTGTCGGTTTCGCTGCAGATGGCACCTTAATGTTGCCAGATCTGCATGGTGATGAAGACTTATTAAAAGCGGTGCGGGCGCTGGTTGCCAATGAGCCTGAACTTTCCTCTCTGGTCGTGAAAAACTGGTTGGCTGAAGATGAGTAACGTAGAAACCACACAAAAGCCGGCGTTTGACGTTGGTAAACTGGATGGCGTGGAAAAAGCTGCCATTCTGCTGCTGAGCTTGTCGGAAGAGGATGCGGCGCAAATTTTAAAACACCTGGAACCGAAGCAGGTGCAAAAAGTCGGTATGGCGATGGCGTCGATTGAGGACCTGAATCAGGCCAAAATCTCGGCAGTGCACCGGCTCTTTATCGAACAAATTCAAAACTTTAGTACCATCGGCTTCCAGAGCGAAGACTTTATCCGCCGCGCCTTAACGGCTGCTTTGGGTGAAGAAAAAGCTTCGAACCTGATTGACCAAATCATCCTGGGTGGCGGTGCTAAAGGTCTGGATTCACTGAAGTGGATGGATTCGAAGCAGGTTGCCAACATCATCCGTAACGAACACCCGCAGATCCAGACCATAGTTCTGTCTTATCTGGAGCCGGAACAATCGGCGGAGATTTTGTCGCAGTTCCCTGAAAAAGTCCGTTTGGATCTCACCATGCGGATCGCCAATCTGGAAGAAGTTCAGCCAGCGGCATTGCAGGAATTAAACGAGATTATGGAGAAACAGTTCGCCGGTCAGGCCGGTGCGCAGGCGGCGAAGATGGGCGGCCTCAAAGCTGCAGCCGACATCATGAACTACCTCGATACCAATATCGAAGGCCAGCTGATGGATTCTATCCGCGAACACGACGAAGAAATGGCGCAGCAAATTCAGGACTTGATGTTTGTGTTCGAAAACTTACTGGAAGTCGACGACCGGGCTATTCAGGCCATTCTGCGCGAAGTACAGCAGGATGTGCTGATGAAGGCGCTCAAAGGTGCCGACGACAACCTGAAAGAGAAGATCCTGAAAAATATGTCAAAACGGGCGGCAGAAATGCTGGCCGACGACCTCGAGGCGATGGGGCCGGTGCGGGTCAGCGAAGTCGAAACGGCACAGAAAGAAATTCTATCCACTGCACGGCGTCTGGCCGATGCCGGCGAAATTATGCTCGGCGGCGGTGGCGGCGAAGACTTCCTGTAATGACCTCCGGGTGGGGCGTACGGCTTTAGGAGTAGCAAATGAGCCTGAACGATTTTATCAAGCACCGGCCTTTTGAGCCGGATGCTGAAGTGCTGGAATTGCTGCGAAATTGGCCTGCGCCGGATTTTCAGGCAGCGCCACAGAAAAAAAACCTGAAAACCAATGCGTTGTATAAAACGCCGCCTCAGCCTGGGCAAAAACTAGTCGCCCGGGCGCCGGAAGAAGAAGAGATTAAACCGCTGACGGCGGAAGATATCGAACAAATCCGTCAGGCCGCCTACGACGAAGGCTTAGGTCAGGGTAAAGAAGAGGGCTTCAGTCAGGGTTATGCTGAAGGCCGTGAGCAGGGTTATCAGGACGGTCTGCAGCAAGGCCAGGCCGAAGGCCGCAAAATCGGCCTTGCTGAAGGCGAGGGCCTGATCCGGGAGCAACTGGCGCAGCTGCAGCTCCTGCTTGATCAGTTGCAACAGCCGCTGCAGCAAGTCGACCAGCGGGTTGAACAGAGTCTGCTGGAATTAACAGTCGCGATGGCGCAGGCCGTGGTTGCGGTCGAAGTCAAAACCAATCCGCAGGTGATTTTACAAACCTTGCGTCAGGCGATTGACGCGCTGCCACTCAAAGCCAGTCAGCTGCAAATCCGGCTGCATCCGGAAGATTTGGCGGTGATCCAACAACATTACAGTGCAGACGATTTGGTCGAGCGCCAGTGGCAGTTGCGCGCAGAGCCTGCGCTGGAACGCGGCGATATCCGTATTGATGCTGGTGATTCTTCCGTCGAGCGCAATTTAAGACAGCGCCTGCAACACAGTCTGGAACACTTCCTGCAATCCAAAGCATGACATTTGAATCCAAAGCTACAGCCCTCGCCGGGCGACTGCAGCAACAGCAGCAGTACATCCGGCAAAACCGCCCGGTCGTGGCGGGCCGCCTTGTGCGGGTGGTCGGGCTGACACTGGAAGCCACCGGCCTTAGCGCTGCCATTGGTCAAACCTGCAGTGTCGACACTTTCGACGGGGAATTGCTGGCCGAAGTGGTGGGGTTTGCACAGGACCGCATTTTCCTGATGCCAAAAGATGACATCACCGGTGTGATACCCGGCGCGCGGGTAACGCCTTTAAGTGATCACCTCGGCGTACCGCTCACCATGGCGCTACTGGGCCGGGTCATTGATGGCGCCGGTAATCCGCTCGATGGTAAAGGCCCGGTGCGGGCTACCGAATTTGCCCGGCAGAAGAAAAATCCCATCAATCCACTGAATCGCCGGCCGGTGAAACAACCGCTGGACGTTGGCGTACGCGCCATCAACAGCATTATCACCGTTGGCAAAGGTCAACGGATGGGTCTGTTTGCCGGTTCAGGTGTTGGTAAATCGGTCTTGCTTGGCATGATGACGCGCGGCACTGCTGCCGATGTAATTGTGGTTGGCCTGGTTGGTGAACGGGGCCGTGAAGTCAAAGAATTTATCGACGAAATTTTGGGCGACGAAGGCCGTAAGCGTTCAGTAGTAGTGGCGGCGCCTGCTGATGTGTCGCCGCTGATGCGACTGAAAGGCTGTGAAACCGCGGTGCAAATTGCCGAGTATTTCCGTGACCAGGGCCTCGATGTGCTGTTACTGCTCGATTCCGTCACCCGTTATGCCCAGGCACAGCGGGAAATCGCGCTGGCCGTTGGCGAGCCACCGGCAACCAAAGGTTACCCGCCTTCTGTGTTTGCTAAATTGCCGGCGTTGGTAGAACGCGCTGGTAACGGCGGGGAAGGCCAAGGTTCTATCACGGCATTTTATACCGTGTTGTCGGAAGGCGACGATCTGCAAGACCCTATTGCCGATGCGGCACGGGCTATCCTCGACGGCCACATCGTTCTATCGCGTCAGCTGGCGGACAGTGGCCATTTCCCGGCTATTGATATTGAACGCTCGATCAGCCGGGTGATGCCGGCGGTGACCAGTATGGAACACCAGAAGCTGGCGCGTGCGGTCAAGCAGCTCTACGCCAGTTTCAGTCAGAGCAAAGATTTAATTTCCATCGGCGCTTATGTCAAAGGCTCAGATCCGATGCTGGATCAGGCTATCAGCCTGATGCCCAAAATTAACCGTTTCCTGCAACAGGGCATGACCGATGTGGTGCCCTATGACGAATGTCTGGCAGGGCTCAATACCTTATTACCTGCGAACCGGAGCTTTTAAGTATGGCGCTGAAACAACTGCAATTATTAGTACAGGTCCAAAAAGAAAAAGAAGAAAAGCTGCTGGCTAATTTTGTGCAGGCGCAACAGTTTCTGCAGACCTGTAACGACCGCTATCAGGGCCTGGCTGACTATCGCACCGACTATATTCGTCAGACCCAACAGCGCGGCGCCGAGGGTGTGCAAAGCCGCCAGTTTAACCAATATCTGAATTTTATTACCAAGCTGGATCAGGCGCTGGAGCAGCAAAACCTGCAGATCCAGCAAGCCCAGCGTGTGGTCGATATGCGTCGCACCGCCTGGCTCACTATGCAGAAAAAACGCAAAGCCATCGAGTTATTGATCGACAAAGAACTGGCCGCCAGTCAGCAACGGCAAAACCGCCTCGAGCGAAAGCTGTTGGACGAAATAGCCACACAGCAGTTTTTCCGCCGTCTACAGCAGCAAGGGGTTTGATTTCAGCCAGTCTGGCGTGAAATTTGTATAAGTTCGTAAAAGTTTGGCTAAGAAACCGAATAAAGTCCGCGAACCATGCGGCCGGAGACAAGATGATGAACCTCAGTATCAACCTGACTTTGGGTAGCCCTGGCGCTGAGTCGGTTCTCAACACCGCGCCGGTGCCGGAAGATGGCGCCGTGGACAGTTTCAGCCTGAAGCTGGCAGACGAACTGAGTGAACAGGAATTAACCCCGCCTATTGTGGTTGAGAACACCAGAGCAGTTGACCCGGCCTTGTTGGAAGCCATTGCCGCGCGGCAGAAGCTTGCCGCAGACAGCGAAGTGGCCACCGCAAAAGATGGCAGAGTCTGGTTAGATGATCCTTTAGCCGGTTTGCCGGTCACCGTTGAGAACGAAGCTGAACTGACAGAAACCGGGACCGAAGATAAACCATGGTTTGATATCATCGAAAAAGCCAAAAGCTATGGCCCGGCACTGCAGGCCAATAAAACCACTGAAGGTTCGAATACAACCGCTCTGCTGAACCAAGACCACGCCTTGGTTGGGGCTGAGGACCTGCCGCAGTTCCCCCTCGCTGATTTGCTGACGTTGCCAGAGCAACCTGCAACGATCAGCTCAGACGCAGCAACAGCAGAAGCGGTTTTGGCAGCGGCCCGGGTTGAAACCGACGCAACGGCACTAACTAAA
>Ga0247724_1000160_pt1 | contig 17488 bp, 16 predicted proteins | sample OKSTACKMC2E_FD_182776 | JGI IMG/M metagenome (GOLD analysis project Ga0247724, IMG submission 182776) | Subsurface sediment microbial communities from gas well in Oklahoma, United States - OK STACK MC-2-E | ecosystem: Environmental > Terrestrial > Deep subsurface > Rock core/Sediment | place... | reverse complement strand
ACCGGATGGGCCTGTGGCACCGGTTTGCCCCGCCGGGCCTGTCGCGCCCGGTGCACCGTCATCACCTTCTAATGTGCAACCAGTTAATGCCGCCGAGACCAGCAAAGCTGCCAGTGAAAATTTTAACGCCTTCATTTGTCGCTCCTGAACAGAAAAAACAAGACGTTAGCTTTGCTGCATGACAATGGTGTGAAGTTATAGCTGCAGTTGCATGACAGAAAAAAATGTCCGGAAATTCGCCTTGCCCCCTTGTAAATCAGCGCTGGGAAGCAACACTAGATAAAGCGAATTCATAGAAAAAACGGAGTGCAACTTGAACGCTGCCGAATGTGCTCGTCAGGTCGGTGATATTTTTGCGTTACCAGATACCTGTCTGAAAATTAAATCAATTATCGATGACGACATCAGCGATATCGATGAAATTGCCGAATTGATTTCGTATGACCCGGTCCTGTCTTCCAAGTTGCTGCGCCTTGCCAACAGCGCGCTGTACAACTTCCCCAAACAAGTAGAAACAGTGCAAAAAGCGGTGCAGGTGCTGGGTGAAACTCAGGTTTACAATCTGGTGGTAGCCAGCGGCGCTGCCGAAGCTTTTGCCAGCGTGAAACCCGATATCATCGCCCTGGATAAGTTTTGGGAGCACAGCATCAACACAGCACTTATCGCCAAACATCTGGCATTTCATCTCGGCGTAAAAAAAGATGAGCCGATCTATTTGTCTGGGCTGCTGCATAATCTTGGTGAACTGGTGGTGGTACAGGTAAAACCGGACATAGCACAGGTTTGCGCCCAATATAAAAAAGGCAAGAAACCCTGGGCAAAACAGCAAGAATTGCTGGGCTTCACTTATGCTGACTGCACAGTCGAGTTACTGAAGCTCTGGCAGCTGCCGGACCGTATCATCCAGCCGCTGAAACAACTGAATCAGCCCGAGTACTCAGCAGCCAATAAAGTGAACCTGATCCTGCATCTCGCCAGTTGTCTGGCGCTCAGTGAAGCAAACCCAGAGGTGTTTCAGCTGTATGATTTAGCCGACAAACAAATTATGGAAGTACTGGACCTGAGCAAAGACGATTTACATGACGCCAGCAGCTTTGCTTTCTTAGAGGGCATGTCAATCCTGAGTTTATTGAATCCGGCGCTGTTTAGTATTTTTTAACTGCGCCTGACACAGAGCTCATCCACAAAAAAACCGGGCCAAAGCCCGGTTTTTAGTCGCCAATGCGGCTCAGACAGTCGCGATATCAGTCACGCACAATCGACATCTCATCCAGCAGATTCTGCGCACCATCAACATACTGCATCATCCACAGTACAAAGCGGATATCAACATGAATAGCGCGGGTAATAGCAGGGTTAAAGTACCAGTCTTTGCTTATCGACTCATAAGTTGAATCAAAGTTAAGGCCGATCAGTTCGCCTTTGCCATTCATCACCGCAGAGCCAGAGTTACCGCCGGTAGTATCAGCACTGGATAAAAAGTTCAGCGGCACTGAATCAAACGGCAGCGCTGGTTTGGCGCCAAGATCGGCATAAAAATAGCCGTCATATTGTTTCGCCTGATAGGCTTTCACCAGGTTTGCCGGTAGCTGGAAAACCCCTGTTGGCTGCTGTTTGGCGATCATGCCGCGCACTGACGTGAATGGCGTTTTATAGACACCATCCGCCGCCGGATAACCGTCGACATGACCGTAAGTGATGCGCAGTGTGCTGTTGGCATCCGGATAAACCGGTTTACCTTTGCTCTGATTAAAGGCAATCACCGCCTGCATATAGGCCGGACGGGTTTTTAACAACGCACCTTGAATGGCCTTTTGTTGTTGCTCCAACGCGATTTGTTGCTGATAGACTGCAACAGCGGCTTTGATAAAAGGATCTGCACTTGCGGCAAACTCGGCTGGAGTCTTTTCCAGCCAGGCCAACCGGCCGGCGCTGGTGCCTAAGGTGGTGCTGTCATACCAGGGTTTTAAGCTGGCACTGATTTGCGTGGCGGTCATGCCCGGTACTAAACCTAACGCATCGTCCAGCACTTTGACGCGCAGCAGCGGTTTTTGCTGTAAATAGACTTCAAGCTGCTGGCTCCACAGCGCTAAATCGACCGTTGGCGCAAAGCTGGTATCCAGCCGTTTTAACCGGCCCTGCCACATTTTCAGGTCGCGCTGCTGATACCCAAGCTCCCGTTCGCTGTCCGGTTTTTGCCGCTCTTGCGCCAGGCGATATAAATCCTGTGCCGCTTTGAACAAATCGCTGCGTTTGGCATTGTCAAAATACCAGGTTTGTTGTTGATATTGTTGTTCAGCACTGACCACTTCTTTGAGCGCTGCCAGTGCTTGCTGATGGCTTTTGCGGCTGCTGTCTGCCGCTATCCAGTCCAGTAATTCCTGCTGTTGCTGCTGTTTAATAGCGTGAATGTCGGTCACTTTAAAGCCATCGAGCAGGCCCTGCATTTTTTTCATCCGGTTGTTGTAGCCTTTGACCACTGAGGCGTAACGCACCTGCAATGCCGGATCTTTGACACCAAAAGCATCAATGGTCTGGATCATCTGGTTAAAGGTGGTGACGCTCGCCGGATATTGCCAATCGCGGGCAAAGGCAATTTCTTCTGCCAGCCGGTAGCGGCTGGTCTGGCCCGGATAACCGGCCAGTAAAATGCCATCGCCGGCCTTGACGCCTGCGGCATTCACTTTTAGGTGAAATTTCGGCTGGTAAGGCACGTTGTCTTTAGCAAAAGGCGCCGGTTTGCCGTCTTTACCGACATAACCGCGCAAAAACGAATAATCGCCGGTGTGGCGCGGATATTCGTAGTTGTCGATATCACCACCAAAATTACCGACCGCTTCAGACGGCGCATACACCAGCCGGACATCCTGGATCATCAGCTGTTTAATCAGGAAAAATTGCAGGCCATGATGGAAGCTGACCACGTTACAGCGGTAATTGGCATCACTTTCACAGGCCTGAATAAGCTGTTTGCGATTGTTTTCAATGGCCTCAAACCTAACCAAATCAGTCAGTTTCGCTGGTAATGCCCCGCTGACTTTCGCCGTCACATCTTCAACCAACTCAGTCACATACAAGCGTTCTGACGGGCCAGCCGGCAGCTCTTCGGCCTGCGTTTTAGCCAGAAAACCATTCGCAATCAGATTATTTTCGGCCGTTGAATTTTGCTGAATAGCGCCATAAGCGCAGTGATGATTGGTGATCACCAAGCCCTGTGGTGACACAAAAGAGGCGGAGCAATATCCAAGACTGACAATCGCATTCATTGGATATTTGCTTAAATCGGCCAAATCGGTTGCCGGCACACTAATGCCGCGGGCACTGAGTTGTGGTTGTAATTGCGGCAATTGATAGGGTTGCCATTGTCCTTCATCGGCGACAGTGACGCTGCTACACAGCAGCGCCACCGGGAATAACATGTACTTTGACATAAAGGGGACCCGTGACTGAGAAAACGCCTAGCCTATAACCGGGTGTCATCGCCGGCAAGCCCTGACAGCCTCTGGCGCGCTGAACAGACCGGCAAAAGCGTTTTAGCGCAGTGGCCAGGCTCAGAAACGGAACTGCACAACCAAACGGTTTAAATCCTGCGCCCTTCCCTGCATACCATCTATTAACTGCAGTGCACTACCAGCCTCCTGGCTGGAATTTGCTGCCAATGATGCAACTTCACGTATTTGTAGCAACATCTGGTTCAAAGTCTGCGCCTGTTCAGAGGTTGCATTAAACATTCGATTAATTTGCTCTACGACAGATTTGATCTGATCCTGCACCACAGCTAAAGCACTGCCCGACTGCTCACAAGCCTGCATACTTTGATCAGCCAATAAGACAGATTGCTGCATTTGTTGATGGGACAACCGGGTTTCCTGCTGTATTTCTGCAATCACTGCGGAGATTTCCCGTGATGAGGATTCTGCCCGTTGTGCCAGATTGCGCACTTCTTCCGCCACCACGGCAAAACCTCGCCCCTGCTCCCCGGCGCGGGCGGCTTCGATAGCGGCATTTAGCGCCAGCAGATTTGTTTGTTCAGCAATACCACGTATCACACCAACAATCTGGTCAATTTTTTCGGCTTTTGCCGTCAGCTGCTCGAGCGCGCTGGCAGAACGATGCACGGTATCGCTCATTTGTTGCATCTGACTGATAGTGCCATGGATCGCAGCATTCCCCTGCAACACCACACTGGAGGTTTGTTCTGACTGCTTCACCACAATGCCACAACTGTTGGCGATGTCTTGCGCCGAATGGTCAAGTTGCTGCATCGCGCTAGCCAGGCCAGTACTATGCTGCTCAGTATCCTCGGCCTCCTGCTTCAGATGTTGTGACAGTTGCTGACTCTGCACACTGGCATCGATCAATACCTGCGCACTGTGATGGATGTCCTGCACAATGTGCTGAATTTTGCCGGCGAACAGATTGAAGTTTTCAGCGATCCGCCCTAATTCGTCGTCGCTTTTGACTTCCAGTCGCCGGGTCAGATCGCCATCGCCGTTCGCTACATCGTGCAGATTTTTCGCCACCTGATGCAGCTGTGCCAGCATTCCTTTGCGCACATAAATACCTATCAGCACCAGCAATACTAAAGTGACCCCACCGGTGACGAGCAGAAGTTTAGCAACGTAACCGGCAGTTGCCGGCCCTTGGGCCACAATGTCGGCGGTGCTGCTATCTAAGGACTGTTGCAGCTGGTTTAGTGCGGTAACAAGTGTTGTGCTGGCTGTCCGGTACTCCGCCTGCTGTTGCTGCATTTGCACCAGCGCATCCAAAGTCGATTGGATCTGTTGTTTGTGCTGTTCAAACAGCTGCAGATAGGTATCCCCTAATGTTGCAGTACCAAAATGGTTAGGTGCAGGTATGGCAAAAAGTCCGGTCGCGACCAGACCATCGACGGCATCTTGTTGAAATGCAATGGAGTCATTCAGCTCTTTAACCAATTCTGGTTGAGGGCCTTGCCGTTTAATTTGCTCTAAAAAATACAATTGCCGGAAAAAGCCGATATTGGCTTCCATACCACCATCGGCGGCGTCCCACTTGCGCTGTAGCCCACCTTCCCAACTAATGGTCTGTCGCGGCGCCTGAATCAGTGTCTCCACCTGACTGTCACCGACTTCTTCGACAATTTCGCCAATTTCAACAATTTGGGACACGGTTTTATCAAGACCTGACAATTGCTGCTGATACCGGACAAACTGCTGACGCAGCTGCTGCTGCGCCTGTACAAACTGCTCCAGCGCAGTATCGAGCTGACGCAACAGGCTGCGATCCGGCAGCGGATTGGTTGCCAAATTTTTGATCGCCGTCGCCAACTGTTGATCACGCTGTGCCATTGCATTGCTATCAACCTGTAACCCCTGTAATAACTGCTCCATGGAAAAGAGTTGTTCATCCACTAAACTCACCGCGGTTCCTGAACTTTTCATCGCAGGCCAGGCTTGCTGTATAGTTCGGTCCAATACCTGTTCCTGTTGCTGATTTCCCCACCAGCCAACACCGGCTATCGCCACAAACAACGTAAAAATCAGCCAGAGGCCCCAGTTCGCCTTTTCTCGTAACGTCATAATGTCCTCCCTTCAGAATTGCGCGATCAGACGCAACGTCGTCACCAGACTGGCGTCCAACGCCGGATCTGTATGATTTATCCATTGCAGCACAGGCTGCAGCTGCAACTGAGGAGTTACAGACCACTGCCAATATCCTTCAATCATTTGCTCAGATTGCCGGTTTTGTGCTGTCACAGTGCTGTGCATCAGCCCCAGCTGATGTCCGGCGATCGGAAGCTCCCACACCAACCCGAGCATGCGGTGCTGATGTAAAATATCTACATCGTCGTTCAGCCCGGACCAGACAGCAAACAGCACCAGCTGCTCTGAAACTTGCTGCTGATGATTCAGATACCAGCCAGAAATGGCCCTTAACTGCTGGTCATTTAGAGTTGTCCAGTCGCCATGGTGGTGCCAGTAGCCATACGAAGTACGACCGGTCGCTGAGACATAACGGCCTTCGGCCACCATAAATTGGGAAGAGAAATTAGTATGTTCCTGCCCGGCAAATACGCCGGCCATCCATTGAAAACCATGTTCTGGCTCATAAAATACACTGCAGGATGCAGCCGGGTCGTAGTAAGTCGGTAAAGCTATGGCTGTCGGCGTAATACCTAAAGGCGGCGAGATGAAGCCGCCGGCCACCGGCACAAAGGCAAATTCCAGATTTGCATCTACCTGACCACATTTGAGCCGGCTGTTATCGTCAAATTTATATTGCACATAAAGTTCATAGATTTTACTGAACTGCGCCGCATCGATATTGGAGATACCCTGGATATTGCCGGTCAGCAATTCGCCATTGCGGCCACGAAAGGCTTTCAGGCTGGAAGCGACCAGCCATTGTGGTCCGGCTTCGAGCTGCAAATCCCAGCTAAACAAGGCTCGGGAGGCTTGTGATTGCTGGTCCTCATAGCCTGATAACCAGGAATTATCATTAATCACACTGAACTGCTGACTGAAATCGGCCGCGACACTAGCAGCGGATAGCCACAGACAGCCCAAAAGCGGAATGATTTTGCGTGCCAATTGCTCACCTCCCTGTTCCTTATCCAGCAAAGGTATAGAAAGCGGCTCGTCTGATGTCAAAGTACTGATAGAAAAACAAAAAGCCGCATAAAGCGGCTTTTGGGCTGGACGAAACTCAGTTCTGCAACTAGCTGCCGTCTTTTTCAGCCGCCTGACGATGCAGCAGGCGCCACCGACTTTCGGCTCAGATCCGGCAAATAAGGTGAACCGCAGGCTCTGACCTGATACCGGTAGCCATACGGTTGCTGTGCATCCGGCGTGATCACTAACACTTCGTAATCATTCAGATGCACCAGATGTTCAGCACCTTGCATCACGCATTGTGATTTACTCAGGCTTTCAATCTGATATAAAAACCAGGCCACAGTGCGGTTGATCCAGCGCACTTCCGGATTGATACCAGATAAACCCGATATTTCACCGCCAAACATTTTTACTTCAGGCTCAGCTTGCTCTGCTGCAACAGTAGTTTCATCTGCTGGCGTTGTACCGGTCTGTTCAGGCTGCACCTGCGCAGCGACCGGCTCGCGGAACAGGTCAATCGCAGCCGTGTCGCCGGTGACATAACCGGTCATTGCCGCGCCCATGTAAGTGAACACCACCGGCAAAAAACATAAACGGGCGGCCAGTGACAATTTAGGATAACTGCCATCCTGCAGATGATGGCTGCGCACACCGAGCGGGCGCAGCATCACCAGCAACATCAGTTTGATGCTATGCAGGATGAGATAAGCCGACAACAACACAAAGGCCAGCAGGAAACTCCAGAATGGCGCCAGGAGCATCAGCGTCAGATTGACGCTAAAAGGCGCGACTTCAGGCCGCACACCAATCAGGTTATTGACCGAACTGTCCGCCAGCGCAAAGCAGAAATTCGCCAGCACGGCATAACAAACCAAAATAAAGGCCTTGCCCGGTAAACTGTGCCAGATGCGTAAAAAGCCCTGCCAGATATCATTAACCACAGCGATAAACAGACTGACACCCAGCAAGCCGAGCAGCCAGTATTGGCTATTAAAGCTCAGCAGCCAGGCCAATACCAATAACGCCGAGATCAGATAACAGCGCTGCGATAAGTCCAGTTGTTGCCATATCTGACCACAACGCTGACGCCAGTCACTCAGCCATTGCATCTGTCTAGCCCTGTTGCGGATGTTGTTGCTGCGCGCGGCGGATCAAACCAGTCAGCACTGGAGACAACACAAACATCAGTACCGCGGAGCCGAGGCCAACCCAACCCAGGATGGCGAACACTTCGGCATAGATATTCAGTGCATCAGGTACCGCAGTGCCGGCGGGCATTGAAGCTAAAGCGCCAAAGCGGCCGGCAATCATTTCACCAAAAGCAGAAGCGAGGAACCAGACGCCCATCATCAGGCTGACCACCCGCGCCACCGACAAGGCTGTAACGGCAGATAAACCAATCGGCGATAATGCCATCTCACCTATCACCAACACGAAATACGCCAGAATAAACCACCAGAAACCAGCGAGGCCGCTCTCCAGCGGGTTCAGCGCCGCATATTGCAGGATAAAATGGGCAAGGCCGGCGCAGAGTAGCGCAATGCCAAACTTATTCGGAGCCGAAGGATTCCAGCCTTTACGGTCCAGCCAGGGCCATAACCAGGCAAATGGAAATGCCAGCAGCACGATAAAAAACGACGCGACAAAAGTCAGCTGTGACGAATTAAACGCAAAGCTGAAGAACCCTAAATCAAAAGTCGGGCTCTGCATGACCCGGTCCGAATACGCCAGCCAGCTGCCGTAGGTTTGTTCATACAATCCCCAGAATACCGCTGAAATCGCAGTCAGCACCATCAGCATAATCATGTTGGCGCGCTCCAGCGCATTACACTGGATGAAAATGAATTTAAACCACCAGACCATCAGCACCAGCGTCAAAGCCACCGCGACAACCTCAGTGGCGGTAATTTCCGCGCCTGGCGCCATACCAAGCAATGCGCCTAAAGCACCAAAATCGATACTGGTTTGCAGAATTTGCTGCACCACAGCAACACCAACCAGCGCCAGAAGATAAATCAGCGTTTCACGGCGCAGCCCTGCGACTTTTTCATCGAGTAACGTCGGGTTGGCTGGTTCAGCCTGACCGTGGAAGTGTTTAGAGCCTTTTAAGAACACCACTAAACCAAGCAATAAACCGATACCGGCCGATCCAAAGCCATATTCCCAGCCGTAGGCAATGCCAATCCAGCCGACAAACAAACTGGAGAAAATCGCGCCTAAATTGATGCCCATATAAAACAGCGTAAACGCTGAATCGCGGCGCGGATCATTGTCGGTATAAAGCCGGCCAACAATGGTGGAGATATTGGGTTTGAGGAAACCAACACCGACCGCCACCAGGGCTAACGAGGCGTACATCACCTGCAGCGCCAGTAAATCGGCACCGCCTTCGGCACTGGCCTGCGTGCCTTTGTAAGCCATGCCTAACATACCAACGGCCATCAGCGCACCGCCAAAAGTCACGGCTTTACGCATACCAAGATATTTATCGGCGAGTAGTCCGCCCACCACCGGCAGTGCATAAGCCAGACCTGCATAGGTGCCGAGCAGCAAATAGCCGTTTTTGTCGTTAAATAAATGATGTTGGGTCAGATAAAGAAACAGCAGCGCTTTTAGGCCGTAAAAGGCAAAACGCTCCCACATTTCGGTAAAAAAACAGACAAAAAGTCCGACCGGATGGCCCAGCCATTGTTTCTGGCCAGCCAGCACGTCATGTGTTGAGGTCATAGGGATCCCGGAATTGATTGTTATCGTTATGTAGCGCCAAGGAGGGCTTGGGCCGTACTATACCATGCCGGATTGATTTAGGAAGCGGTGGCCGGACTGTCCAGTACAACGTTATCACGGCCATTGGCTTTGGCCTGATACAAAGCTAAATCTGCGCGGTGCACGCAATGATCAATATCTTGCCCGGCGTGTAATGCCGCTACGCCATAGCTGGCGCGCACTATCAGCTCCTCTGACTCATACTGCAGCGGCGACTGGCGTAATCTGGCCTGAAACTGCTGCAATAACGGTAAAGTCTGCGCAGGCGTAAATCCGGGCAATACCAATAAAAACTCTTCACCACCGTAACGGACAATCAGATCTTTGCTTTGCAGATGCTGGCGTAGCAATGTCGCAAAATGGCGTAACACCGCGTCACCAGCCTGATGGCCGTAGCGGTCATTTAATTGCTTAAAATGGTCGATATCCAGCAAAACCAGACTGATCTGTTCCCCCGCGGCGACCCGTTGCTGAAATTGCGGTGCCACTTTAAAAAAGTAGCGGCGATTACTGCTTTGGGTCAGTTTGTCTGTATTGGCATCACTGCGAAGTTTATCAATCAAATCATAGATATATGAAATAGCCAACCCACCGATACACAAGGTCTCCAGAGTCAGAGTGACGAGCGTCATCACCATCAGTTGGCCTTGCTGGTCTGGCTGCAGTAAATAACCAAAAATCGGGTACAACAGTGGTAACAGCAACAATGCGACTATGGTGCACAGCAGTAACACCCGGTCGCCGAGATTGCCCGGTCTTTGCTGCTGTCGGATCAGGGAAAAGGTAATCAACACAGGCACGCAAAATGATCCCAGCGCCAGCGGCAGACGGATAAAAATCTCATTATGAATCGCAGTAAACCAATACAGCAAAACCCCTAAAGCCAGAAGGTGGATGCAGATGAAGCCGAGTATTTTCCGGCTGATGTCCAGTTGATAGCGCGACCTGACGCCACAATAAAACAAGTACACGCCACACAGATACAGCAGATTATTCAAGACGACAGACACCAGGTACATATCGATAAAACGCAGGCAATACACCAGATAGGCCAGGAACTCAGTCAGGAAAAACCAGCTAAACAGCTGTAAGGCACGGCGTTGATGTGACTGAGGCTGTCCCGGCAAAGAGCGGATAAATAGCAAATAAGCGGTGGTGGCGATGAATAACACCAGAATGCTGAATAAAATGCTACTTTGCAGCGATCCGCCCTCAGGCACAGCCATTCGACAACATCCTTAAGGCCGGCAAACAACCGGCACTGCTTGAACACTAATCAGCAATCTACGTTTGAGCAAGGCCCGGACAGTTATTCTGTTGCTGTTTTTGTACCAGACTGCTGTTTTTGCTGTTGTTGCCACAACGCCAGTTGTTCGCGGTAATAATCCCAGACGCATGGACAGCAACTGCCACTGCCACAGCACTCGTTACTACCGGGTGGTTCCGGTTTTTCCAGCAATTTGACAGGAATGGGCGCTGCAGGCATAAAGACTCCAAAACTTTATTGATATCAGGTGCAGATGAACCCTCATTACAGCCGGATCTGGCAAACAGTGCAACAAATCCCGGCCGGGAAAGTGGCGAGTTATGGCCAAATCGCTGATTTAGCGGGGTTGCCCGGACGTGCCCGGCTGGTCGGAAAAGCGCTGGGTTACAGCCCGACGCCATTGCCCTGGTATCGGGTGGTACGCAGCAACCTGAGCCTGGCTTTTGCACCCGGCAGTGCAGAGGCTGCCGAGCAAAGTGCCCTGTTACGGACTGAAGGGGTGATAGTGTGTGGTATCAAAGTACCAGCGCAATATCACTGGCAACCGGATCTGGCTGAGTTGTTATTTAAGCTGCAGTTCTGAGCGCTTGCTCTCATTTACGCTCGTTCCCTTGAATAAAATAACTGACCTGAGCCCGCGGATTCAAATATTCATACACCGCCTGCGGCAGTGCAGAAGGCTTCAGCACTTTGGCGATACTGAGTTTGCCTTCCTGCAAGGAAATCACCGGCGCTTCCAGCCGCGGAATTTGTGAGTCGTAAACCAGTACATTCGGGTACAACAGTTGATCGCTGTTGACTGACATCACCAACCCGACCCGATCGTCGCTGAGCTGCACTATAGTGCCGGGCGGGTACACGCCCATCATTTTAATCAGCTGACCCATTTCATTCGCACCGAGTTTGCCTTTCATCGATTTAAACAAAAATGACATGGCATGATGCGGTGAGCGGGCTTTACTGACATCCACCGGATGGCACAGATTATCAAACTCATTGACCACGGCCACCACTTTGGCCATGGCGTCAATCTCGGCATCTTTGATACCCAGCGGATAACCACTGCCATCTAAATATTCGTGATGTTGTTCCACTACCGGCCAGGCCGCTTTGGGGAAAGACTCTGTGAGTTTCAGCAGTTCAATACCATAGCGGGTATGCATTTTCAGTAAGTTGGCTTCTGGCGCGGTTAAAGGCTCGGTTTTACGCAGGATCTGAGTAGGAATTTTGAGCTTGCCAATGTCATGGAACAGAGCGCCAAGTCCGGTCAATTTGACTTGCTCTGCTGTCATACCGAGATTTTTTGCCAGCATCATCGACAATACAGACACGTTCAACACATGAAAGTAAATACTCTCCTGCTCTTTGCTGGCTTGCGAAATCAGATGCAACACTAATGAATCTGCATTGATGATCGTATCTGCAATCTGATGCACCAGTTCCGTTGCTTCGTCAACAGCTTGCAATGGCCGGCTGCCAATTTTCGACATCACATTGCGCACCTGCACCATCGACTGCTCAAAAGCTTTTTCGGTGCGTTGCAGCTGACGACGCTGTTCTTTGGCCTGCTCAATCCGTTCGTTTTTTTCCCGCTCCAGCTTATAGCGTAACTCGCTGGCATGCTGAGCCAGTTCCTCAGCCGGGGCTGCCTCATCGGATACAGCTACGCTGCTTTTATCCGGAAAAAAATAAACGAATTCCAAATCCAGCGTTTGGATAATGGCAATTTGTTCATGATTTTCGACTTTGAATTTATTGGTCAGAAACGGGTGTTTCATCCAGTTCACGGGTAACTGAATGAAATAACCAATCTTGACCTGAGACGGACTTATTTTTGCAACTGACACGCCACACCTTTGATTCGGCTATAGATTTAACCTAGCCGGATAATTCTGACTGCTGGAACTGAAGACTGAAACTCTCAGCAGTCTAGCAACCTATGCTGTAAATGTCTTTGATCTGGCTGATGTTCTGCGTTTTTTACCCGGGAAGAAGCCGGACATGTAATGAAAATGCAAACCTTTGCCTAACCAGATGTAAGCGGTGCCATTCGATAACAGAGACTGAGGTCAGCAAAGTGTGCCAGCACAAAATCGGCCTGTGTGCGGTAATGGCCATTCTGGGCATTGAGGTACAAACAGCCCGGCATACCGGCGGCCCGCGCTGTCGCCAGGTCAAAATGAAAATCACCGATAAAGATTAACTCAGCAGGTGGCAACTGCCATGCGCTGGCTATCTGCAGTAAACCAGCCGGATCTGGCTTGGCGGGCGCATCTTCCCGCGTCAGCACGATATCGACAGCAATCCCAAGGCGCTCAAGGCAATGCCAGGTGGCACTGCGCATATTGCGCGTCAGAATTGCGGTCGGGATTTGCTGTTGTTGCAGCAAAGCCAGCAAGTCGGCTGCGCCCGGCATCCACTGTGCCGCTGCCGCGCCTTCCAGTTCAAACTGTTCGATGATACCAAGCGCACGCTGATACTCGTGTGGGTCTTTGACCGTCGCCAGATGTTCCAGGATTGGCGTGCCGGCCGGCCAGCCAAGCCGCTGGCATAGCAAACCAAAATCCAGCCGGGAATCCACCAGCGTGCCGTCTAAATCAAAAATTACACCGCGATGTTCACCTAATTGCATGCTGCAGGTCCTGTGTCAGTGGCTGGTTTATTCATAGGGCGCATGAAATACGGCAGCCCAGTCATATTGGCTCAGCTGCCGGCTGAACCATAACAATGCCTGCCCCGGCTGACTCTGACGACGCCAGCCCAGATACATCATCGTGCTGGCCCGCGGTACTTCACAGGCTTTGGCAATCAGCCGGCCAGCGCGGATCTCATCACTGACCAGATGCCTGGGCAAAAAACCCACGCCAAGCCCGGCCTGCTGCGCGGCGATTTTAGCCTGCATGCTGCTGACCACGACCCGGCGCCGGCTATCATAGAGGCCGGAATCCCGCGCCGGCAGGTCCAGCGCCGAATCGCTGACCACAATCGCCGTTTGCTGTTGTAAATCCTGCTGAGTGACGACCCGGTCCAACTGGGCCAGTTCGTGATGTGGCGCGACCGCAAACACAAATTCCAGCGGCGCCATTGGTTGCAACTGAAACTGGCCAGAGACACCTTCACCGGATAAACCAATCGCCAAATCAGCCCGGCCGCTTTGTAATGCTTCCCAGCCACCCGCCATCACCTGTTCCGACAACACGATTTGTGTCAGCCGGCCCAGCTGGTGAAACTCATCAATCAGACTGAATAACGGCTGCAGCGGCACCACTGAGTCCACCGCAATGACCAGCTGGCGTTCCCAGCCAGTATCAAGTTGCCGTACCGCTTCTTCTAATTGCTGACTGGCCAGCAATAAATGCCGGCCTTGTTGCAACAGCAGCTGACCGGCCTGGGTCAACTGCGCTTTTTGCCGGCTACGGTCAAATAATTGCACACCAAGATCGCTTTCGAGGCGCGCGATGGTGTAACTGAGCGCCGAAGGCACCTTGTATAGAGACTCAGCCGCTGTAGCAAAACTTCCTTTGCGATCAATAGCATCCAGCGCTCTAAGTGCCTCAAGAGTCAATACGGGCTGCATGGCCATCGGCGGGATATCCTTAATTCAAATATTTTGAACATGTGTGTCAATTTATTCCGCTTTTTTCGCAATAGCAAGCCGGCTACATTTATCTCAACGCAGCAGAACGCAGGCAGCAATGCAGGTAGTCATCGCGAATGCGGCAGAACCTCAACAACATATTGGAGCAAGACAAATGAAAAACTTAATCAAAACTTTCGTACAAAACACTCAAGATTCAGCCAACAGCATCGGCAGTCTGGCGCTGCGGGTTCCGGCCGGCATCATCTTCGCCGCACACGGCGCGCAAAAACTGTTTGGCTGGTTTGGCGGTTATGGCCTGCAAGGCACTGCCGGCTGGATGGAAAGCATCGGGTTAACTCCAGGCATTCCGCTGACATTGATGGCCGGTGGTGCTGAATTCTTCGGTGGGCTGGCATTAATCCTGGGGCTGTTAACCCGTCCGGCCGCTTTTGTGCTGGCAATCACGATGCTGGTAGCGATTTTCAGCGTGCACTTTGCCAACGGCCTGTTTATGAGCAACAACGGCTATGAATTTGCGCTGTCGCTGCTGGCTATCAGCGTGGCCCTGACGTTCAGCGGTGCCGGTCGCTTTGCCATCGACAACTGGCTGGCGAAAAAACTGGCCTGACACAGCATCCCCAAGCACCGCATCCCAATGAACGGCGACCCGGCGGTCGCCGTCTGACGCTCACAAGTTATACAGGAGTCATCCGATGATCGAATTCAGAAAATCCAGTCAACGCGGCAGTGCCGATTTTGGCTGGTTACAAAGCCGCCACAGTTTTTCCTTTGGCCGTTATTACGACCCGGCGCAAATGGGCTTCTCTGCCCTTCGGGTGATCAATGATGACCGCGTCTCACCGGGTGCCGGTTTTGATACTCATGGCCATCGCGATATGGAAATTATCAGTCTGGTGCTCGATGGTGTCATTGCGCACCGAGACTCCACCGGTCAGGTCGCCGAGCTGCCGGCCGGGGAGTATCAGCTGATGAGCGCAGGTCGCGGCATTATGCACAGCGAATTTAACGCCAGAACCAATCAGAATCTGCATTTCCTGCAAATCTGGATTGAGCCGGACAGCCTGGGTGGTGAACCGGGTTACCAGCAAAAACCTTTTGCCCAAACACCGGGGCTGACGCTGGTTGCTTCAAAAGATGGCGCAGAAGGCAGTTTGCGACTGAAGCAGAATGCCAAATTGTTTCAGCTGCGGCTGGACGCGCAAAGTGCCTTGAACTTTCAGACGCAGGCCGGACGTAAACTCTATCTGCATCTGGTGTCAGGTAGTCTGAGCGGCCAAAGCGGCGAACAGCACATTAGATTGCAGCCGGGTGACGGGGTGAAAATCGCTGATTTGACCGACTGGCAATTCAGCAGTGGCGCTGAACCGGTTTTTGCGTTGTTATTTGATTTACCTTGATAAAGCCTGGGGTTGCCCGGCAGCTGATAGTGCAAAAGCCCGCTTGGCGCGGGCCTTTGCGCAACTGCTGATTGTCATCTCAACGGCCCTGCACCATCACACTGCCCTGCAGCGGTTTGGCAGCAATATCCTGAATGTCGACATGACCACGCACATATTTTTTCAGATGCTGATACACCGCGGTATTACCGGCCTGAAAGGCAAAACTGGCCACCGGCATGTCATTGCAGACCAGCTTGTTGGCCGCAACAGCTGCACCAACCCGGTTGTATTTCAGCTCTTGCTTAAAATCAGCTTTTTTGTCAGTAGCAGCGCTGATACACAAAGCCGTTTCCATCGACTGATCTGCCGCCACATATTGGGCTTGGGCCGCAACTGCGGAACTGGTTAACACACAACAGATAAATAACAATGTACGCATGATGGCTCTCCTGTTTGCTATCGCCATGATCAGAGTCGCAGATCTGCAGGAAATAGTTGTGAATAGCCGGCTTCAGACTGTAACAAAGGCTGCGTGCTGCCACAGATCTGGTTTTGCTAACTGCTTTATTTTTCAAAACATTCAGATAACCGGTAGAAAAAGTGGGACAGCTCTGGTTACAGAGCTGTCGCCTGCGTTGACGTAAACGGCTTGCCGGCACTGCCGGACTTTCTCCGCTTTTTCCTAACGGTCTTTTTACCCACCACCTCTTGCAGCATCAAACAGAAGAATTATACTGTATGTATAAACAGTATATTGGTGGAATTATGCAGCTGTCTGAACTGAAACAACAAGGTCATGTCTGGCATCTGAACCAGGCACCGCGCCCGGAACAAACACTGTACCCAACCGGTTTTGCTGAACTCGACGTCTTACTCGGCGGCGGCTGGCCCTGTCAGCAAGTGATTGAACTGCGCACAGCCTTTGGTATCGGTGAATTCCGCTTATTACTACCCTATCTGCAACAGCAAAGCAGCCGGAACAAATTACAGGTCTATATCAACGCCCCCGCCCAGTTGCATGCGCCTTTTCTCAGCAATCAGGGCTTACCGCTATGGCAACAGCTCGAAGTTCGCGCACAGGAGCAGGAGGCGCTGTGGGCCGCCGAGCAATGCCTGAAAAGTGGCTGCTGCAGCACGGTATTGTTGTGGCAGCAATCGTTGAATATTGCCCGGCTCAAACGCTTGCAACTGGCTGCGGCAGAAGGCCAGGCTGAGTTATTTCTGCTACGCCCTTCTGAGCAGTCGCAGCTGAGTTTACCGGTAGGGCTGAGCCTGGCGCTGAACCCGGCACCACAAGGCCTGCAGGTGCGGGTGTTAAAACGTCGCGGCGGCTGGCCCGGCGCACAGCAGCTGGTTAATTTCAGTCAGCGCTGGCCAAGGCTGGTTAAGCCAGTACTGTCGCCGCAGAAAGAACAACTGACGCCTCCTGCAGCTCTGGCGATCTGACCGATGAAAAACTTCAGTCCATTGAGTGTCATACCCGCGCCACACAGACGCTTGGGGGGGGCGCTGATGCAGACCTTATGGCTTTATTTATATTTCCCGCAACTGCAGCTGGATTTATTGCCACAGCTGCAGGCGGATGCCGCAACACCAGATTTGTCCAAGCCAGTGGTATTATTGCATCCACAACAGTTGCAGGTACAACAGGCGAATCCGGCGGCGCAGGCTTTGGGCATCCGGCCCGGCCAGAGTCTGGCGCATGCCTGTGCGCTTTGTGCGACGCTGCAGGTACTGCCCTGGCAGCGTGAGCTGGAACAACAGCTGCTGGAGCTACTGGCGCAGGATTGTTATCAGCTTTGTGCCGATCTGGCACTGGCGCCGCCTGCTGCTTTGTGGCTGCGGCTGGACCCGATGTTGCAACTGTATGGCGGGCTGG
>Ga0247724_1000159_pt1 | contig 17571 bp, 27 predicted proteins | sample OKSTACKMC2E_FD_182776 | JGI IMG/M metagenome (GOLD analysis project Ga0247724, IMG submission 182776) | Subsurface sediment microbial communities from gas well in Oklahoma, United States - OK STACK MC-2-E | ecosystem: Environmental > Terrestrial > Deep subsurface > Rock core/Sediment | place... | reverse complement strand
GCCTCCGGCAACACAGCGCGTTTGTTCGTACTTACCAGCAGATAACAGCCAAAAGCATCAGTCAAAACTCAATTCTTTAAATTAATTTTTAAATAACTATTAATTAACTATTGATCATAAATAGCAATCTCCGTCATATTCCTATCCTGGGAAAAACTCCCACCAAGGAGCTTTACAACTGATGGAGAAAGTTATGAGAAATTGTACACTTACCTTCCTGACACTGGCGTTGCTCAGTGGCTGCGGCGGCGGTAGCGGCGGCAAATCCCCCTCAACCCCGCAGCCCGACAAAGTCGTGACCAACCGGGCGCCGCAAGCGAAGATCAAAGCAGAGGCCAGCCCGCCTTATAATAATGGCCAGATATTGAAGTTCGATGGTTCAACCAGCACAGATGCAGATAACGACGCTTTGACCTACAGCTGGCAATTAACCAACAGCCAGCAACAGAACATTGCCCTGAATAACGCAACCGCACAAAAAGTTGAATTCAGCCTGCAGGATGCCGGCAACTACACGCTATCGCTGCAGGTGCATGATGGCAAAGTCCAAAGTGACAAAGCCACAACCAGCTTTGAATTAAAAGCTGTACCGCCGGTGCAAAAGCCACCGGTTGCAGTGGCGGGGCCAGACCTTCGGGTGAAAGTCATGCAGCTGGTGCAACTATCCGCAGAACAATCCAGCGCGGAACAGGGCGAACTCACTACTCTGCAATGGCACCTGGTGAAAAAGCCGGCCGCCAGCCAGGCTATTCTGCAGCATGCCAATGAGATCAGGCCATGGTTCTCACCAGACGTGGCCGGCCAGTATCAGGCCGAACTGACGGTGACCAATACGGCAGGTCTGCAGGCGCGCCAAAGTGTGAACATCACTGCCAGTCTCGCCACCACAGACTTGCCACCGCAGGCCGAAATCAAAACGCTGGTTAGCACTATTGCGCCTGATTTTGCGCTGCAATTATCGGCCAGCGGCAGTCAGGACGACTCAGCAGGTCTGAAATACCAGTGGCAAATTAGCCAAAGCCCGGCCGGCAGCCAGCATCAGCTGAGCGAAACGGATCAGCCCATAGCCCGGTTTAGCGCCAAAACGGCCGGTGATTATCAGTTGAGTCTGGTACTCACTGACGCCGCCGGCCAACAGAGCCGTCAGCAACAAAGTATCACAGTCCGCAGCAGTGATTTACCGCCGGTCGTGCGGCTTAGTGCACCAGAGCAGGCCGGTATTGCACAGACGATCGTACTGGACGCTGCTGACAGTGTTGACCCGTTGCAACTGCCGCTGCAGTATCGCTGGCAGTTACTGGCCAAACCTAAGGCCAGTCAGGTTCAGTTGCAGGATGCTTCCAGTAGCAAAGCCAGCCTGCGCCCTGATGTAACAGGTCAGTATCTGGTGCTGCTGCAGGTCAGCAATGGCAGGCAACAAACAGAGGTACGTCGGGTGATTGAAGTGGCAAGCCTGCCGACAGTTTTAATCAAAGGCCCTCAACAAGCTGCGGTTCAGCAGACGCTGACCTTGTTGGGCCAGGCCAGCGCCGTCAATCAGCCGCTCAGCTATCAGTGGTCGGTTTTACGCAGCCCGGTCAGCGTGAATCTGACTGCCAGTACCGGCTCTAAGTTAGACTGGCGTCCGACTGCGACCGGCCGCTATCAGCTGCAGTTACAGGTAACTGACAGTGAGCAGCGGACTCAGGCCGCGCGCTGGGATCTGCAAGTGACGGACAACCTGCCGCCGGAAATTATTCTGGCAGGCCCGGCCGAACAAACCGGAGTTCCGGGTGCGTTGTTCAGTTTTGACGCCAGTCAAAGCCGCGACCCGGAAAATGGCCGGCTGAGTTTTAGCTGGTTGATGACAAAACCGGCTGGCAGTAAAGCCGTGTTGCTGCAACCCGACAGCGCCACGCCGAATTTTACCGCCGACGTTGCCGGTGATTATCTGCTGACACTGACCCTGACCGACGATGCCGGTAACAGCAGCAAAGCGGAGCGCAAAGTCCGCATCACTGAACCAACACAGACCATCAGCGGCACAGTGTCAGGACGGTTGTTAGATCCGGACAATCAGCCACTGGCAAATGACGTGACTATTTTGATCAATGGCAGCCCAACAACAGCCGACAGCAATGGTTACTTCAGCAAAGTGATACAGCAACGGTCCGGCGAGGCGGTTGAAGTCAAAGTTCGTCAGCAAAACTCTGCGCTGCTGACATACACCAGCCCGGTCCAAACCAAAGATAACTTCGAGTTAATGCTGGGAAATCAACGGCTGGTGCCAGAGTTGCCGCTGGAGATGCTGACGATACAAGGCTGTGCATTTTATCGCGGACCAGAGCGTTTTAACTTGCGTTTTACCCTCAATGCCCTGCCTGCCGGTTCAATCTTCAGCAGCGACTATACCGTGACTGTACCGGTCGATTTGACCAAGACGGGGCTGACAACATTGCTGCTGCCATCAGGTGCAGGTTATCGGGTTGCAGTCACTGACGCGGATGTGTTGCTGGATCACAGCTTTGGCAGTGGTGGCTTCGCCACCAGCCAGCAATACCAGCACCCTTTTATGCCACTGGGGACTATTCTGAATACTTTCACCTTCTGCCATCGCTAAAAGAAAAGGTAGCCAGACCGGTCTGGCTACCTTTCCTGCATCGCATGGTTCTGAAGAATTTTGCGGGCCCTGATTAACTGGTCTGACGCTCCACATGACGCCGGAAGTTATGCAAAATGCCAAGCCAGCCCTGTCGCTGCATTTCTGCGGAATTTTCATCTTCAGCATCAAAGGATTCTGTGACTTTGACCCCTTCGGGCGTGTTGATGAATTCGATATCTACCTGACGGCCGTCACCCAGCTGGTAACTCAGTGTCTGATAAGGCTTGATAGCAACAAAAGAACCGGAAAAATCAAAACCGAAAGAGCCATCTTTCGCTTCCATCCGGTAGTTAAAACTTCCGCCCACGACCAGCTCCAGCTCAGCCTTCGGGCAACACCATTCGTCGATGGCAAAGTTCCAGCACACAATATCCTTTGGTGTGACAAAGCTTTGCCACACCAGTTCTAAAGGTGCGTTTAGTAGGGGCTGTTGAAATTTTCATTATCACTCCGTTGCTTATCAGTGCAAATCAGCGGACCTGCATTCAGGTTCTTCCTTCTGGTCGAAACGGCTTTGTATAAATCGGCAAGTTTTGGAAAAAATGTCTGCTAACGTCTGTCGCTCATGGTTCCTAACCAGTGCGTCAGCTGGATTTGTCTGACTTCGTCTTTTTATTGCCCTGCTGCTTTTTCGCATTGACCGCGACAAAAATAGCAAAGGCAAACACCAAAAGCCCCATAGCTGCAGCGCCCAGCGCGATAAAAGTTGCTTCCGTCATTCTCTATCTCCTTGCTGATAAACTGATATTTCCTGATGCTAAATAACCTTGTCTAGCATGCTGATGCCAACATGGTTTACTCAATATCAATGGAAAAATATTTTGCTTCGAATGTCATGCCATGCTGCTGATAAAACTGGTGTGCCCGTTCCCTGGCGACGCCAGAAACCAACCGGACCTGACCACAACCATTGGCTTTGGCGTACGCTTTTGCCCAGTTCAGCATTTGCACGCCATAGCCTTGGGAACGTTGATCCTGGCAGGTCACTAAGTCTTCGATTTCGACATACTTGCCACGATGCAACCAGGCGCCAGTTCGGATCCCCATCACGGATTTGATTTGCGGGTCTTTTAAATACACCAGCCGGTAGCCGTGCTCACGCATCAACTCACGGACCTGTGCCACAAACTGCTCCTGCGCCAGCTGCGGGCGCAGCTGCGACAGCACCGGGTAACAATCGGCAATATCCTGATCAGTCTCGGCAATAGCGATTTGCATCAATCGAACTCCTTGCCAGCGTCAAAGCGCCTGTCGGGTAAGGCATCAGGCCTGATCATTCACAATCTCGATTTGCGCGATGTTTAACACCGGGATGTGCGTCTGATAATAGTATTTGCCCGACTGCCGTCGGTTTGCACTGATAAAATCGACCCGCACCCGCTGCGCGCTGCCTTTGACCATAATTTTTTTACCGGTAAAAAACGCTTCAGGCCCAACACCGTATTTCGCCTGCAATTGCGCAATCACGGCTGGATATATCGCCACTGTCACATTGCGCTGATCCCGGTAATCAAGTTCAGTATTAAGATACACCACCGCGTCTTTTGTGCCGGTGGCCTGGATAGTCAACAGATATTCGCCCGGCACTCCCTGAGGCGCCGACTCAGCAGCGCTCTTGATTATGTCCATGGTGTTGGTCATGGGCACCGCAGGGGTACTGCCAGACAGCTGGGTTGTAGAACTGCAACCGGCCAAAACGAATACCAGACTTGCTAAAACAATACGCATATTTATTTCCTTATAACGAACTGACCGTTGTGATTCGGGAAAAACTAAAGGCCTTTATGCTGGTACAGAACAAACTCTGCCTTCCATCCATCAGACAAATACATCTTCAATCCCACAAACCAATCCTGCCATAAATTTCCAACGTTAAAGGTGATGATTTGGTGTTAAAAATCGCGCCCCACGTGAAGTAGCTATTTTGGCTCAGGTAACAATGGCGGGGTTGAATCCATATAAGTGAGATAGTCAGCCCAAATCGTATGAGTTCTTTCCTTGGTTAACTGCAATTTACAGCCGCTGGTCATCACTCCCCGGATTGAGCCACCGGACCAGACTTCACGGACTGAATCACAGTGTGTTGTTCGATAGGCAAGCCAGGCCCCTTGCCCATTTTCTATTGATTTGAAAATTGCGGCGTCATCTGCGTATTTCTCTTTAGCCTTTTTAAGATATTGTTCTAAAAGGATATTGGCCGCTTCAACCTCTTTGGCCGCGCAAGTATTCATCTCGTATGTAGTGAAGGCATTATTGCAGTCGACTTCTTCTGCCTGACACACGCAGGACAACAAGACAACAATCAATCCAAGACGTAGTTTCATATATTCCCTTCATGCCGGGATGCTGAATCCACCCCATTGCTTTGCCCTATTAAATGCCCAATCGCCGCCAGAACAGCTTCAACACAAGCCTTGGGTTCAGCTTGCAGCACAAAGTGCGGCCCAGCCACCGCTACAATCTTCAGATTTTGGCAGGCTGCCGTAAACTCTTGCGACCTGTCGCAATCTGTTCGCCACAGATGCGGTGTATTGTTGTTTATTACCTGCAGTTTGGATTCACCAACGACGTAAGCACATGATCTTCCCAACTTCCGTTAATTTTTAAATATTTTCTGGCAAGCCCTTCCTCAACAAAACCCAAACGCCGAAGCAGCGCCGCTGACCTTTGATTGCAAGGCATATAATTCGCCATAATCCTGTTTAGCTGCAGCTCTGAAAAAGCATAATCAATGACATGGTCACATAACTTTTTCATCAGCCCCTTCCCTTGATACCTCTTCGACACGGCATATCCCATGTTACAAGCCATAAAAGGACCTCTAACAATATTTGTCAGAGAGCATATCGCCACAATGTCCATCTCCATTGGGTTAAAGCAAACAAAATGCACGGATTTACCTTCGGCAAACTCTATCGCACACGCTTGTAGTCGACGTAGCCAGGCTTCAGCTGAATGAAATCCGTTGTCTCTGAGAGGTTCCCACCTATCTAAGTGTTCTGCATTTCTTTGGTAGAAATCAGCAAAAAAAGCTGCATCGTCTGCTGATATAAATCTGAATTCCATGTTTTTCATACCTGTCGACCGCCATAAAGGCGAGTAGCATGTTGCGCATCCTTTGCCCCAACTACTGTGTACTGGCATTTGCCCGCGATTGAATACTTGAAACACATGCTAAATAACCAAAGCTTCCAGCTGAGCTTTTTGGTCGGTACTCAGCCCCTTGAGTGATTGCAGCGCATCTTTTTGTGCGGCTTTGGCCTCAGCGGCCATTTTAAAATGCAGATAAGCGTTGATGAGCGCGGTATGCGCATGGAACGATTGCGGATAATTTGTCCGGTTCCACTGCAGCAAAACCAGCGCATCCTGTTGGCGGTTCAGGTATTGCAGCCACTGGCCGTACCCATTGGCTTTATCTTCGGGGATCAAAAGGTCTGCTTTAAGCAGTTTCGCGCGACTGGCAAATTTTGCCTGCAAATCGGCCAAAGTCTGCGGTTGCCCTTCCGGGATAGCCCAACCGGAAAATACGTGCTTTAAAGCGGCATATTGCCCTTGTAACACTGTGGTGTTGTGGGTCTCATCGCTAAAAGTCTGGGACGCGACGACCAACTTGTCAGATGGAGAACGGGCCAGTAAATCAACAAATTGTTGATACGGCGCTGTCATCGTCGGTTCTTCATTTGCTATCGATACAAACAGTCGCCCTTGCAGCCGATTTTGTTTCAGCGCCTGCTCAGTTAACCCAAGTAATTGATTGTTATCCCAATATAAAGACGGGCTGATGGCGATAATGGCGTTAAACAAACCTGGGCGTTTCACCAGCGCATTGATGGCAAACTGGCCACCGTGGGAGGTTCCGGACAGGACCTGATAGTCCAGCGTCCGGTAATTCTGTTTCACATAAGGGATCACTTCGTTTTCAACAAAGGCTAAAAAGCGGTCAGCGTTTTGTGGCTGGTTGGGCTTTTGCTGGTCTTTAGGGGTCAGCGTCAGGTCCCGTTCGCGGTGTTGCCGGTTCACGATGCCGACCACAATCATCGGCGGCATCTGCTCAAATTTTGCTAAATAATCGATGGTTCCGGCGGTATGAGGGCCCTGAATGTCGCCGTCGGTGAGGTAGAACACCGGATACCGCTCATTACTCTGCTGATAACCCGCAGGCAGATACACTACCAGTTCACGTTGCTCTGCCAGTACCGCGCTTTTTATGCTGACTGCGCGCACTTCCGTTTGATCGGCAGCAGCCCAACCACAGCAAGGGCTGCACAGTAACAGCAGGATGAATCCATGGAGTATTTTTCGCATTTTTCTTCCCTAAGCTTATGATTTTTATATATTTTTAAGTGTGGCGATTACAGCGCAAGCGATAAAGCTAAATGGCAACCCCAGTGAGAAGTAGAGCTTATGGTGATACGTCTGCTTCAGACCAGACTGCAAACTCGTTACCACTTGGCTCTGTGAAATGAAAACGACGGCCTCCAGGGAAGCTGAATATCGGTTTGATCACTGTGCCACCGGCGTCGGTCACTTTTAAAAGTGTGCTCTCGAGGTTATCGCTATAAAAAACCAATAACGCCGAGCCATTGGCTGTGCTTGCGCTCAAATCGGCCTGGAAGAATCCACCATCCAGGCCCTGCCCGGAAAATGCGGTGTACTCAGGGCCATAGTCGGTAAACGACCAGCCAAAAGCCTTCTGAAAGAATGATTTTGTGGACTGCAGGTCAGCAGCCGGGAACTCAACATAATTTAATTTTTCGTGTCTGGTCATTGGGTTGACTCTGTTTTATTGATAAAGCTCAGCTAAGCGGTAATTTTTAAATTGCGGTTTTGCTAAACACTTTATGCACACAAAAAACACTCAAATGCAACACAAACTAAACAAGGTAGGAAATGTGCGATGCGTCGGCGACTTGTCAGGTACCACTGCGCTCAAATGAAAAACCCGGCGGATACTGATGAAGCCCATCAAAGTCGCCTTTTGTCAGCGGTACGCCCCGAGACCGGGCAATGGCATACACCATCCCCAGGTGGAAATAGAAATTTGGATACGCAAAACGCATGAGAAAATCCTCTGCTTTCATTGAGATTGGCGCCGGGCCAGCCATATCTGCAATGACTACTTCGAGGTTGCTCTGCCTTTCATCCAAACTTGCCAGGTAGTGAAGTGTATCCTCAAGCTGAGCCCTTAAATTAGTAAATGACTTCACCTCACGGCAGTACGAACTGACGTCTACACCCGCAATTGGACAACAGGACCTTAAGGCAAAACTGGCCACAATCTCGACTTGCACACATAAAGGGAACATATCGGGACTCAGTCTTTCGTGGAGTATATGTTCATCCCCGCCGACATGTTCCTCGACCTTGTTGAGTAAGCCCGAAAGTAAGCTTAAGTATTCAACAAAAATTGCAATATGTTTGTTTTTCACGACAGACCTTATCTACACCTGACGTTGTGTGTACAGTTGGCAAACTGCCTGCGGTTCGCCGCACTGGCCGCGAGCTGCGCAGCTTATTTGCGAACTGTGTAGAAACTAAAGCCAACCTTGCTATTTAAAAAGCAACAACGGCAATATTTACAATGACGTAATTGCCTTCTGATGTTTACAAACGATCAAATGATTTCAGCATCAGTGCGTTTCAAAATACTTTTTTAGCTCTTTGTAAAGAATCGCGCATTTGGGTGGCTCATCTATTTTGCCATCACGATCACAATCATATCCCGTAACTGTCACTAAACGACCGTTTCCAAATATATCGCGATCATCTTTTTCTATAGTTGTTACCTTTGGCGATTTTTTGATCCATTCAATATTTTCTTTAAACTGCAAAAATTCTGCTTTGTCAGTCACATTGATTAGTCTGTCAAAATCTACGTGCGCTTCACCAAAAACCTGAAAAGTTAACAAGCCTGACAAAATTAGAAATAATTTCACGAGTCCTCCGCTAACGCCCGCACAATAGGCGAGCCATTTGTTTAAAGTACAGCGGACGTAAGCCGCGATGTTTAACACGATGGTTATGGCTGCAGACTAAAACGGTGCACATGTTGTCCCCTGATGGTAAATCATTTGCCACTGACCGCCCGCACTCCGACGCCAGATTGAACACCTGTGCGAATAAACTGGCGATGGATGATCAATTTTTAACATCTTCGCTTTGTATAACAACTGAGCACAGTCCAGGCTAAACATTCGTAATTCATAATTACTTGCGGTTATTTCAGGTGCAATCTCCGTTGGTAAACGCTCCAACACATTTGCCTTGCCAAATCGCAAACCTGAAGCACCAATCTCAATAAAATCATCAGAGATTAGCTGAGCGAGTTCACTTGAAGAACTTCGAACATCAGGCTGGAAAAGACGCTGCTCCAACCCGATTAATATTTGCTTCAAATCTTCCATAGAAGCTACGAAATGCCCAAACCTTGGCCGCCGCTGCGGCAACAAACCGCAAAGTGCCGTACTTTGCCAGCCACATTTAACTTACTCTTAGCCAACGGCATACTTTTGCTTTGCATAGAAAAAGTAAACTAACGGCAATGAAGAAAAAATAAAAAATGAGACTAAAAACGACACTAGCCCTGTACCAGCGAAATAAACCAGACAGCCCGACAAGGCAACAAACACGCCTGACAAAATAAGGCCATTGCCAAATGTTCTGCAAAATTTACCAACATCAGAAATTTTACTGAAATCTACGCCATTGATGAGGTCTGATTTGTTTTTATAACCAATAAGAAAGCCGAGTAGAATAAAAACTACCCCAGTACTCAGGCAAATCAGAAGAATAAATAAACCTGTACTCATAGCTACTCCTGTAAATGGCTAACTACCAAATTTAGCGCGGGAAAACGCGCATGCGTTTTGCCGTCGCAGCCCATGCGCAGCGTGGGCGATTAACATTTGCTTGTTATGTTCTTATACGCGTTTGATAGAAATCTTTGCATGATCAAAATCTTCCGAACCCCCAAATATTATTGGACATTCAACCACTGTATAAATGTATTCATCAGTCGATTTTTCATTAGGCAAATCAGACTCACACTTTGAAATAAACTCTCCAGATTTATTAAAAATGCTCAATGAAATTTTGTAAGTTTCATGGACAAAGGAGGAATCTTTCAAGTTCATGTGCTTTATTGCAAAGGTAATTTCTTTAGAACCAATTGAAGTTCTAGCAATTTCTAAACCTAAAGATTCTGCGAGCAAGCTCAATTGCCTGGAAGATACTTCCTTTAATCGATTTTTGTAACCATATTCTATTGATGCACCTAACGTAGAAATTAGAACTGAATATATAAGCCCTGTCGCAAGAGCAAAACCAACGCCCCACAAAAATCCTTTATAAAGTTCCATTAGATTTCTCAAACGATGCTCCTTATACATAACGCCGCCAGCACAAGCCGGAGCACGCAGTGCGGAGGTCCAGCCCCGAAAGGGCGATTGTGCCTGGCCTTGTTATGCGCTTACTACAAGGTTGATATGTATTCATTTGCTCTTTCTTTTGCCAATGCAAATTCGTCTTTAGTTGAGCCTGTATTGTAGCAATGCTCCATTGAAGCATTTGGATAATACGATGCTCCATTTAGTGAGGTGTTACGTGCGCTCAATGGCACTCGCCATTTTTCTGCCTCGTAATCATCGAACCAACGGCTAATCGTGAAGATATTCGGCTTTTCTGTGACTCTTTGTAAGGTAGCTGTTGGAGCGTTACACTTAATTTTATAAAGCTCAAATAAAGTAGCTATGGATTCAAATCCTCGACCTTTAAACAAAACTTCTTTATCTGCCCAATTCCCATCAGATGATTGAAAGGCCACGGCTGTGCCTTTTGACTCAAAAACATAGATTCCAAAGCCCCAAAAGGAAAGAGCTCCTACCACAACAATTCCAAGAATCCATTTCAGTGCTCTAATCATGATTATTCGCATAACTACCAAATTTAGCGCAGGAAAACGCGCATGCGTTTTGCCGTCGCAGCCCATGCGCAGCGTGGGCGATTAACATTTGCTTGTTAGGCCCATTTGTTGCGGTATACATAAAGGCACGTACCTGCGACAAAAAGACCAACCAGCGAAGGTGATATTAACCCAATCAATTTATCTAAATTAATTGCCAAGCCAGTAAAAAGTGAGGTTATCAGATAGAAAGTAAATGCATTTGAAAAAAATATAACAAACGCCGTAAAACCAATCGATCGAAACTCTAACCGTGAATTATCTTCGATCCATCCTCGACGCATCAAATACAGTAAAAACCCTACAATGTGGCATATCAGATAAAAAATAGCTTCAATGAGAAAAACCATTGAACCTAAATGTGCATCCCCTTTGGGATTCACTAGGTAGCTCCCCAGTACTAACAGCGAAATCGGAATAAATCCTGATATAAAAATTATGAATGCTGGTTTCATTGGTGCCTAACGCCCCGCGCAAGCGCGCGAACGTGTGAGCGTCGCAGCAGCCGAAGGCTGAGATTGACGCGGCTTGTTAGGTTTACTATTCGAATTGCTCAACGATTTCGCCATTCTCAACATTAAATATGTATTGCCTGTCATCATATGTGGCTAAATAGTACTTGAGCGCTTCACTATCAAATAGTTTTTCTTTAACCCAAAAAAAATGGGAAACAGTGTATTTTAACTTTCGTTTTTTCTTAACTAGATCTTTTATTTGATAGGATTTAACCAAGTTACCATTTCTAAAGAAAGATAAAGCTTCATCCTCAATTTTTGACGCCCAAGGGCCTGGCCGAATGATATGTTCTCCATCATTGGCAATCTCGACCCGAAAGCATACCAATTTACGCTCCAAATCGGCTTACTAGAATCATTGGCTAGGTACATGCCGCTCTGTTGATACTTGTCTCTTATTTTGGCCAATCGAATTTGGGTTTCCTCATTCCAGTAAAATAATTCTTCTTCTTTAGACACTGGAGCAATCATCGCAAATATATATTTTCCATTTGAGCTAGTAACAATATAACTAGATGGCGGTGCAGGAGAATCAGCTATGACCGTGACTGGTAGGAATATAAATAGAATGAGTATTGCAATTTTCTTCATGAGCCGCCCTATAAACCTAACGCCCAAATTTAGCGCGGAAAGCCGCGCAGCGGGTTGACGTCGCAGCCAGCGAGTTTAGCTGGCGATAAAATTTGTTTGTTATGTGCCATCTCTAGAGACCCCAAGAATAATAATTTCAATCTCTTTTAAATTGGATATTTTGTTACCGCCGGAGTCTTCACGCATTAGTGAAAAGACTTTGGTGAAAGCGACTCTCTGTTCTTGAGTATTGAACACACCACCGAGAGCAAGAAACTCTGAATATGCTGTAACGACTTCTCTAGATCCATACAGACAAATTCGTGCTTTTGCATCAGCTATTTTTGAGTAAACCTTCTTTTGTTCAGCACTACCTGTTTCATAATGATGTGAAGCATCTTCTGAGATAGCATTCAAATAATCTGCGTATGCTCTGGATTTTAATTCCTTAGCATGCTTTAGGTGTTCAACATGTTTTGTGAAAAAGTATTGAAGAATTGCACCGATGATTACGCCCAATAGCGCTAAAAAACCAACAGCTAAATTAATGTCCATATTTGGGTTTTCCTTCTAGCACATAACTATCGCCTAAACGGCGAGCAACTTGTTGCGAGTCCTGCGGCCGAAGGCCGCATTGTTTAAGGCGCTTGTTATGTGCCATTTTGCCGAGCTAAAAAGTTTAATACCGTTAACCTCTTCTTCTCGTACTGCTCTTCGCGTTTTTCTGTGTGGACCGTCGGACTGCAAGAGCTTACGGTTAGATCTTTTTCATCTTGAAAAGCAAACACAGCGTACTGCACATTTAATTTAAAAGGAAAGCCACAAGCACCGTTACCAGGCCGAGTCATAACTACTATTTTTTTGTCGAAGTTTCCTTTGTAAGCCTTATCCAGTTTTATCGTCACTTGACTCAACTCGTAGTAACTAAACCACGAATCAGGTTCCCTTCTTTCCACTGTTTCAATTCCTTCAACAGTGCCAACAAACACGTACGGATATTCATTGTAGATTTCCGAAATTTCATAACTACTACAACTACATGCGAGTGTTTTGCCACTGAACATGACAAAAATTGAAATAAACCAGAATTTAAGCACTTTGGCTCCCTAGCACATAACTACCAAATTTAGCGCGGCAAAACGCGCATGCGTTTTGCCGTCGCAGCCCATGCGCAGCATGGGCGATTAACATTTGCTTGTTATGTGCTTTTTTTAAACAACGTAACAATAAATGCACCATGCACGGACAGCTCAGATTGTATGAACTCGACAGCCAAACTATTGTTTGTTGCAGGATCATCGCGTAACCATTTTTTTGCATCCCAAATGCAATCCAATCTAGATTCATAACCTATGTCATGAACGAGAAAGCCTTCAACACAGGCAACTAATAAACCTAGTTCTGACGCTTTTAGGCAAACTGAAATTGCAGCGTCAGGGCTCAGCTTCATTACCGCAGAGCCTTTAAGCGCAAAGAAATCTTCTGAAGATTGGTACAATTTTTGGCGATTAATCATGGCACATAACTACCGCCACACAGGCGAGCAACTTGTTGCGAGTCCAGCGCCGCAGGCGCGGTGTGCTGGCGTTTGTTATATGCCCCATTCGACATCGATAACCCCACGAATATTGCTAATAATGGATTCAAGCCCACTTTTCGCGCGTATTTCAGCAGACTTATCAACTTTACCAAATATTCTTTTGAGAAATGATACGCGTTGTTCAGGCCATATTTGCCACAGGGGTATGTCTGTTTCTTCATCGTTCTTACCCAAATAAATATCAAGCTTAACTCCGTCAATTTCGATTTCAATTGAAAACATATAGTCGGAATCTATTGGATCTTTTGGGGCGAAATTCAGTTTTTGAAGTTCTGTGTGAACATAGGATGCGAGTTCTTTAGCCGAACCAAATTCATTTGTTTTGAAGTAAAGATTTTGATTCATTCGCAGTCCTCAAGGGCATATAACTATTTGCTTTGGGGCGGACAACGCACTGCGTTGGACGTCCCAGCCTCGTAGGGGCGACCAACAGCAACTTGTTATAGCTTTGCGTAATATGGGTTGTCCATAACGAATAGAATTCTGATTTTACCGTCAACAATTATGATCACCTCGTCGTTCGATGAATCATAAGACATTTCAGCAAGCTGAAAGAGACTTGATTTCCATGAGTTTAGGCCCTCAAACTCCCAATTAATTGGTTCTTTAGCTTCAAACTCAATTAGTTCTGCTTGCTTGAAAAGGTGCTCATTTGCCGTCAAGAATGAAGAAAACGTCTCCAAAAACGCGCTTCTATGCTCTCTTTCTTTCAATTTATGGATATCAACAGTGTGTGGTAGATTTTCCAATCTATAGTCTCTTTCATTCAAATCAAGCATCACTAGCACCAGTTGAGCTATAACGCCCGGTTATGGGGCGCAAAATGCTTGGCTGAAATTAGCGACGAAGGAGCGCAAGCCAAGCTTTTTGCGTCCCATCATGAACCGTTTGTTATATTTCTATAGCACACCTTATTTTATTTGGCTCTTCACATTTAAAGTTGATAGTAACCTTGATTGAAGACTCAGAATTAAATGCAAATTGTTTCGGCAGCCAAATTATTTTTTTGAGCTCGAGTGTTGAGCCAGAATGTATTTTTACAATGTAAAACCCTAATGCTTTTTCACAAACAACAACTCTCAAATCAGATTCAGGGTAAGCCCATGAATATGAATAAGAATATAAACTCACCCATAGAGTGACAGTAAATAAAAATAAAGCGTATTTATTGTTTAGTAGTATCGGATGGAGCTCACCTAACCAATAGACAGCATACGCACTGAACAATATGCCGAACAAAAATGCAGCACCTTTCAAGCAATAAAAGATAACGTTCTCTTTTTGAGGAATATCGAATTTCATAATTCAGCAATATAACTACCAAATTTAGCGCGGGAAAACGCGAACGCGTTTTGCCGTCGCAGCCCATGCGCAGCGTGGGCGATTAACATTTGTTTGTTAGTTGCCAATTAGCGACCACGCTAAAGTAAATCCAAACAGTAGCATGATAAAAAATGGTAATGAACAAACGGCCTTAAGTTGACTATTAAGTTTGGGTCTTGGCCAAGCATAAAAATATATTGCCGATGGTATAGCGAAAACACTGAAAAATACGGCAAAGGCTATGAAGTACCAACCCTCATAGGACATTCGACCACCAAATATAAGCCAGTAGAGCCCAAACAATGCACCCAAGCAGGGAAAGAGTAACAATGCGGAAGAAACAATAAGCACGTACTCCGCAGTACTTCTGGTTTCTTTAATCGAATTCATTCGCAATCCTTGCTTGGGCAACTAACATATTAATCAACGGCAAAACGCACGCTTTAAACCCTGCGCTATGCCTTTGATGTTTTTTAACATCAGTTAACACTACCGAAAAAAGCTACAGATCTCAATCTCTTTGCCGCGAGGCCACGCTTTGCTAAAGCTGAAAGCGTGCATGGTGCCGCCTTTCGGATGCATCACCTTTTATTTACATTTTTCCGCCAGTGGGCTTGTACTGGGAAATTACTCAGGCTGTAGTTTTTGTTGCAGCAATTTCAGCCGAATCACATCCCCATGCCGGCAAATAACCGTGGGTTGTAGATATCGTGAAACACTTGTTCGAGGTGTAGCTGACTGGCGTCTGGGTGGCTGGCGTTAAACAGCAGGATGCTGCCAAGGCCGGGCGGCACTGTGACGCTGGGCAGTTCCAGCGCAACTTTTGTTTGGCTGTGCAGCCAGTCGCTGCCGATTTGTTGGGTAGAAAGTGGATATGGGAAAATGTCCCAGTCAGCCGGCAAATTGCCGCTGAATGGTTCAATCAACGCATCCGGCAGCTGGTATTGACCGAGCCGGTAGCTTTTTGGGATAAAACGTGGCGATGGCAGATAGTTGGCGACTTCCAGCATGGCGACAGCGGCAGAACTGGCAAAATACAACACGCGTTGGCCCGGTTGATTCCAGCGGCCGCCGCTTTTAAAACTAGCGCCTTCGCCGCTAAAGTTCTGCAGGAAAGCTTCCGGGCAGATACGATACAGCTGCATCAGCTGAATTCACCAAATTCAATGGCTTGCAGCACGTCGGCCACCATTTTGCGGCCGACAAAACTGTCAAATAATGCGATGGGTTTGTCGCCGGACAAGGCCGGCATCGGGCTGTTCAGCCATTGGCGCGCCATGTCGGGGCCAAACAGATTTTCGGCGCGGCAAATCAGTTGCAGCATATCCAGCACCGGCTCGGCTTGGTGGCTGGGTAAAGTGCCTTTATACAGCCGGCTGATATTGGCGGCACTGATGGACAAGGCCACCACTAATACCGGTTTTAATTCGGGGAGCCACTGCAGCAAAGTTTTTACTTTGTCGCCGGACACTCCGTCGCGCACCAGCTGCAGATAACTGCGTTTATTTGCAAAGACTGTGGCAGAGACTGCACAGGCATCAGAGACTGACTGCTTATACAGCGTAGGGTTGGCGGCTTTATGGATAGAAGTTGTCATGACTCACCTCCGTGAACGCTGGTTTCACCATACCGCAAAATAGCCAATACATCAAAATGATTTAACCACAAAATCAAAACGATTAACTCACCCATTGGCAGGGCAACGCTACAGCATCAATCAGTATTCTGTGCCCAAGATGCCATTCGCCTGTGGATGCTGTCTTTACTGGGCGGCATCATGGTTCTTGGATATGATGGTGTTTTTCCCACAGAAGCCTGATATGCAACCCCTTTCCCGCTTACAACAAATGCTGCAGCGCCTGGGTCTCATCACCAGCAATGGCCAACATACTTCGGTTATTCATTTCACCGCCAAAATCCGCGTCGCACTGGCGGCTTTTATTGCCTTGTTCCTGATTGCCTGGGTCAGCCTGCAAGTTGCAGCGCAAACCGGCGCGGTGTTTTTATTGGCGTCTATGGGCGCATCGGCAGTGATTTTATTTGCGCTGCCGGCCAGCCCGCTGGCAAAACCGTGGAATTTTATCGCCGGTCATCTAATTCCGGCCTGCATAGGTTTGGCTTGTGCCCATCTATTTACCGACATTGCTCTGATGGCGGCGACGACAATAGCGCTGGTGCTGTTTTCGATGTACGTATTTGAATGTATGCATCCGCCGGGCGGCGCGACCGCATTGGTGCCGGTGATCGCCGCGCAAACAGGCCAGGTGCCAGATCTGACGTTTTTGCTCTGCCCTGTCTTGCTGAATCTGAGCATTATGGCCATTGCAGCCTATCTGCTGCGCCGCTCGCGCTGGGTCCCCGCCGGCGTGCACCCCGTCACAGCCCCGGCCATCCCAGTGGTACAAGTCGCACCGGCAGACATCACCGAAGCACTCAACAGCATGGACACAGTACTCGACATCGACGAAGAACAACTGCTGGAGTTATTCGAAAAATCAAAGCATTACGCGCAAGTTCGGATGCAGGGTTCTGCTGGCTCGGTGAGGAAATAGCTTCGTTGTATCACAGCAACAGAGAGAAATGGGGGCCTGTCAGAAAGGTTAAATCTCATCACGGGATTGGTATTAATTCCGGGGAAAGGTCACCTGTCACTCAGCCCTAGTCAACGGCTGAGTCAACAAATATGGGCGGCTAAAAGACCCGCCCCTACCGTTAAACATCACCTCATAATAAAAAACCCGCCAAATGGCGGGTTTTCCTATCAATTTCAGAGTTTTAACTCAAAAATTTCTATTACCGGTAATCTTCCGGGCTAGGACAAGCACACATCAGGTTGCGGTCGCCGTAGACGTCGTCGATGCGCGTCACTGTTGGCCAGAACTTGTTGTCGGCAACGTACTGCGTTGGGAACGCAGCGTATTGACGGTCGTAGGCGCGGTCCCAGCTGGCGTCGAAAATGTCG
>Ga0247724_1000158_pt1 | contig 17612 bp, 15 predicted proteins | sample OKSTACKMC2E_FD_182776 | JGI IMG/M metagenome (GOLD analysis project Ga0247724, IMG submission 182776) | Subsurface sediment microbial communities from gas well in Oklahoma, United States - OK STACK MC-2-E | ecosystem: Environmental > Terrestrial > Deep subsurface > Rock core/Sediment | place... | reverse complement strand
GCGAATGGATTCGCTCTGGTCATCTTCGAACTCCCCTGTCTTTGTGTTGTGTTTTTAAAGAAAACTTCTTATTAGAATATTTATCATATAAATACTGCAAAGTTACGCTGACTGCAACTTTTTTATCTGATTAATCATTCGAATTTGCGCCGTTTTGGCGGGCAAAACGGTAAATAATTTGCTGCCGGTAGATTTGCCCCGGCAGCAGCAATGTTGCTGGAAAATCCGGCTGGTTCGGTGCGTCCGGCCAATACTGCGCTTCCAGACAAATGCCCTGGCGCGGCAGAAAAGGCACACCTAAACCGTCGCCGCTATAAATCTGCAAACCAGGTAAATCGCTGAGCACCGTCAGGCTTAATTGCTGATCTGGCGATGTCAGCGTGGCAAGGGTTTGCAGCCGCTGTTCGCCGTGCGGCACAACAAAGCAATGGTCCAGCGCACCGTGCTGGCGAAACAATTCCTGCAACAGCTGGCCTGTCGCCAGCTGCGGGTATTGTTCTGCACAAGACAACAAGCGGCCGGTCGGAATGCCGCTGCCGTTTTTATCCAATACCTGTAACAGCGGCGATTGCAGATAGTGCTGATCAATCTGCTGTGCCTGTGGGTCCAGATTGAAATAACAGTGGTTGGTCAGATTCAGCACTGTCGGCGCGTCGGTCGTCGCTTCGAACTGCAACTGCAGTTCAGTCGCAGTGACGCGAAACTGGCAGCGAAACTCGCGATTGCCCGGAAAACCACCTTCACCTGCAGCAGCACGGCAACTCAAGGTCAGCTGGTCTGCCTGCTGCGCTTCGAGCTGCCACTGTCGGTGGTTCAGGCCGGCCTTTCCGCCATGCAGGCAATGCGGGCCGTCATTGGCGGTCAGCCTGATCTGTTGCTGACCGAGCGGAAAACCGGCGTTGTCGATGCGGTTAGCATATGGTCCGACGGTACTGCCGAGATAATAAGGGTCTGATGCATACGCGGCTTCGCTGGCATAACCCAACGTCAGTTCCTGACCGTCTAAGCGGATAGAGGAAACCGTGGCGCCGGTAGCGCTGATGTTTACCACCAACCCTGCTGCTGTGCTGATCTCAAACAAAAACGTCTCCGAGCATACTTGTGTCGCGCTAATTTTTTATATAGTATTTATACTATAATTAGATAGCTGACAAGGATTTTATGATGACCAGAACTCAATTGGTCATGGCAAACTGGAAACAACAGGGTAGTGAACAGGCTTTAAAGCACTGGTTAAGCGAGGTCAGCGTGCCTGATCTGACCGCTATCAGCCGGGTGTTATGCGTGCCGCTGCCCTATCTGGCAACACTCAGGGGTGACGACCAAACTGTAGCAGCTGCAAAAATAAAAGCAAAAAAACTCTTTTAAATCAAATTCATACTCTGTGTTATGTTATGAACAATTTTGGTCAAAATCCTCTTATGAAAGGACCAAGATTATTTTGCGTTATAAAATAAATGTTGTGTGATCCACACATGGAAACGAAATGTTTCTTTATACTTTTCGATTATGAAAAACGCTGGTAAGCCTTTGAATTCATTACCTACCAGCGTTAATAAATACTTTTATACGTTATAGATTATAAAAGTTGGGGGTCAAAGCCCTATGTCATCCTGCTAATTGGATGATGTTCAGAAACACTAAATTATGGCTTTTTACACCCAACTGTTTTGAACACTCTTTCTTAACATCTTCAATCATGGCTTCAGTTAAGCCTGGTGCATTTTCTAAATAACTGATCCTATTAATGCTACACCCGTTTGACCCCGTGCCCGCTGCTAGGAAACGGGGATGCGGTATCCAGAAATGCTCAACCCGTTCCATTAGTTCCTCCATCGACTTACAGCTGTGGTTGCGTGTGACGGTCTCGTGCAGCGAGTGCCATAGCAGCTCAATTTTGTTATGCCAAGGGCTGTAAACCGGCAGGAATAACAGTTTGAATTTCGGGTTGTTCTCCAGCCAGCGCAGCGCCTTTTTACTCTTATGAATGATGTAGTTATCGACAATCAGCGTGATAGTTTTGGCACTGCGGTAACGCCTCCTGAGCGTCCTGAGTAAGTCGATAAAAAGCACCGTACTCTTTGAAGCAGAACCGACGTACGTCACCTGGCCTGTCTTTGCTTGCAGCGCGCCAGCTAAAAAATATTTCTTGTTCTGACCCGGAGTTACCACTTTGCGTTGCTGCCCGCGCAAGCCCCAATCTGAACCGATTTTTGGATTCAGATGGATATCAACTTCGTCTTCATAAAACACCGGATTACGACTATCGCAGTTTGCAAGTGCTTGTTTTATCGCTGCTAATTTCGATTTTTTATCCGAGTCTTTGATATTCAACGTCGGTGCTGCACGTCGCCAGACGATACCGTGTTTGGGTAACCAGCGGCGAATTGTCGAACTGTGGAGCACAATATTCAGCGCTTCCCGCAGCACGATACTGAGCAGTTCACTGCTCCAGCGTGAACGCTGGTAGCCAAATTCCTGCGGCCTGAAACCGACCATAAAGCGCAGTAATTTTCCGATGAACTCAGGTTCAAACCGTACTTTTCTGCCGGGCAAGTCAGCCTGTAAACTGTCAATATCATCAGTTTGATACCAATTTATCCAACGGTTTACGCTCGACCTGGCGGCCTGCAATAGCTCGGCAATTTCTGTTTTCGATTTGCCTTTCGCCAGCAGCAATATTGCATTGGCTCTGCGCGCCAACGGCCTGTTTGGGTTCCACTGCACAATTTTTTTCAGGCGGTACAGCGCCTGTGGCGTAAAAAATGGTAATTTGTTCATGCTCAATGCGGTTGGTGATTTGTATGGTTTGGCGACTGATCAGATCGCTCAAACCGCATTGAGTTCCCGCCTCTAAGTGATCTACTAATTGGAGCAGTTATTTAGGACTGTAGATTTGACAAAAGCGTTTGCTAATTCAATTTGGTCACTGGAAAAAAAGCCTTTGGACTTTTTGCGATATTAGATGACTAAAAAAAATTTCAATTCCTTGGTTTTTTCTGAAGCTGCTACATCAGCTGGTGTTTGTAAAGTTAGTTCAATCGTGTTTTCTGACATTCTTAATGTTTCTCCGTTGCTTCTTAATTTGCATGTTTTTCATGCTACTCACACAGGCTTATGCACAGATCCTGTGCATATCTTTCTTTCAGCCAGTTAAATCAGTCTGTTAAAACCTGTGGATTCTTTAGCGCATGCTCAACCTTTTGCCTGAGAGCATTTCTGATCGGTTCTGCCTCTATCCAAGCAGCCAGGGATTCATTATTTGAAAGGCGACTGAATTTCGCTAATCGCAAGAAATTCACCAGCGCATTGATTAGCTTGTACTCGATGGACATTGCGCCATACCACTCTTTAAAGTGCATCCGGTAATCAACCAGCAAATCGAAATCATCCAATATCGAGCCGATCTCAGGATTATCCTGCATAACCTGCTCAGCAGTTTGGACGGTATGAAGTACCCGAGCGTCCGTTGTGTTGAAGTGCATAACATCCCACCTTTAGTTCTTGGGTCCATTTTAAGTGTTTTTCTTTGGCTTTTTTTTCATTAAGCGCAGCGTTTTTGCCACCCTTAATAAAATTATCTGGTGAGACACCCAGTTAAAATACGCAAAACAACCATTGCTATATGGACTCATATGAACAAGAAAAAGTTAGCTTTTACTGCCATATCAATCTTCGCGGTAGGCACGATTTTTCTGCTTTGCCAGCGCCTCACCCCGCCGCCTACCTTTGAAGAAGCCAAGAAATCGATGTCTGGCCGGTGGATATTTAACGAGGAATACTGCGCTGCAAGGCTTCCTGCGAACGGTCTTATTGAACTGCGGTTGGAAGATGCCGGCATTAGGTCTAACAACATTCTGGCCAAGGGCGCGTGGTCGTCAGCAAATGACAATGCTGAGCTTCGTCAGAAATTTGTGGAAGCCTTAAGCGAACTGGATGGTAAATGCCAGGCAGAACTACCAAGCACCCAATTTGCCATAGTGAAATTTGAGTCCTTTGAACAAACGAATCATTTCGCCTACACGCCGGGCGCAAAACAGATGATGCTGCTTCAGGGCGGTAAAGTAATTGTCGGTTCACTGTATGACGAGCAGGCAATTCGCAATCTTGCAGATCCAGTGAATTAAAAAGGGGGGGGTTATGTTATTCAGTGTATCTTTCGTTTGTTTTTTTCTCATAGCAACCTATTTCATCGTTATTCCGAACGGTGGATATTTTTGGGGCACTATTTTTGCCTGTTTGTTGTTGCAAAGCATCACACATATCGTTGAGCAGCCTCTGTATCGCGATGTCGCTTTTGGTTCATTGTTAGGCGTTGCATTGACCGCTGTTTTTTTTATGAGTGATATTTTGCTGCAGAATATCAGGCGGAATTAGCCGCTGTTTTAGTTAATCAAATAACAAAAAAAACCGCGCTCATGGCGCGGTTTTTTATTTTTAGACTCAGTTACTGGCTTGCTGGTGCTGTCTTCGTCCACTGTACTTCAGACACAGTTTCAGCACCTGAATCATCCGTTGCCCGGATACGCACATTCAGGCTGTCATGGAGTGACTTCGTGAAACGTAGTTTCGTACCACCTGATGACTCGTAACCATCATCACGCCACGTGTACTTGATGCTGATAATCTTTCCGTCTGTATCTTTACAGTTTGAGGCCACAGTCACTGAGCTTGCAGATTCAGTCACAGTCGGCTCACACACAGGCGGTTTATTCGGCACGACCGTTAAGACCTGCTGCAACTCGCCTTCTTGGCCATATTCTGTCTTAAATTTCACAGACAGGTTGTAAGTGCCAGGGTTCTGTATTGCTACTGTCGCATACGGCTTGGTTTGACCCGCCAGCTCAGCACCATCGAGCAGCCATGCATAGGATTTCATGCTGTCATTCGGGTGGCCAGGTTTAGCATTAGTCCTCACGCTGTAGGATACCGGCGCCCGTTCGAAGACGTTTGACGGTCTGACTTCAACACCCATCGCCAGCGGATCAGCTTCAACAACATCAATGAACTGGAACACATCTTTTGTGTTGCCACGGTTATCGCTAACCTGAATGCCAATCTTATGCACACCAGGCGTTGTCGCTGTCAGATAGGTCAGGCTAGATGACTCCCGGGCCACTTCGACACCGGCTGGCAGAATCCATTCATATTTCAGTTCGACACCAGGCGCGTAGAAATAAGGCGTATCAACCCGCGCAACAATCGTTGCCGGTGCGATTTGAATCCGTGACATCAGCGTCAGTCCAACTTCAGGCATATTGTATTGCCATACTGTCGTTGAAACCGTGCCAGTGGCTTTGGTTTGAGACTCAAAGTTTTCGGCATAAGCGGTAAACACGAAGTTCGCTAACTGGCCGTCTTGAACGTCAGTATCTTTGACCGTGTATTCAATGTCAGTGCCATCGATCCGCTCACCGCCTGGCGTTGTCCAGTAACTCACCAGTTTGTCAGTGATAGTCGAATTACTATGTGCTGCTTTGGCTGTCAGCTTGATTGTGGTACCGACTTCAGCGCTCTTTGGTCCAGATACAGAAATCCGCACTGGTGCCAGTGGAACAGCAGTGATTCGATGGCTGGCTTGGATATAACCCTCTTCACCCACTTCGTCATCTGTTGAATTTAAGCGGTAACGGGCCAAAATTTTCATGTTTTGAGCCACGGTAAACTCTTTGACTGTATCTCCTGACTCCCAGGTGACACCGCCATCAACAGACCATTCGGCAAATCCATCTTCAGCGATGTCTGCAGTTTCATCACTGTACACAGTTAATGTCGTTTTAGCGCCAGCATAGACCGAATCGGCACCATCAATCCAAATTTCAGGCGTTTCATAACCTACTATCCGAAGCGGGTCTGTATAACTAATTTCACCCGTTAGACGGTTTTTCATTTTCACTCGGTAGAACTGAACCCCTACTTCAGTGATCCGAGCTGAATACATCTTCTGCCCGGCTTTGACACCTAGGTCAGCCCAGTCGCTACCATCGAGTGATGTTTCCCAGCCAACCGGCTCCGCAGCAGCGCGGTCTTGCTTATCTTCGTAGTTGAAAATCATTGCAGAACTAAAAGGGACTTTACCCCGGGTTGTTCTGGATGTTAGCAGGCCATCAATTGCTTCTGATTGCAAAACGTTCAGCCGTGCAGAGGTAGAAACGACTGTACGTTTGTATTTTTCAAAAGGCGACAAGGCTTCGGCAACTGCATAAATCGCATTGGTCTTGAGGTAAACATCATTGGCGTTTAGCACAAACGATGCCCGCCCTTGATCGTCTATATCCACTGGGTCTGTGATAGCTAAGTACTGCCCGTTCTGTCGAATTGCGAGGTAGCTTTTCCATCGGCCCATCTTCGGGATATCGTAGATAAGGCTGGAGCCTTTCTGCCGGCCTAACTGGACAGAGGCATTGACGACTTGAGCATTGGTTGTCTCAGTTTCTTCTAACGACAGTTTGGCTCGAACCCCACCGTCCGGAAACGTAATCAGGTCAAAAGTGGTGGTCGTCTTGCTTTCAGGCACGCGACGATGAAAAGCATCCACAGTATAAGTGGTCTTATCCCACGCCATTTTCCCTTCAACTACTGGCCGCTTTAAAGCATTGCGGATTGAGTATGCTTTTTTAGTTAAACGCTGCTTTAAAAAGATCTCTTTATCTATTTCACCATTTGATGATGTGACATGCAGAATGTTATCTGCTGGCACCGTCTGCAGCATGTATCGTGTGATTTGATTGGAGTTGTGAGAAATGCCGTATACGCCATCTTCCAGCTTATTTAGGGTAGATAATTGGAAATCAGGGGCCGGCGCATCATTCACTGTCACTTTGGCAGTGCCAGATTTAGCCAGTGCCTTATTACCCTCTTTGTCATGGAAATAGACTTTATATCCCCATTCAGTATCACCGGTTGTATCAATACCGCCTTGGAGTGCGAAGCTTGTTGGGTACGTGATTGATTCAAGACCAGCCGGTAACTGGTCCCATTCAACAGTACAGCCCTTATAAATACCACGCGCTTGCAACTGAGCTAGTTCATCGCTGGATGCGGTTTTACACTTGATGCCTTTTGTTTGACCAAGGCGCATTTGTGTACTTTCTACCCCACGGTAGATCGAATCCGGAACTCCGGCCAGCTCAAAGTCAACCGGCATATAGCGAAAATCAAACGTCTTTACTGTTTGATTGCCAGCACCATCTTCAGCAGTAACTTCCAGCTGCAGGTCTGTATCAACTGAGAACTCCTGGTGAGCAGGCACTTTAATCCGTGCAGAGTCACCCGTAAACGTCGTGTCGATGCCATTCCATTTAATAGATTTGATAGTGGTCCCATCGGCATAACCACCATTGGCAGCAATGGTCAGGTCTTTAGTGAAATACAAATCCATCTTGCTGGTGCCGACAACCGTTTTGCTGTTCAATAACTTGATGTCTGGCCCAAATCTGTCAATGAGTGTGTCTGGCTGAGACAAGTCGCTCTTGTTGGCATAGATGTCTTCAGCACGAACAGTAATACCGTACTTTCCGTCAGGGACCGTATTGAGGTCATACTTGTAGACTAGGTATCCATTTGAAGTTGTAACATCAGTAAGCGGCTTAATCCGGAAGTTAGAAGTAGAACTCATGTTCTTGATGTTGTACCGGACCAGTGTTCCACCGATATCGTCAAGATCACTGTGTTTTAAACCCGACGCCATATCCAGCGCCAGCGTCATATCCTTTGGCTTCCACCATTCGTCCTGCCGGCCAATGTGAGGCGATTTTACAAAGACAACAGCCTGATCTTTACCAAGCGTCAAATCTACCCCATCAAAGCTGACCGGTAAGTCCGTCCCGTCATTCTTGTTGTTAATGGCCAGATGCTTAATTTCTGGTTCGCGGAAGTCCCAATTAATTTTTACATTGCTCGGCGCTTGGGCGGTAAAAAAACCTTTTGTGTCCTTTGCAAGACCATCGTAGGCCAGTTGCCCCTGCTTAAGTGGCTCACCAATAAAATCTTTTTGAACGCGGATAGCACAACCAGTAGCATTCTCAGCAACGTTGCAGCTCTGCCCGTTTAACTCAACTTTTTGCGGAAAAGGTCTTGGTTCAACAATGACTGTTGTTTCAACCAGGGCGTTTGACCTTTCAAAGTTCCAATGCTCTGAGCCTGTGGATTGTGTATTACGCTTCGCCCAACGAACAGAAAAGTCTTTTACGACCGGCGCTACTGGTGCCTGAACGGTAGACGCAATGCTTGATGTCGTGATCTCATATTTCTGACCTTCGCTGTAAATAGACAGTTTATATCCAAAATTCAGCTCGCCATTTGAATTAAGGAGACCGGCCAGGTCAAGGCTAACCGGCGCCAAACCGTAGCGCTCAGCATCCCACTCAACCAAGCAAATCCACTTCCCTTTTGAGTTCACAGTTCTTTTAGCGTAAGTGTCATCAGTTGTAAGCTCACAGATCCCAGCATCTGAGCCCAGCGACAGCTTGTAGTCTTTTACATTAGATACCGGCACTGCGGTTTGCGTTGAAGTAACCTTCGGGAGTTCAGTACGAACACTGCCTTTAAAGGTGATTGATTCGGCAGCATGCGTTTGCATAGCACTAATAGCTATGGCAACTGCCGCATAGGTTTTTAAGAATTTCATCGGGAACTCCGCTCACGAATTTACACTGCAGAGTATCAAAGCCGGCTGTTGGTGAATTTCATTAAGGGAGGCTGATTTTCTTGCTTAATACCCAAACCCTATTTTGAGCGTTGTGTAAGCAAAAAAACCGGTGTATTCCACCGGCTTTTATTAGTTTAAAGGTACTTAGGGACTCTGATTTCTTGCTTGCACAACTTGGTCAGTAGGTCGTAGATGTAGGGTGCCGAACACTGAGGCATTGCCGGCATGCTAACGGTGATTTCACAGGTACCATTTCTTTCAACATGACCTACTGGACAATTTGCCATCGCTGGCGCCGTTAGGGTCTTTTCGCAGTTTTTATCGCCGGCATTTGTATAACCGGTCGGACAGGATGCTTTGGCCTGCGCAGTGAGTGTTTGGGTGCAATTGGTGCCACTCAAAGTGTATCCACTTTGGCAAGAATAGGATGTCGGCGCTTGCGTGGTCGTTTTCGAACAAGTAGTTCCATTCCTGGTGTACCCGTTAGGGCAGCTGTATGTGGGTGCGCTGTAGGTGGTTCGATAACAGGTACTCCCACTTAACGACCACCCAGACGAGCAATAGTAATAATCAGGTGCTGTGTATGTTGTCCGGGTACATACGCCCCCACTGACATAATACCCAGACGGACAGTATATCGCAGTCGGTGAGGCATACTGAACGCACCGGTGGAGGCGCCATTCCCAGCCTGCAGGGCATCCCTCTTCCTGTGGGCTCGATGCCAATTCGTCATAACACCGGGCATTGTAAGTGTTTGATGGATTAGGATGTGTTGAAGGACAGTCCCAAGAGTCTGCAGCTGCAGTCTCATTGGTTGCGCAATCCCCACCGTCCCAGCTGCCCGTTGAACAAGAACCTGTTGCATTTTTTGACTGATCATACTGGCATTGTGTGCCGTTAAAATAAGCACCAGAAGTTGAGCAAGAGACAGTGGCTGTAGACGTCAATGTTTGTTCGCATTGTGTCCCATTCCAGGTATACCCATTAGCACAATTCGGTGACGCCGGCTGAGACATGCTTTTTGAACAGGTCCAACCGCCTAATGTGTACCCAGCATCACAGTATGGATCACCGGTTATAGTCTCCACTTTTGAGCAGGTGGTGGTATTCACCATTGTATAGCCATCATGGCAGTAGTTATTGAGCGTGTATCGTTGTGTGACTGAACATTTACCCTGCTGGTCCTCAACAAACCCAACTGGGCAAACTAAAGGTGCATCGGTATACACTCTTGCTGAGCATGAGCCGTATTCAAGATTGTAAGACAAACATTTGGTAACTCCGGCATCAGTGTTGCACTGCTCTGTTGTTGTCACAGATTGACCGCCACAACTGAGTACAGGAACCGTTACTACTTTCTTGTTACAGTAATTCGGATTGGTTGTGATTGCAGTGGTCCCTTCAGGACACACCCCGTTGACTGCTGCCTCTAGGCTAGTAGCTGTACAAGAAATGCCATCGAATGTTTCTCCAGCCTTGCAAGGCGACAGTGGCGTATAGCTAGTCTTTTCACACGTTCCAAGCGTTGTAAGTGAATAGCCAGAATCGCAATTCTTCACTTTTTCCACTGTTTGAATTCGCTCACAGTCGTTGCCGTTCAACGTATAACCAGACTCACAGCTTGTTTGCTTAGTGATCACATTATTGCCGGTGCATGTGTCAGCGCCAGCCGCTGTCATATCGAGCTTACAATCTGGCTGTGCGACTTGAGTTAAAACCCGATAGCAGTCAATCTTTCCTTCAGTGAAATATTCAGGACAAACCTCAACTCTGATGTTGTTGATAACAACTTCATATTCCGCTATTCCAGCAATTTGTCCGCTACTCGGGTGAATTGGGATGGAAAGACGATTACCGCTTGTTGATAGATTCACTGCGATAGTTTTGGTTTCGCCTGGCTTTATTTCCTGACCCTGAACCACAAGTGGGTAAGGTGCTGTATCTTTCACAGTTACATAGACATTATGGAGCCCCCGCGCAACGCGGCCCAAAGAGTCAGTGATCACGGCTGACTCAATGCGGCTAAATGCCTTCTGCTGTGTTTTTAGTTCGGTGGCTACTGCCGGAATTTTAATTTGCCCGAGCTGAATTTCATTTGACCAAACCTTCCCTGCCGAACATAACAGCACAAATATACTGAATAATGTTTTTATCAATTTAAACAACTCTGAGCGATTGGACATATCGGTTTTCACCCATCAAATACCTTTCATGAACCAGCAAGGCCGGTTCATGCTTAAAGTTTGGGAGTAGTAATAACTGCTTTGCATTTGTTGTCAGTTGCTGACCATTGATACGGCGCCACACAAATATTGTTGGCACTATCAATCATTGTCATCGCGCAGTTGGGACCTGCGTCGGTAAATGGGCTGGCACAGTTCACTGTGACTGCAGCAGTAAGAGTCTGAATACATTTATCACCACTTACGACCCAGCCAGGCGAGCATTCATAACCAGCCGGTTGAGACAACGTGCCATTGCATGTGGTACCAGATAACGTGTACCCAGTTTTACAGTTACCCACATTGTTAGAAAAGGTATTGTTGTAACACTGAGTTGGGTAATCAGGCGTAGCGATGGTAAAACCGCTGTTACAGGTTCTGGTTTCGCTTACCGTGAGTGTTCTGGTGCAGTTTGAACCGCTAACAGACCATCCAACAGAGCAGCTGTAAGAAGATGGGGTTTGAGTTGTTATCTTTTGGCAAGTAGTTCCGCTTACATAGGTGTATCCATTTGGGCATGTGTTTGTTTTACTTGAATAAACCCAACCTTCCATTTTGTAGGTACTACTATTGTAGGTATGACCGCTTTCACCATAACCAATACTTGTTTGGTTATGGTTACTTAAACAACCATACGCACTACTGTACGTATATCCCGTAGGGCAACTACCAGATTTTGACCAAGTTTTCCCAGGTGATGTTGTGCATTGATAGGAATTATCCACAAAGTAATACGGATGTGAGCTTGGGCAAGCGCCGCCATTAGACGATGTGTGATTTGTTGAGTAACAACGCGCATCATCTTCAATTGATGTCCCATATCCAGAGGGACAATCTACTGGTCTTTGGGCTTTACATACATTCTGGTTAGGCCCTGTCGGCAAAGGGCTGCCAACTGTATTTCCGGGGCATGACCACCCCCAAGGAGTTAAGTCCTTCCTGTATACCTCACACTGAGAACCATTCCAAGTACTGCCAGAATCGCATGAATATGAGCCCGTTGCTGTTTGTGTTTGTTGGCATGTTGAACCATTCCATGAATATGGTGAAGTACAATTACCGGTCGCGGGGGTAGTCTCTATCTTCGAACAAATTGTACCATTCCATGTGTAGCCTGAAGCGCAGTTAATGTTGGATTTCACCATCTGGTTACATTTTGAATTCACATAGTAATAGCCAGCCGGGCATGACTCGATAGGAAGTGAGTCGGCCTTTGAGCAGGTTGTGCCATTTAAGATATACCCAGCCAGACATTCAGGTGTCGCGGCAGTGGTAGTTACTTTCTCGCATGTGCCGCTGCCAGGAGCCTGTGTATAGCTCGCAGGACAGGTCACACTGATAGTGTAATCTTTGTTTAATTGGCATTGGCCGTTAATTAATTTGTAGTCAGGCCCGCATTCGTTGGCTGTCAAAGCATAGGTTTTGACTTCGCAGGCAGCCTTGGTTTGGTCAAAAGTCGCACACACTTTCTGAGCGCCACTGCCAGTACATTTTTGCGCCCCGGTGTTCTCTTCGTTCTCGCAATACGTAGACTTTGCAACACGTTCGGTCAGTATGCAGTAGTTTGGATCTAGCGGGCTTGTTTCATACCCAGCTGAACACTCATTGTTGACCTTCAAAACGGTTGATGTTTTTTCGCAGTGTGAAATAACATCAGAAAATCCAATTGGGCATACTTTAAATGCAGTGTACTTGACAGCCTCACACTCATTGTTTGCGTTAAAGCTGAATCCGACAGGGCAACCTTGTTTTGGTGTAACTGAAGGTCCACCAACACACTGATTTCCATTTTGGGTATAACCGGTCGCACACTGATACTGCTTTGGTGCTGTAATTGTCTGCTCACATTGAGAACCTGTTAATTGGTACCCGGCATCGCAACCTAACACTGGGGCAGCAAACAAAATTTGCTGGCAGTTATTGAGCGTTTCAGTCATCCCTTCCGGACAGACCGCAATCTTTATTTCTGGCAAACTCATTGAATAGGAAGCAGTACCTGCAACCCCAGAAACTGCCGGCTTGATTGAAAATGTGACTGCCGAAGCGCTCAACGATAGGTTTTTAGAGAAACGGACGCTCTGCCCTGGTTGCACAGTTGTTCCATCAACGACCAGAGGGTATGGCGCACTGGCATCGAGACTAAAATCAATGTTGTGCATCCCTTTGGCCAATCGCCCTTGACTGTCTTTAATTGCGGCGCTGCTTAAAATGGATTTATCCCGGCCGAGAGAATCCTTCAAATTGGCCGATACCGGTAAAATAATGGTTTCTGGCTGCACCACCACATTTCTGGCAAAAGACTGATTTATCGAAAACGCAGCCAGCAGGAGCAGCAATGTCCGTAATAGGGTATTGCGTGTAATTAACTCGATGAATTTGCTCATGACAGATCTCCAGCAATGATTTGCTTCGAAATGTTGGCCATGTGGAGCTTTATTGATGTACGAATGTCACTGGTTTCAACAGCCAGCTGGCTTCCGCTGCTTTCGATTGAAATTCGTTGAGGTAATGGGTGGTTTTGAGTTTCCATCTTGAATGGAACCAACCGACTGACCAACAATTTCGCTGGAACCGGCGCTTTCCATTTCGACTGTTCATTGTCAGAGGCCTGACTTGCTACGTGCAAAGGCTCTGACTGTTGTGGCGCTTGTGCTTTTGCCAATTGGACTGCTTCACCAAACTTTTCTGCCAGGTCTGCGAGGATTAAGTCATTTGCTGAGTCATCTTCCCGCGCTGCTGGAATGCTTGGTGCGGGAGCTGCAACCAGATGATGATGCTCTGCCGGATCGACATACTGCCCATTGACCAGCATTTCATAATGCAAATGAGCGCCTGTTACAGCACCTGTTGAGCCGACAAGGCCCAGCACTTCACCCTTATGGATTCTCTGACCAGCAACAACATTGAGCGCTGATGCATGAGCGTATCGAGATACTGTGCCATCTACATGCTGCAGCTCTACCATGTTGCCGTAAGAGCCAGCCGGGCCTGCAAATGATACGCGCCCCATTGCTGCTGCGTAAAATGCGGTACCTTCCGGCGCTGCAATATCAATACCCTGATGTTTTTTGAATTGCTCAGTCAATGGATGTTCACGCATGCCGTACTCAGAGCTAATCTCACCCGCGACAGGTAGCTTTCTTGCTGACTGTTCTGCACGCGCTATCGCTCGTTCGGTCGATTCAAGCGCCATATCCCAGGACGATGCTTGTGCGCTGCTGGCCAATGCAGCACTAACAGCAACCAGAATGTATTTAAGTGAATGATTCATATACCACCCCATTTTTGATGGCGGCATTGTCACAAACTGACTGGGCTTTGAGTTTTATTAAGGAGGGCTAATTTCGAGGCTTAATGTTTTTAGCGGCAACGAAATGAAAAAAACCCGCTAATTAGCGGGTTTCATGGTCAATCTATAAGAAGTGCGTGAACTTTTTCTGCGTCCTGGTTCACCCCTGCAACTTCCCGCAAAATACTTTCCTTGGTGCGGCCACCAGCAACAGACACTGAACGCTGTAAAACCAGTTTATTTTCACGGCTGATAGCAGTTGTGTATTCCAATTGCTGGTTAAGACTATTCAGGCCAAGCGGATTGTTGTGGTACAGATCTGAAAACTCGACAGACACAATTACCAATTCGCTTTCAAAATCCTCTGCCCAATAACCAGCGCTGGACCGCACCTGCAGCTGACCAAAAGGCAGTGGCACTACAACTGAGGTATTCGATTGGTCCTCAATTACTGATGGTTCCGAAACTGAGATCTCACTAATTAAATCCATACACTCAAAGGGCGTCATTGTTAAAATTTTATCTTCAATGGCCACTTCATCATCTGAATCAAATTCAAATCGTTCTTTCATCGCGTCGTGTTGTCTCTGCTGCAAAATCGCCTGCATGATACCGTCTTGAACTGTCGTATCCATCCTAAACCACTCAAAAAATGTAGGCCGCAGCCCCAAAAACCACCAAAGCAACCATGATAGGCTCTGTAAGCCCGTTGGTAGTTCCAGTTATGAGAAAACGATAACGCTTGCGACTTAGTGGGTACAGTAGCGGAATGCCGCTATCAGTTAAGTAATCACCCACAAGATGCAGCAAGTAACCGAGCGCCAACCAAGACAGCCAGATATTCCCCGCTGCATAGGCACACCAGCACATAGCCGCTACTGCAAATAACGAGTGCGTGATACCTCGATGGCCAAAGACCATTCTGATTGGATAGGAAAGCCATTTCACGCGCTTACCGACCGTTGAATCAGGATGGTCAATATCCGGCAGCATTGCCCCAAGCATTACCACGAAAAAACCCGCCACCAGCTCTAAACTCAAATGCCACTGGAATTTTCCATCTGTGACAGTGTGGACGTAAACAGCAAATCCAGCAGCCGCTACGACCAGGTGGCTTGGTAGCATCATTGGTTATTTACTGCCGGGAGCAATTGAAGTGCAGTCCCAACTACACCGCCAGCTGCTTTCGGTGCGACGACTACAGGTTGTGCGGCAGGCTGAACTACTGGCGCAGGCTGTGCTGCCGCAGCCTCTTTTGACACGATATCAGCACGCGTTTTCAGCGCTTCTTGTTCATTGTTGAATTGCTGCTGTTCTAAGGTAGCCTTTTCTGTCCGACGCGCTTTTAAGCGGCGCTCCAAATCGTCAAAGTGGCTTTGCACCGTCTTATCGAATTCTTTTGAACGCTGAGACAGCAATACCTTGTTGAATTCGTCATACGGGAGCTTCAGCAGCACGAAGGTTTCGTATACACCATCAATAGGCACCATCTTTTGCTCTACAACCGTGTAACCAACAACCGGCACGCTATCAATGATTTTGTCGATCAGAAACGTCGTCTGCAGATTGACATCCCCATCACCATTACCTTGCTCAAATGAGCGCTCAGAGCCAGACAGTTCCTGTTTGTATTGCTTGGCCAGGTCGGCTTCAGCATTCAGACGAGCCCCCTTCAGAGCGTGGCCCATATGTTTAGATTTCATATAACCAACACCATAAAAGCCTGTGGTGTCAGGTTTAGGAGGCTCAAGGAACCATGAAGGCGATGCAGCCATTTCTTTTTCACGCTGCTCTTGCGCTTCCGCTTTTTGACGAGCGATCAAGTCCCGTTGTTGTTCTTCCATTGCAGCCAGGCGAGCGGCAATGTCACTATCCGGTGAGCTTGAACAGCCCGCTAAAATTGCACCTACTACAGCTACTAACATCAACTTTTTCATATCAACCTCTTTTGTCATTAATTCAATTTTACCGTGGTAGCAATTGACGTTGATTTATTAAGCAACGTCATTTTTGATTCTTAATACTTATTTCAGTCCAAAACGATGGTGCAGTCTTTCTCACTCCAGCCATACCAGTTGTTTGTTTCCTTGCACTCTTGAAACTCTTTTAAGGCATTCATTAATTCACGACGGGCGTACCGAGCTGACCGGTCAGATAACTCATAAGGCTGGCAAATATCCGCATTCAGATACTCCACAGCGATAAACACAAAGCGCTCAACCATCACCTGAGCCAGTTCAGCCACATAGCAGTAGAAGGCTTGCTGCGTCGGGTAATTCAGGTCTTGCATCTGGCGCTTAAACTTCTCCGGCTTGGTATCGCGTGTTGTTTTCACATCCGCTGCTGCGCCGTCAAACCGTAACCAGTCGAATTTCACTTTGAGCATCATTTGCGTTAATGGGCAGCGGGCGATGATGGCCACTTCCGGCATCCCGTTTTGCAACTCAGCATTGGCTTGTGAATGACTCCGCACAGTCTGCTGAACACGGTGAGCGTCATCCCATACAATTCCGTCGATTGGTAGTTTGTCGCCATAGGTGGTGCATTCCTCGTCCTGAACCTTGATAGTTTTCGGTGCGCCATGCTTTGTCCGATTTGCCATAAACAGCACATCAAAGACCTGTGCCGAAGGCACCGCAGCCAGTAGGCGATTGCCCTTATCGAGCTTCGATTCAGTTTTATTGAGGCCGCACTTTTCCAGCTCAGCGTCTATGTCACGAATGGTCTTCAGCGTTGATACGTCCACATTTGGATTTGCACGAACTAAACGTGCAATTTTGTCATCCTTGTTTTCGCTGGCTGGCAAACCGGCGCTAATGAGGGCCGATTCAATTTGTGCTGTGCTATGCAGCGCTTCAGGAAAATCTGCCGGTACAAGATCGCGGAAATAACGGGTGTAAAAACCTTCAGGCTCCAAGCAAAGCTCATGTCCGTATGTACCAGCATCTAACGTCCGCTTTTGGGCAAGGGTACGCTTACGATTAATGTCAGACAGGTAGTGCCGAGCATAGATTGCCGGACTATCCATGAACTTCTTCATGCCAGTGGACGACATGGCCGGTAAGCTGTGATAAATGTCGTTAGGCAAATTGAGGTAAATACCTTCCACCAATTCACCTTCCGCATTAAGGAAGTTTGGATTGCCTTGTGCGTCATAGGCTTCTTGAGCGCGGCCACTCCAATCTGTTAACTGGATCGCCTCTACAAAGGCAGTTGGATTCAGTTGTTTTAATGCGGTCATTTGTTACACCTCGTCGTCATTTATGAGGTCATTACACCATCATTAAAAAACGCCGCTACAAATGGTTTCACGCTCATTTCTGCAGCAAGAGTTTATCTGGTTGCGCGGAATACCCCTTGCTTCAGCTGGGGGATGGATAGCGCATCGACGCGAGCTGATTTGTTGTCAAGCATGTGCAACTGTATATAATCACAGTTATGCAGACAAAAA
>Ga0247724_1000156_pt1 | contig 17678 bp, 10 predicted proteins | sample OKSTACKMC2E_FD_182776 | JGI IMG/M metagenome (GOLD analysis project Ga0247724, IMG submission 182776) | Subsurface sediment microbial communities from gas well in Oklahoma, United States - OK STACK MC-2-E | ecosystem: Environmental > Terrestrial > Deep subsurface > Rock core/Sediment | place... | reverse complement strand
GCCCGGCATTATGGCCGCCTACGGGCTTTTTGTGATCACCGGTTATCTGGAAGAAACACAGCAGCGGCTCCGGGCGGAAGCTGTGCAGGACCCGCTGACCGGGCAGCTGAACCGGCGTGGCCTGAATGAGGCGGTGGCAGGTTGTCTGAATTATCTGCAGCGTAATCAGCAGCCGGCAGCGTTACTGATGATAGATCTGGACCATTTTAAACGTGTTAACGACCAGTTTGGCCACGACGGCGGTGATTTAGTGTTAGTGCAAACCGCCAAAGCCATCAAAACGATGCTGCGGCAGAGTGATGTGTTAGCCCGCTTTGGCGGCGAAGAGTTTCTGGTTTTTTTGCCGGCGGCCAATCGGGATATGGCTCAGCGTACAGCAGAGCGCCTGCTTGAAGGGGTCCGTCAACTGGAATGGCCGCCATCGATGCCGGAAGATTATCAGCTCACTGTCAGTATCGGCGTCAGTGTGTTTGGCCCGGATTATGATTTTGGCCGCACCCTGCGGCTTGCCGATCAGGCACTGTACCGCGCCAAACAAAATGGCCGCGATCGCATCGAATTCGCCGGGACTGCTGCCGACGCCTGATTCCTTCGCTGTGTCGCCTTGCCTGAGTCAATTTCAGGCTGCTCCAACTATATGGTGCTCTAAAGGCCTGTGGTACAATCCTTCGCTCTTTTGCTGCCCGCCTTATTCTGCTGCGGGTACTGCCTGAATCGACTTGAGATCCATCAGATATGCAACATTTAACCGCACTGGAACGGCGGGCCGCGATATCGCTGGCGCTGGTTTTTGCGTTCCGTATGCTGGGCCTGTTTATGCTGATCCCGGTTTTTGCTATTTATGGCAAAGACTTAGTTGGTTTTTCACCGCTCTGGATTGGTCTGGCGATTGGCGCTTATGGCCTGACACAGGCCGTTTTACAAATCCCGATGGGCTGGTTGTCGGACCGCATCGGCCGTATGCCGGTGATGCTGCTGGGTCTGACGTTATTTGCGGTGGGCTCAGTCGTCGCAGCACTGGCAGAGTCTGTCTATGGCGTCACCCTTGGCCGTATTTTACAGGGGATGGGGGCTATTTCCGGCGCTGTGCTGGCCTTAGCGGCAGACGTGACGCGGGAAGAACAGCGTCCGAAGGTGATGGCGGTGATCGGTGCCACTATCGGTTTATCTTTCGCGGTGTCGATGATTGCCGGCCCGGCACTGGCCGCTGTGGGTGGCTTGAGTGCAATTTTCTGGTTCACCGCCGCGCTGGCGCTGGTTGGCATTGTCATAGTGCTGACACTGGTGCCAAAAACCCAACAGCAGGCCACTGACAGTGAAGCCTTGGCCCGGCCAGGATTTATCCTGGAGTTGTTCTGTCACCCGCAATTGCGTTTACTGAACCTCGGTGTTCTGATACTGCACCTGTTGCTGACGGCGATTTTTGTCGTGGTCCCGGCGCAATTGCTGGCCGACGGTTTAGTGGCACCGCAGCATTGGCAGGTGTATCTGCCGGTATTTGTCGCTGCTTTTGTGCTGATGGTGCCGCTGATGATCCTGGCGATGCGGCGGCAACAGGAAAAAGGTTATTTTTTATTCGCCATCGGCTTGCTGATTGTAAGTTTATTGTTAATGATAAATGGCGGGCTCTGGCCGCTGGCGATAGCATTGCTGGTGTTTTTCACTGGTTTTAACTACCTCGAAGCCAGTATGCCGGCTTTGGTGTCACGCCTCGCACCTGCCGGGCAAAAAGGCACCGCGATGGGCATTTATGCCAGCCTGCAGTTTTTTGGTGCCTTTTTAGGCGGGGTTTTAGGTGGCAGTATTTCTGGCCAGTTTGGCGCCGCAAGCCTGTTTGCCCTTGCCGGCGGAATTGGTTTAATATGGCTTTTTCTGGCCACGCGTATGCAAGTCCCGCAGCGGGCCCAACGCTTGTCTTATAAGGTTTCCGGCGTCGATGACGCTGCAGCCAAAACGCTGGTCCGCCAGCTCAGCAGCCTCAGTGGCGTGCTGGAAGCGACAGTTGTCGTCAACGAACAACGCTGTTATTTAAAAGTCAGCTCCGCCGGTTTTGACCCGCAACAGGTTGAAGCTTTGCTGAGTCGTCACAGTTAATCAGGAGAATGCGCATGGCGCGTGGAATTAATAAAGTCATTTTGATCGGTAACTTAGGTGCAGATCCTGAAGTTCGTTACATGCCAACCGGCGGTGCTGTGGCCAATATCACCATTGCAACTTCAGAATCCTGGACTGACAAACAGACCAATGAGAAAAAAGAACAGACCGAATGGCACCGTGTGGTGATCTATCAGCGTCTGGCCGAGATCGCCGGTGAATACCTGCGTAAAGGCAGCAAAGTCTATATCGAAGGTCGTCTGCGTACGCGCAAATGGCAGGATCAGCAAGGTGTCGAGCGTTACACCACTGAAATCATCGCCAACGAACTGCAGATGTTAGACGGCCGTGGCGAAGGCCAGGGCGCGCAAATGGGTGGCGCTCCAGGCGCTGGTGCTGCAATGGGTGGTGCCGCTATGGGTGGCATGGCCGCGCCGGCACAAGCTTATCAGGCGCCACAAAACCGTGCGCCACAAGCCGCGCCTGCTGCACAGCAGAATTACAACCGCGCACCGGCCGCTGCACAACAAGGCTTTAACCAGCCAGCTCCGGCAGCGCCAGCCTACAATCAGGCACCGGCGCAACCGGCCTACAATCAGCCACAACAAGGTTTTAACCAGCCACAACAAGGCGGTTTTGGCCAGCAACGCGGCCCGATGGAACCACCAATCGATTTCGATGATGATATTCCGTTTTAAAGTGACATAAATTTAAAAATGTAGAAAAATATCTACAGAAGTACTCTAAAGCCAGATTTAGTCTGGCTTTTTTATTTTCACAATAAAAATTAATGTTGAAATGTAGTTGCGCTTTCAACATATTACAAATCAACAAATAAAATTGTTGATTTGTAGGTGTTCAATGAGGGTTGCTGTCCAAAAATTTAAAAGTGGTGAGCGCTATGTTTTTTTGTTGGGTGATAACGGATTGCCTGACTTTTGGGTGACTCATTTTGTAACGCAAAAGCTGCGAATGAATCATGCCGCAACGTCAATCGAGCAATACCTAAAATCCATCAAGCATTTGAAGGTTTGGGAGAAAATTAACGGCCGAAATCTGCTGGATGAAATCTACAACGGCAGCGTACCGAGCCGTGATGATATTAAAGAAATCAAAGAGCACTGCGCATATCAAGCCAAAGCCCTTATCACCAGACCCGCAAGTAATGTTCTCGACATGGGACAGTTTTATTTATCGAGGGACGATGACAAGCCCACGGTCGGGAAGTCTCAGTACATATCGCGGATAGCACATATTGCCGAGTTTCTGCATTTTATCGGGCAAGAGCGGGTTAAGCATAAGCCCACTGCGGCAGCGCTCTTTGATGCGCTCGATAACATGAAAAAGAGACTTAAAAGCGATATGCCAAAAGGGAGATTAAAAAAAGGCTCTTTAGATAAATCAGGTATTTCGGATGATGCCTTTCAGGATTTTCTCAATGTTGCCCGACCGGACTCACAACACAATCCCTTCAAAAATCCAGTGATTAAATTTAGAAACTATCTGATTGTTCAGACGTTTTATGAAACCGGATTTCGCTGTTCTGAGTTGCTTGCGCTTCGTATCAGCGATATTGGCACCGACATCGATCAACCTACCTTGTCGGTGGTAAGGCGACATGACAGCAAAGAAGATCCCCGATTAAAAGAGCCCACCGCAAAGACACTTGGCCGAGAGGTTGCTATTTCAAAGGAGCTGAGAGACTTGCTGAATACCTATATTAAGATTCATCGGAACAATACAAAGGTGGCGAAAACCCATCCGTTTATATTTGTCTCTCACAAAGAGAAAAATGGTCATTACCAGTCAGGGCAACCGCTCATTCAGCGGACAATTAATCATCTCTTTAACACTATAAAGAGTGTCAATCCGGAGCGATTCTGGGGTATTTCACCACACTTCCCCCGACACTATTTTAACGATCAACTCTCCGCTCGTATTGATGAAGTAAAGAAAGCGGTTTTAGAGGAAGTGAAACGATTAGAAGAGCAAGGTTTGCATCAAGCGGCAAAGCAATATGCCAGGGAAAATACCATCACCGAACAACGAGAGCTTGAAATTCGGGCTGCGCTTAACGGCCATTCGTCCCTTGAGTCAGGACGCATCTATCTAACACGAACCGCGAAAAAGCAAGCGCATGAAATACGACAAAAAATGCAAGCACAGTTAACGCACAAAGCAGAGCGAGACAGTTATGTTAGCTAAAGCAAACAGATTGCAAGGCGCTAAAAGAGCCAAAGCAAAAACAAAATCGGATAAGCGACGCAGCAAAGCAAACTACGAGTTTGATGTTTATGATGATGTTTGGAGATTAGATGCTAATAACTCTATAAACTTTAAATTACTCGCTCCGCTGAACCTAGATTCAAGGTTTGAAATTAATTTCAAACAGGCCTTGGCTGACTATGCGTGTGAATTCTCAGCTGCTTATGCAAGCGGAATTTTCAAATTGACCAAGGCATTTTTCACTGCTGGCGTTAAAGACACGATTAATGAATCACACATCATCAACTACAAAGCGACGTTGACTAAAGGCGCGGAGTGGAAATTGGGCTACGCCCGTGCATTTTTGCTCGATTGGTTCGACAAAGAGATTAAAGGCGTAGATAAGAAGGCAGTTGAGTTACTGAATTCGCTAAAGTTCTCTGGTTGTGAAAAAGGCAGGGCCGTTGCAATTGGATGTCCTTACAGTGGTGCGTACACATTTGAAGAGCAAGCGGCTTTTATCAACTGGTATGTCGATGCCTACACAGAAAAACTGATCTCGTTGACCGACTATGCGTTCATCATGGCGTTGCAGCAAACAGGTGCGCGTCCTGTACAGCTTACTCACCTGTATTGTGGCGATTTAATCACAAGGCATGAGGAAGGCATTGACCATTTTGATTTGCAGCTTCCCAATGCCAAAAAACGAAATGAGGGATTTAGAGGCTCGTTTCAAATCAAAAAGGATGTGAGTGAAGATTTAATGCTGGTGCTAACTGCGCAAGCCAAGGAATCCATCAAAACGATTGAAACGCACTTTGGCATTAAACTAAATTCACAGCAGAAAAGCCAAATCCCGATTTTTCTCAACGCTCGGGAAATCTCAGATTTATCAGACTTCAATGAATTTATAAAATTGCAGAAAAACACGCCTGATGCCGTTTGGATTAGGAAAGGAGATGTTGGTTCTTTGGTGTCGAGAATAGCGAAACTCTGCCCATTAAAAACAACACGGATTAAACTCGATGGTGAGTTTGGGGACTTGCATATCAATCCCAGACGATTCCGTTACACCCACGCAACCAACATGGCAATGCTGGGTGCAAGCGACTATGCCATCGCTGAGGAGTTGGGTCATTCAAATACCGCTAACGTCAAAGTTTATACAGAATTTAATGAAGATATGGCAGACAGAATTGATGCGGCATTGGCATCCGATTTAACGCCATTAGCGCAAGCATTTTCGGGCACGTTGATTGATAGCGAAAAAGACGCAATTCGAGCCAATGACCCACGCAGTAGGATTAATAACAACGATGGCAACCCTGTCGGGAACTGCGGAAAATTTGGGTTTTGTGCCAATGGCACCATCCATTGTTATACATGCAATAAATTCCAACCCTGGTTGAACGCACCGCATACTGAAGTCCTGAAAACTGTGGTTTCAGAGGTTGATCGCAAGAGACAAATGGGCGCCAGTGAGTTTGTACTGCAAGCCAGTAATCGAACGATTAACGCTATCAAGGTGGTTATTGACAAGTGTGAGGCCAGAAAACAAGAACTGGAAAAAGAAGGCGCATTAAATGGCTGATGCATTAGTATTTACACCAAAGCACAAACTGGATTGCCAGAAGAATTATGCTGACTTCATAGCGTTTGCCAAAAACGAATTAACGCTTTTTGCCGACCATGAATTTGAAAGCTCGGACGGCATTCAGAGAGGATGGAACTGTGATAAATGGTCTTGGGTGACATCGAGCGGAAAGAAATTAACCATCGTATTTGGAAACAGTGATAATCATTCCGAATATATTCCATTCAAGCAACCATTTGCTGATTTTGCTAAAGCCTATGTACGTTATGAGCAGTCACTAAATCATAAAGATTCAATCGGTTGGGCTTCATCTTTAGTGTGGATCTATAAAGCGCTTGAAGAAAACGCGACTCAAAACGAAAGATCTGATGTTGATCTTATGCACCTCAATAACACAGTTATTAATCGTGTTGAGGAGCAGCTCAAGAGTAGTGAATTGAGTGCTGGCAGCAAGCGCGCTATTGGGCTTTCACTTGAAAAGGTATTGAGGTTTATAAAGAATAAGCGCTTCAAACTAGACCTACAAGAGTGGTCAAACCCTTTCCCTCGACCATCTGATTCAGCAATTAAACTTGATAAGGATAGTCGTAAACAAGAGGAAGACAAATGCCCTAGTGACTTTCAGATGTTGCAGGTGGCAGATGCCTTTCATAAAGCTAAAACACCTCGGCAACAATATTTTTCCAGTCTTTGTGTAATGCTGATGTGTCAGCCCAGTCGCAGCGTTGAACTTAACGGCCTTACCGTTAATTCATTGCAAAAAAGTGATAAGGGCAGATGGTATTTAATGTGGCATCCGGCCAAAGGTGGCGATCCGGTTCGTAAATGGATCCCGAAATTAATGGAAGATGTGGTTCAACAGGCGTTTAAAAGGCTAGTTGACATCTCTGCGCCTGCCAGAGCTGCTGCAAAATTTGCTCATGAAAATCCCGACCTGTTTATGTTGCACGAACAGTGCATAACACCTGCTAATTTTCCTCAAGACCAGATGTTAACGTATAACCAATTCGCCATGGCAATAGGGCTTAAGGTTGGTAAGAATGGTAACGGATCTCAAGAGAGTTGGGCTACCCCAAAGGTGAAGTGGCTCCATAACCTCATTAGTAAATTAAATAGCGTATCTGACTGGAATAAAGATTTGTTGAAAGGTCGCGTTATGTCTCAGGATAATGAAATACTGACCAGAACAACTCTTAAGTCTACAGGGATTAGTATCAAATTCCCAAGCTATAGAGATCTTCGTACGGTGGTTGACCAAAAATACAAAACTAAACACTTTCCCAATTATGGACATACCAAAGTTTGGGATTGTATAACCTTAGTCAGAGAAAACGAATTTCATAGCGAGTTTGCTGTTAAGCCGTTTTCCTGGCTCATGGTTAGACACTGCCCATTGTATGATGCTTTAGGGAGAGCCAGAGATGGATCTGTATCAATCTTTGATGAGTTGTCGATTACCGATGAAGATGGCTCTCCATTACGTATTACTTCTCACCAACCGAGGCATTGGCTGAATACCAAGTTGAAACTGGCGGGTGAAGAAGATTGGCTAATTGCCAAGTGGTCAGGGAGGGCGGATATAGAGCAAAACAAAGCATACGATGGGAGAACAGAAACACAAAAATCGCGGCTAACCAAGCGTATAGGTCAAGTGACCAAGGGTAAAGGAGTGATGACGGTTGCTAAAACTAATCAGCTGCTGGAGCCCTATACATCGGATGCGCCTCCTCCGGCCATTGTGTTGCATGACTTAGGCTTACCTGTTTCCTTAAAATCGCTAGGCGTGGACAGAACAGGCGTTGCCCAGTTTACGGGGTTAGGCTTTTGCGTGCATAACTATGCAGACAGCCCTTGTGTTAAAAATGGCGACTGTGCGGTCTGTAGTGACCATGTGTGCATGAAAGGACTCCCTCACACGTTAGATGAGCTCAAACGCCTTGAAAAGCTCTATGAAGAACAGTTAGCGGATGCAAAGCTCAAAGCTGAAAAGCAGGTATTCGGTGCTGACCGTTGGGTAACGGCTTCTGGCTTTCGACTATCCAAGATAAGAACCATCATTACCATGATGGAAGATCCACATAGACCGGACGGTACACCTATCAGAATCCCTGACAAGTTAGACCCTTCACCAGTTAAACGCTCACTCAATATTGACGAGCAGAGTGTTCTTCCTATTTGGGATCTCACAGCCCTAGCATTGTCAGATTTGGAGGAGTGATGGCTTTTGTAACAGACAACAAAGAAACGATTCTTGCGATTATTGACGGATGGACGGGTAAACTGACGTATGATTTGCTATCTGAAAAATTAAAGTCGGAGTTGGGTTTAAAGCGCCTTCCATCTCGCCACACCTACACTAAACATGATGAAATCAAACATGCGTTTGACCTGAAAAAAGAAGAGCTGAGAAACAAAAAGTCTGCCGCAATTGAAGAAGCGAAATCCTTATTCGACAGGGACGTTAAACTGAGTAAGCTCCTTGGGAATTTAAACAACGATGATGCAACCATTGCCGAACTAATAAAACGGGTTGAAAAACTCGAAAACGAGAATGAACGGCTCAATTCAGAAAACAAACGACTAGGCGACCAACGGGAGATATTGCTGGAGCGCTTTGCCCGATGGCAACACAATCTGCAAAAGATGGATGGCGTAGATTTGAATAAGCTTGCCGCAACAATCGATGACCCATTGCCTGCTAAAAACCGATAAATGATGTGAACTAGCTCATATCTGATCTTACAGTTTAAGTGAATAAGTTTAGACTTCATCAGACAGCTATGAGCGAGTTCCAGCTGTTTAGATCGCACACGCTCGGAAACACGAATCTCTGCTTTGCCTTATTTGCTGACATTCGATTTTTTCGAGAACTTGCTATGTAATAAAAAAACATACAAATCATGCACCCAATTTGGGTATGTCACTACAGAAATTAACGTTTGTGCTCAGACAGCTTATCGCCAGGGTCGGCGCAGTAGATACTAATGTATGGGCAACGCTCAATACGAACTAGACAGCTTTGCAAACAGATCTCCTACACCTTTTCCCCCTCCTGCGATGCGGTAAGGCTCTGCTACGGCGAAAGGCGCATCTTTCTTGCACTTCTCAACAAATCTAATAAAATTTCTATCCGCAGATACAATTACATCCACATCTATCAGATGTGAAGCGAGCTGCGAGTCAACCGGATTTCCAGATGTCACCTTGTGGTACGCTTGCAAGTACTCAAATGCACCGCGAAGCCACTGACGTGGTGTGTCTTCCGCAGATATCTGGTAATACCACAGTTGTGTAAACTTATCTGGCGATTCAAATATCGCATTTATATCGACTTCGCTATCGATCCATTCTCTATATGGACTCGCATAGATTTGGAGTTCATTCCACATTACATGTAGGCTAGGCACACGCCAGTATTCAACAGGAGCACCAAGCCACCCTGGGATAGAAGCAGGAGGATTACCAAACACATCGCACAGGCTGACCTTTGGTAGAGTTTGGCCTCGACTTAGCAAGTTAGCGCGGATTTTCTGTGATTCCAGACGCGCCAAGTGATGTTCTCTTTCCAGTCTGATGCTCTCATCGGTAGTTGGAGGAGCAATATCAGCACCAGCTCTAGCCCAAAACCCACCGTCACTTTCGGTCCAGTCTCTCGCAAGTTGATTAACCTGTGTCATATCCGGGTTATTGATAATCCATTCGGGCCTATATCGACGAATTGAAGCCTTAATTTCCTCTATCTCAAGAAATGTTTCCGGCATCAAACGAGTCCAGAACGGTAGTGCTTGCAGTTTTAGTATGGATTTACGCACGGGCTCATTCAGCAGCTCAAGCGTCTCGAATACTAAGCTTGGTGTAACTACAATCTCAATATCGCTCTCAGTGACGCATTTCTGCAGCGCGGCACTCGCATTTTGGTCCGCTAAATATCGCCATACATTAGAGTCCAGCAGCACCTTCATCGACACCTCGCTTATTAGATTGGATCACCTAAAACCAAACGCTTTAATTCACCGTACTGCGCGGCACTATTTCACTATCCGCTTTTAATTCATTTGTTTTAGGTCTTTGAATGACTGATTGAGTCAATGAAAAAACCTTATCTCGGAAATCTGGGATGTTCTTTAATGCTTCCTTGAAGCCACTTGACTCTGCAAGTTCATGCCATGGAGTTCCATAAGAGGCACCATCAACAAATCTAAGCGGAGCTTCTTCAATTCGAGTAAGGGCTGACTCAAATAAACGAGCTTCAAGTTTTACGTCTATTCTTGCAGCCTCCTTACGATAGCCCTCATAAGCCTTTGCCACAGATGCCTTGAAGCCATAATCTTCTGCTAACTTAAAACGCTGGCTTATCTGTTTTGTTGAGAGCCATGCAAACCAAAGTGGGGCTCCAAGACTGATGACTGCCAGCATAATTTGCATCAATATCATCCCCCATTTTGGATCTGGATTAGATAAGGCCCCTGTGAGAATAGAAATGCGTTCAGCTCCTACATACCAAGCTGCTCCTAGAGCACACAGTAACCCAAAAACCCAAACCCACATCGAATTCGTCAACTGTTTAGCCCGCTGATCAAAAGCCCCTGCTAATCCTTTACTAGTTGTAATTCTATAAGCATCTTCACAGTTACTTACTAATTGATCAGCTGTCTTTTTATTTTCTAATATAGACTTGAGCAGTCCATCCACTTCTTCCTTTGCAGTTGCAACTTTTGACGAGGTCTTCAAAACGTCTTGACTGATGCTGTCCACTTTTCTTCTTGCTACTTTAAGATCTTCCAAATCAGAGGGCAGTGACTCGGCAGTTTCAGTTGCTTCATTGATTAGTTTAATTTGAGTGTTTAATTTTTCGTGATCAACGTCTATTTGCGAAAGCTTCGCTTGCAATCCCTTTAACCGACGGGAAATTGCAGGTGGCATTGCATTTGGGTCATTTGAAACAACCCAAGAGATGTGTGGCTCCACAACACTAGAGATCCAGTTTAGAGTTGCAATATATGCAGGAATTGCCTGATGCCCATTACCACTGAAAAATTGCGGCAATGTATTTGCTCTCAGTAACTCCAATTTGCGAGGGATATCCTCGATAACTTGAAGAAAAGTTTCATCGTCTGTCTGTAAATTTATCTTTCTAATTTTTTCTGACAAAGACCTTGGTAAATAAGCTAGTTCTGCTTTACCTAGTGCAGGGTGATGCCAACCAAAAACTTCAATAAGGCTCCGTTTTTCACTCCAACCATTTTCAACTGAATCGCCAAGCGTATCTAATGCCTCACACAAATTCTCAATTTCTTCATTCATGTTTATTCCCTTTTAAAGACAAATATCAACACATCCAATTAAAATCATCGTGAGATCTTTAAACCCCAGCCCCTTTCCCAGCCACCAACAAATCAAACACCACCTTTGCAAACAGCGCCGACTTCTTCGGATCGCTCAACAGCTGCATCATCTGATTCTGCTGCGCTTCGTTGCTATCAAGAATGGCGTCATCAACAGCCTTAGAGAAATCGCCTCGCATGGCTTGTTCTGGGCTGTTGTTGGCGATTTGGGTCATCACTAAGGCATTTTCGCCAACCTTGTCACGGATGGTGTAGGCGTAGTTGACCATGTCGGCATCGGTGAGCTGATCGGTAATAAAAAGCTCGTTCAGACGGCTGATAATTTGCGACAGGAATTCTTCTTTTTTGTCTTTTGGCCGTGCGCTGCCTAGCGCTTCATTTGGCTCTAGGTTGTAATCGCCGTTGTTTTCTTTGAGCTGCAAATTTTGTTGGCGAATTTTCGAGACGCGGTAATGGCTGAGCATCACGTTGTTTAAGTCGATGTCGTCCTCGTCAACCAAGGTATCGCGCAGCATGGGGCGCAGGTTACGCGCATACAGGCACAGCTTTTCTAAGTTGGTGTCGTCGTAGTCGACGATTTGCGACATAAACTCATAGAAGCGCACAAAGGTGCCCAAATCTTTTCTGAAAATTTCTAAGGCATCTTTTTCTTTCTGGCAGTCTTTTAAGCTGTTTTCGGCATTGGCAATCAATACCGCATCGCCAGTCTTTTTGGTGCGTTCAAACATGTCTTTGGCTTGTTTAAACGCATCCACCGCCGACTTATAGCGCTTTTGCCAACGCTCGACGGCAGGCTTACAGATATTGGCAATTGCCGCGTTAGATTTATTGCTTTCATAGAAGTAGCTGCAAAATTGCTCCACTTCATGCCAGGTGAAAATGCTTTGGGCGCGTAGTTTGTCGTACAGCTGAAAAATCAAGTTCGGATCAGACACATCGGCCAGCTCTGCCGTTTGATAATAAGGCTGGAACGCCGCCAGAATATCTTCGGGGTCGTTGAAAAAATCCAGCACAAAAGTGCCGGTCTCTGCTTTGCTTGGATAAGTGCGGTTTAACCGTGACAGGGTTTGCACACATTCCACGCCGCCGAGCTTTTTGTCCACGTACATGGCGCAAAGTTTTGGTTGGTCAAAGCCGGTTTGGAACTTGTTGGCGACAATCATCACTTGATAGTCATCGGAATCAAAGGCTTTGCGCATATCGCGGCCTTTGAGGTTTGTGTTCATATTGGTTTCGGTGAATTTATCGCCCAGTAACGCGGCTGAATTGGGGTCTTTCTCGCTAAATTCGACTTCCCCCGAGAACGCCACCATGGCGCGAATATGCTGGTAACCCTTTTCGGTGATGTATTTATCAAAACCCAGTTTGTAGCGCACCGCTTCTTTGCGCGAGCTGGTCACCACCATGGCTTTGGCTTGGCCGCCTAACAACCCCATCACGTTGTCTTTGAAGTGCTCAACAATCACCATCACCTTTTGCGCGATGTTGTGGTCATGCAAACGCACCCATTGGTTTAACTTGACCTTGGCCTTTTTGCTATCCACTTCCTGATCGGCCGCGTGGATTTTCTGCGCTAGGTTATACGCCACCTTGTAGTTGGTGTAGTTCTTCAGCACATCCAAGATAAAACCTTCTTCGATGGCCTGGCGCATGCTGTACACATGAAAGGCCGCGGGTTTGTTCTGCGCCGACGGCGCTTCGTCTGGCTTGGGCAGCCGGCCAAATAGTTCTAACGTTTTGGCTTTGGGCGTGGCGGTAAAGGCAAAATAACTTAAATTTTTTGAGCTGCGCCTTGCAGCCACTGCTGCCGCAATGATGTCATCGGCACTGAGTTCTTCATCGTCATCACTGCTTTCGACCATCAACACTTCTTTCAGTTTACGGGCAGTCGAGCCGGTCTGCGACGAATGTGCTTCGTCGGCAATAATGGCGTAACGTCGCTCTTTCAGTGTCGCGCTTTTTTCAATGGCCTTTAACACATGTGGGAAGGTCTGAATGGTCACAATGATGATGGGCTGAGCGCTTTGCAGCGCGCTGGCCAGCTTTTCAGATTTGGAGCCGTCACCTTCTTCGCGGTTAATCCGGCCAACCACACCGTCGGTGTGCTCAAACTGATAAATGGTATCTTGCAGCTGCGCATCCAGTACGGTGCGGTCGGTGACCACAATCACCGAATGAAATTGCTTCTCGCCTTTGTTGTCATAAAGCGATGACAGCTGATGGGCGGTCCAGGCAATCGAATTGGATTTACCAGACCCCGCGCTGTGTTGAATGAGATATTTCTGGCCAGCACCTTCGGTTTTTGCCGCCTGCAGTAATTTTTTCACCACATCCCACTGATGATAACGCGGGAAAATCATGCTTTCTTTTTTGTACTTACGGCCTTCCCAGTCTTCTTTCTCTTCAATGTGTAAATGCACAAAGCGAGCGAGGATATTTAAAATATTCTCCGGTACTAACACTTCGTTCCACAGGTAGTCGGTGGCGTAACGGGAAATATCTTGCGGGATATCATTGCCAGCCGCGCCGTCTTTCGTGCCTTTGTTAAACGGTAAAAAGTAGGTATTCGCGCCATTGAGCTGGGTGGCCATATACACCTGATATTGGCTCACCGCAAAATGCACAATGGCACCGCGTTTAAAGGTAAGCAGCGGCTCAGGCTTTTTGGTGGTGGGGCAAATAGGAAAACGCGTGGTGCGATATTGCTTGAGTGCATTATCCACCGACTGTTTAAATTCCGACTTAAGCTCCAACGTGGCAATCGGCAGGCCGTTGACGAATAGCACCAAATCGATGCGCCAGGCCTTCGCTTTTAAACCGGTTTCTAGCAGCTCCGCTTCGGTTGCCCAAGGGCTGTAAACCAGCTCTGGCACAATGCGCAGGCGGTTTTGCTGATAACGCGCCAAGGTATCGGGGTTTAAATCATGCTCGGGCTTAAACTGACACAGCGAAATGCGCACATTGCGGTCACGCAATTCATGGCGCAGCACGCCCAAAGTGCCGAAAGTGCGCGAATCTTTATGGGTGGCATTGGGGTCGGCTTTATTCAGCTGCGCTGCCACCAACTCCATTAACTTCTGCTCAGCATGGTGTTGGTACAACGCTTTAAATTTCTGCCACTGGAGGTCTTGCGTGTCTTGCACAAACCCCAGTAAATCCTCTGGGTATAACGCCAGCTCGCGGTTGTAGTTTTCCGCTTTCCCAAGCTTCCAACCGTTCGCCAGCATCTGCTTGATTATGTCATTTTGAAAAACGCGTTCAGTTGACTGATCAGACATCATAAATCCCTTTAATTTTTGCTTTTAGTTAGTTGGGGCTTGCCAGTTGCGCACGTCGATTTTACCGGTGACGGCGGCGGAGATTAGAGCGGTGCGGCGTTCTTTTAATATATTGAGTGACTCTTCGCTCTTGCTGATTAACTTATCGAAGCAAGGGACTTTAGATTCAATATATTCGACAATTTCATTAGCTTCTTGTTCTGTTGGAGTAGGGAAAGACAAATTTGCCAAGGTCCCTAGCCCTAGTGTTTGCTGTGTTCCAAATGTCCAAGACAATTGAATAGCATCGCGTACATGCGCAGATTGCAGCAAGTATAAGATGAATTTCGAAGGGACATCTTTTCTAGTCCGTATTGTCGCTAGTGGCACCCAAATATTAAATGGTTCATCAGTCTCAACTATCGCAGCAACCCCTGTTGTTGCTCCCAGCTTGACAACTAAAATATCACCTCGTCTTGGAGAGTATCTTTTAGAATAGGATTTGTGATCATCTTCAGATATGAACCCCCATTTTTTATCGAAGTTAATATAACCTTGTGACACTGCTTCGGCTGAAATGAAAGGCACACCCTCATCTCTTCTAATAGGAGATACATGCGGCCCGTCAATTATTGGTGCAGATACCAAATACTTTAAGGAAGCAACTTTCCAATGCGTCGGCACTTGCCCCAACCATTCCACGCCGGAGTCTTTCATCGGGGCATTAGGGTTAAGGCCTTTGGTGACGGCGTGGCTGATCACGGCTTGGCGTTTTTCTTTGAGCAGTTGAATCAGCTGTTGCTGCTTTTCAATCAGCGTGTCGATTTTTGCCGTTTCGTGGTCGAGGAAGTTAACTATTTCTTCGACGTCTGAATTACTTGGAACTCCAATTTTAATGTCTCCAACTGTATCCGTATTCAGATTCAGTTGTGTTCCAAATTTTCCAAGACCTTTGTAAGCCTGTTCACCTGCGAAAACATAAAACAGAAATTTGTGTGGAATTCTTAAATCGGGAAAGTAGACGAATCCGTCATGAATACAAGCACGTATCGCGGTAATACAAGGTTTTCCTACAGTCCCAGCAATACTCAAGAACAATTCACCAGGTTCCAGTTTCACACTAAGTGAACTTCCAAGTGCTGACATTTGTTGTGTTGTAGTCTTTAAATAAGTGTCTGATGATGAAACATCTGCAATTCGCACCCAAGCATAATCGCCATCTTCATCAAAATATTTAGGATCATCAATCGGTCGAGGCGAGGCACCTCTTTTTACAGGGCTGAGATGTTTTATTTTGACTACGTCCCAATGAGTGGGGACATCACCCAACCACTCAACCCCAGAATCCTTATACTCTGGATAAGCCTGATAACGCCCCATTAGGAATGCACCTCTTGTAACAGCGCCAGAATATCCTTAGTCACGGCATCCAAATCCGCATCAATGGCTTCTAACGGGCGTGGTGGCTGGTACACATAAAAATGGCGGTTAAATGGAATTTCATAGCCGACAATACCGATTTCACCGTCTTTGGCATCCCGTTTATCTGGGTTGATCCACGCGTCTGGCACATGTGGTGCCACTTCTTTTTGGAAGTAAGCTTCGTTGATTTCATTAACGCTCAGGCTTGGGTTTAGCGGCACGTTCTCGTTATCACGCAGGTCGCCGTCGGTTTCAAATTCCACCACTTTGCCTTGGTAGTTGAACTTGCCATATTGCGGATCTGCTTTGTCTTTCAGAACTTTTTTGACAATAGGTTCAGCGTCTGGGTTTTTCCAGGTAATGGCATCCAACAGTTGTTTTTGCTCTTTGGCATCAAGTTTTGCTGCTGCGGTTTTCTGCGCTTGCGTGAGGATTTTGTCAAACTCGTTAAAGTCGTCGTGCTGCGCATCGCCAATCACCGCTCGTAGCTTTTGCGCTTTTTCCATTAAGGCTTTTTGCGAAAGCCAAGTGCCAGCATCTAGCAGGACTTTGATTTGTTTTTCTTTTAAATCAGCAAAGTCTTTTTTGATTTTGCTGCGAATCGCCTCTTCATGACTGGCCAATTGGCCGTAAGTGACTTCAGTCCATTCATCGCCAATATGCAGGTACACCCATTCCATCACAGGTTTCAGTGCACCTGGGGCAAAACGTAACGAGGCAATTGCTTCATCGGTGAATTTGGCCGATAAGCGCAGTGGCCGCTCAATGGTAATGCGGCGATAGCCAAATTCATGGGTGGCGAATATTTTGCTGGCGAAAGTCTTGGGTATGTCTGTCTTGGGTGCGGCGGACTGACGGCCACGGTTGCTTTTGACATCGGCCGCTTTATCTAAACTGTAGGCATCGACCGCTTCGAAATTACCAAAGGTGCGGGTGATGGTGGCGATATCGCTGTCATCCATCAGATTGCGCTTAGAGCCTAGAGATTTACGCATTTTGCCGCATAAATCCGCGCCGTTAATCAGCTGGACTTTTCCTTTGCGTTCGCTGGCTTTTTTATTAGAAAGCACCCAGACATAAGTTGAAATGCCGGTGTTGTAGAACATATCGGTTGGCAGCGCGACAATGGCTTCCAGCAAATCGGCTTCCAGGATATAGCGGCGAATTTCGCTTTCACCGCTACCGGCACCGCCAGTAAAAAGCGGCGAACCGTTGAGGATAATACCAATACGGCCACCACCGTCGGCAGCATCACGCAGCTTGCTGATCAGGTGCATTAAAAACAGTAACGAACCATCCGACACCCGTGGTAAACCAGCACCAAAGCGGCCGTCAAAGCCTTTTTCGTTGTGTTCTTTTAAGATGTCGCCTTCGATTTTTTTCCAATCCACACCAAACGGCGGGTTCGACAGCATGTAGTCAAATTTTTCGCTATACAGGTGGTCGTTGGAGAGCGTATTACCCAGTTTAATGTTGCTAACTTCCTGACCTTTAATCAGCATGTCGGCTTTACAGATGGCGTAACTTTCTGGGTTTAACTCCTGGCCGTAAGCACGCATCACCGCTTGCGGGTTTAGCTCATGAACGTATTCCATACCCGAAGATAAAAACCCGCCGGTACCCGCTGTTGGGTCATAAATGGTACGAATGATGCCAGGTTTAGTTAAGGCTTCATCATCTTCCATAAACACCAAGGAGGTGGTCAGGCGGACAATATCGCGGGGCGTGAAGTGCTCACCGGCTGTGTCGTTAGAGCTTTCA
>Ga0247724_1000154_pt1 | contig 17776 bp, 15 predicted proteins | sample OKSTACKMC2E_FD_182776 | JGI IMG/M metagenome (GOLD analysis project Ga0247724, IMG submission 182776) | Subsurface sediment microbial communities from gas well in Oklahoma, United States - OK STACK MC-2-E | ecosystem: Environmental > Terrestrial > Deep subsurface > Rock core/Sediment | place... | reverse complement strand
CCAGTTTCAGGGCTTCTGCTTTAAATTCAGCGGTATAAGTCTTGCGGTTCTTTTTGATTGTCATATTCACCTCGTTATGTGATTTTACTCACTTAGCGCGGTGTCCAGTACTACTGGATCAGATCACCTTTCTATCTGGGTATTGCGTTTCTCTTGCCAGCTTCTGGGCGCCACAAAACTCACCTGGAGATGAACCGCCTCTTCGCCAACCTGAGTCCGCTGTCCATTTTTCGATTTTGTCCCAAGAATCTATGCCATTAGCGGGCAACCTGCATACTTTCTTGTTTTGCTCAATGTTGTTAGTAGCCGGCGCATGGACCGGTGTGCTGTTTCCGTTTTGCTCTAATGACCGTTGATTGATCTTTACTCCACTTTCCATAACTGTAACTTCGCCGCCATCGCCCTGTAGAAATCGCCATGCCAGCACAAGAAGAATCAATACTATTGCAAGACCTATCGCATTTTTCACCCAATTCGACATTTCACAATCTCCCTATTTTGCCTAACGACCCGCGCATGCGCGCGAACTTGTGAGCGTCGCAGCAGCCGAAGGCTGCAAATGACGCGGCTTGTTATGTTTTGGGTTTAACACGAAATGACTGCCAAACGGCCGCAATAAAGACAGCGGCATTTAAAACAAGCATTACACCCCAAGAAATTGGGGATTCATCCACGGAATATGAATAGCGTTGTGAATGGTAAATACCTGATGAATAGATATCGTAAGCTTGGTTCAAGAAATATCCAGCACAAACATAAAGAGAAATTCTAATAGGCCAGACCCATTTTCGGCTCACATTCCATATTTTGGGGGCATGAAATAGCGGTTCATCTTTATCCAAAATTTGAATCCAATTCGGTTGAAACATAACTACCAAAGCAGCGGCGCGCGTTAGCGCGTCCAGCCACGAAGTGGCGATGCTGCCTTTGCTTGTTAAGTGTTGTACTCATACATATAAAACCTGTCGAGTTCATAGCCAGCCTTATATAAATTACTAGGAACGTCCCATTCGCCAAATGCCCGACAGATGCCCAAACCAGCACCACCCGATTTAGGTGTTTTACCAGCTTGCACATTAATTTTAAGGCTAAGCATATTTTTTACTACAAGCTCACAGTCTTCTACAGACCAGGACGAACCAGAAGCCAGTGCAGACTTCTTTGTTAGTTCTGCCTCAAGAATTACTTTGTCTATGAGACTAATGAACTTTTCTTCGAGATTCATAGTGACACTTAACGCCCGCCACACAGGCGAGCAACTTGTTGCGAGTCCAGCGCCGCAGGCGCGTTGTGCTGGCGTTTGTTATGAGTGTTCACGATGAGCCCGCTTTAAATACAGTGCGACATATATACATAAACCAACAAACACGTATGTAACCATATTTAAAACTGTACCTATCGACCAAGCCCAAACCACATCCACGAATTCATTTGGACCTGCCCCCAAAGAAAAAAGGACAATTGAACTTGGCCAAAGGATAAGCAGCAGTTCCTGGTTCCACGCAATCATCGACCCAGTTGTGAGCAACAGGATTGGAACAACCAAACCAGCAAGTAACCATTTCAGGAGATAAATTCTCATGTCCAGTTGCACTCATAACTATCGCCTAAACGGCGAGCAACTTGTTGCGAGTCCAGCGGCCGAAGGCCGCGATGTTTAAGGCGCTTGTTAGGCATGTTTTACTTTTTGATTAGCCCACAGCGCAATGCCTGCGTACAACAGCACGATACATGTGGGAAAAAACCAGGCTCGAAAACCGTTACCGTAGTTTAGATAAACAGCATTTAAGTACGTAGCAAATAAACCACAGCCAACTACACCCACACATGACATGCGACTTAGATTACGCGATAACCACAATAAACCAGTTAACACAGCTAATACTGCCACCTGAACACAAACCATTAAACGATACTCGGAACTATCCGAAGCCAACAAAATTAAATGTGCTGGCATTACTATAAGCAGCGTTGCTATAAGAATATGAACAAATGCTCGATATAGTCTCATTGCCTGCCTAACGCCGCGATAAACGGTGGTTTTTAAGTTGCACTTTTGCCATAAAATGGAGCGAAGCGGAATGGCAAAAATGCAACTTAAAAACCATCCGTTTGATTGCTTTGTTATGCACCACTGAAAATTGAAGAGATACCGAAGATTAATGTTAACACCAACCCAATAACGGATAATGGAACTGCCCATTTATTGGTGCTTTCCAATTTCTTAAAAGAGTCTTCACGAACCTGTATAGCTGCAACCAGTTCGTCTACCTTTCTGCCAACAGCTTCCTTATTGTCCGCAAGGAGATAAGCCTCGATGTCTCGCACTATGCTTCGCTCCAAATCTGGCAAGCCGACATGAGGTGAAGATTTTTCTACTTGGTTAATATAGTCAGTAATTTCCTTTTTAATTGATTTAACGGAGTCAGCGTCTTTCTCATTTATTTCACTCTCAAACAACTGAAGCAAATAAACTCTGAGCCATTTTGCCAGCCTAGCTCGATTGACCTCTTCATCTCCGATAGAAGATCGGACGCCTTTGTAAATATTTTCAATATCGGAGAAGTCAGTAACCACGCGCGACTTAATGCCACTAGAAACAGCTTTCATAAACCGCTTTTCTTCGGTTTCTTTTCTTTCCGTTATTCTGTTTAACATTTTGCTAACAGCTACGGCGTAACCAGCCATAACAGCTGAGGCTAAAGCAACCATCAATGGACTTGAAATATCAAAGAGCTCTTTAATTATGGACATTTCCGTTTCTCAGTTTTAATGCATAACTATAAGCGCACGCGCGCGAACCTTGGTGAGCGTCGCTGCGGCCGCAGGCCGCTAGTGCCGCGACGTGTTAGCCGAAAGCCCGAACAACGGGACCGCAAAAACCCAAACAACGCCGCACGTGCAAATTTAAAACGAACCCCGCGAACAGCTGACTTTGGCAGCTTGCTGCCAAAAAGCACTGAGCGGAGCCTGTAAATAATTGGTGAAAACCAAACTACCAGAAGGGAAACGGAGAACGCAATTTCCGTTTGCACTTTACCCAAGCAACGAACCGCCCGAACAAAGCCACCACCCTGGTGTTGGCTGCAGAACCTGACGAAAACTTTAAAACCGATTCACGGCTAACATATTAATCAACGGCAAAACGCACGGTTTTAAGCCTGCGCTATGCCTTTGATGTTTTTTAACATCCGTTAACACTACCGAAAAAAGCTACAGATCTCAATCTCTTCGTCGCTGATGCACGCTTTGTGAAAACCGAAAGCGTGCGTGGTGCCTTTGATCCAACTTGAAACATTAAATTTACATTCTACAGTTAGATTTTTGCGCTGCAGAGGGAACTGCGATGGCGTCGTCATTTTTACAGCAAGTTGCGGACTATATGCGCACCCGGCGTTATGCCAAGCGCACCATTGAAACTTATCTGCACTGGATCCGGTTTTATATTCTGTTCCACAAAAAGCAGCACCCTTCGCAGCTCGGCAATGCGGAGGTGGAACAGTTTTTAACCTGGTTGGCTGTGGAACGGCATGTGGCGTTTAAAACCCAAAGCTCGGCATTGAATGCGCTGGTGTTTTTATACCGTGAATTCTTGCAGCAACCGCTCTCCTTACAACTTAACTTTAATGCGGCGAAAACTCCGCCCAAACTGCCAGTGGTACTCACCCGCGCTGAAGTCGGCGCACTGTTACGTTGGATAGACCCCAAATATAAGCTGGTGGCTCAGCTGCTGTACGGCAGTGGTTTGCGCTTGATGGAAGCGGTGCGGCTCCGGGTTAAAGATATCGATTTTGATTATTTGTCGGTGATGGTATGGCAAGGCAAAGGCAATAAAAACCGGCGGGTGACGCTGGCCAGTGAATTAGTCCCAGCTTTGCGGCAACAAATCATCCATGTCGAACGCTTGCTCGATGCCGACTTGCAAAACCCGGTTTATAGCGGTGTTTGGCTGCCTTATGCGCTGGCATTGAAAAATCCGGCGGCGCCCAAGCAGCCCGGTTGGCACTACTTGTTTCCGTCGAATCAGCTCAGTCGGGACCCGGAATCAAAGCTTATCCGCCGTCACCATCTCGACGAAACTTGTGTGCGAAAGGCGATAAAATTTGCTGCCTTTCAGGCCAAAATCCAGAAAAACGTCACCTGCCATACCTTACGTCACTCGTTTGCTACACACCTATTAGAATCCGGCGCCGATATCCGCACCGTGCAGGAACAGCTCGGCCATAGCGACGTGAAAACCACGCAGATTTACACCCATGTATTAAGCCGGGGCGGCAATGCCGTAAAAAGCCCGTTGAGTTTGTTATTGCATGGGGATGGAGGGGCGGTTTGATTTGGATGGGTAGGCGGGCGGCGTGTGGTTTGTGGCGCTGTAATAGCAAAATGTATGGTGAGTGGCGTACGGCGTATGACGTACGGCATGTGATGTACGGCGACGCTAACGCTCGCCGATACCTACCCGGCACCTACGCGCTGCCTACGGTCCGTTCAAGACCGTAGGCTCCCCCACTACAACTGCAGTAAAAACGGTGAATCGCTGGCCTGTAAAGCGGTGAAGTCGGCTTTGGAACTCAAACCGTGCCAGTTGATTTCAATCAGGCTTTGCGCCACGGCGCCGCCGAGTGCGGTGCCAGGGCCGAGCAAAATCAGCTGGTCTGGGGCAAATTCGCGTACCGCTACTTGCACTGCGGTTTTAAAGTCGTAGTCGCTGCTGACCTGGCTTTGGAAGGTGTAATACCTGAGCAGTTCCGGGTTGACCGGTAAATCCGGCCAAATGTGGCCCTGGCCGTCAATCAGCGGCAGTTTCGGCTGGTTAAAATACTCAGCGGAAAAGCGCGCTAGGGCTTGATCAGACGCGTCCTGCATCAGCGGGCTGTGAAAGGCACTGTGGCCGGCCAGTTGCATCGGGAAGCGCTCATCGACTGGCGGTAATTGCGCTAAGGCCTGTTTTACCGCTGGCGTGGTGCCCGAGAGCACCGCATAACCGCCATATTGAATCGAGCGGTACATGCCGGGAATGTTCAGTGCTGCCGCCACGGCAGCCTGGCGCGTCGGATCCGGTTGCCAATGTTCGTTCAGTACCGGATAAATCAACTGGCCGCCAGTATCGCCATTAATGCCCTTGCAGTTGGCGGTTAAGCCCGCCATCGCCGACATCATCTCAGTGCCGCTGTCGACATCCCAAACACCGGCGCAGCTTAGCGCTGTGTACCAACCCATCGAATTGCCGGTGACAGCCACCACTTCGTACTCGTCCGGGTTGATGGCGTTAAACTGACAGAGGCCAGCAGTATAAATCAGCGCGGCGTTATTGACCGGTAACTGGTGGCGCGCTGGCAAGTATTTGTCGGCACTGTCGAGCGCGGAAACGGTTTCCAGCCCTAGCTGCGCCCGCACCCGGTCGATTTGGTTTAAAAGCTCAGTGTCGTAAAAGGGTTTTAAACAGCCAAATTCGTTTTTCTGATAAGTACCCCGGCCCGGGCAAATCACCACGGCAGTTTTTTTGCTCATTTTTCTGCTCCATGCAACATTAACGCAGCCTCAACAATGGCGCCTTTTGACGGCAACACGTGATAAGCCGCGGCGCCAAGCGGGATAAAACTGTCTTCAGCACAAAGCCGGCTGATGTGATAGCGGTTTGGTTGTAGCTCATGCAGCGCGGTGAATAACTCTTCGCTGAGGCTGCCGCGTTTGCGGCATTCATCAACAATCAGCACTTTGCGGCAATCGCCAATGGCGGCAGCGATTTTGTCAGCATGCAGCGGCACTAAATAACGGATATCCAGCACGCGGGCGCGGATGCCCTGTGCCGCCAGCAGCTGTTGCGCCTGACGTGACAGGTAAAAGCCGTTGGCGTAGCTGACGATGACCAGATCGGCGGCTGCAGTCGCATCCGCCTCAATCACCGCCGGCGTACCAAATTCTGGCAACGCCGCATCCGGCGCTGGTAATTCAAAGGTCCAGCCGTTATCGCCGGGTTCATGTAAATCGCGTGTCATATACAGCGCAATTGGCTCTAAAAACACGATTAAACGGTTGTCGCGATACGCCAGCTCCACCGCCTGACGCAGCAATAACGCCGCGTCTGCGCCATTCGACGGGCAAATCAGCAGCAGGCCCGGGATGTCGCGGAATACGGCAAAGCTGTTGTCGTTGTGGAAATGGCCGCCAAAACCGCGCTGATAGGCCAGGCCGGCGATGCGCACCACCATCGGGTTTTGATATTGGCCATTGGAGAAAAACGGCAGCGTTGCCGCTTCGCCGCGGATTTGGTCTTCGGCGTTATGCACATAAGCCAGGAACTGAATTTCCGGCATCGCCAATAAACCCTGTTGCGCCGCGCCAATGCCCAGGCCCAGAATACTTTGTTCATCCAAAAGCGTATTAATGACGCGGTTCGGGCCATATTGCTGCACCAGTTGCTGCGTAACGCCATACACACCGCCTTTTTTACCGACGTCTTCACCCATCATCACGGCCGTTGGGTAGCGGGAGAAAATCTCGTGCAGCGTCCAGTTAATCAGCTTCGCCATATGCTGCGGCTTGCCGAGGTTATGTTTGTCAAAGCCAAGCGCCGTGCTGCGCTCAGCCAAAGGCAGCGCTGGTTTGCCGCTCGGTGGCGGCACAATCGATTTCATCACAGATGCCGCATCTGGCAGTTTGGGTCTTTGCGTGGCTTCACACGCGACGCGGGCAATCTGCTGATCGAGATGTTCAATCTGCGCCGCCAGCTGTGCTGTGGTTTCGACGCCGCGGCTCAGCAATAAGGCAGTCGCATACAGCAGCGGGTCTTGCTCCAGCTCGCCTTCAATTTGTTCTTTTTTCCGATACGCCACTTCAGCGTCAGCACCGGCGTGGCCAAATAGCCGGTAGGTTTTTAAATGCAGCAGCGCCGGTTTGCGTTTACTGCGGACAAACTCGACCGCCGCCTGCGCCGCGCTGTACACGTCGCCTAAATCACGTGAATCGGCGGTGAAGGTTTGCATATGCGGCGACAAACTATGCGCTATCCAGCCGCACGGCGTTGGCGTCGAAATCCCTAAGCCATTGTCTTCACACAAAAACAGCACCGGCACCGGCACATGTTGGTAATCCGCCCAACAAGCGGCATTAATCGCGCCCTGCGCGGTGGAATGATTCGCCGAGGCATCACCAAAACTACAGACCGCAATAGCGCCATGTGGCCAGTTGCCGTCAATGCCGAGGCGCTCGGATAAATCGATAGCAAAACCTGTGGCGACTGCTTTAGGTAAATGCGAGGCAATGGTCGAAGTTTGTGGCGGTACACAGAGCGGCAAACTGCCCAATACCTTGTGGCGGCCGCCAGAGATCGGGTCTTCGCTCGATGCTGCAAAGCTCAGCAGCATGTCGTACAGCGGCGTGCTGCCATTTAATTGTTTACTGCGTTCAATAAAAAACGCGCCACTGCGATAGTGTAAAAACGCCGGGTCGGTGCGGTTTAGCACATGCGCCACCACCGCATTGGCTTCGTGGCCGCTACTGCCGATGGTGTAAAAACTCTGGCCTTTGGCCTGCAGCAAGCGGGAGCGTAAATCCAGCAGCCGGCTTTGTAACATCGACTGAAAAATTTGCGCCAGCACTGGCGTTGGCAGATGGTCTGCTTTGGAGACAGGGGTCGGCAGGCGGCCATCACGCACGCGCTGGATGTAGCTTAAAGCCCAGGGATGGAATTCTTGCTGGCTCATCGGAAGTCCTTGGTTTTAATTATTATTCGCTGCCGGGAGACGTTAAAAGCGGCTCCGTTTCTGATGCCAGTGGCGGCTGCAACGCAGACACGCCGTGAATACGTCCATGTAGGCTCCTCTGCGGCATCCCTGCCGCAGAGGGTCTGCTTTTGCAGACCCCCACTGTCACCTGCGAGTTTTGTGGCACAGTCCTTCAACAAAGAACTCTGTCTGCGTTGCCAAGCAACGGCCTGCCTCAACCAAGCCGACCTCAGAAAAACGCCTGCAGCCCGGTAATAGCGCGCCCCAAAATCAACGCATGGACATCGTGCGTGCCTTCGTAGGTGTTGACCGCTTCTAAGTTCATCACGTGGCGAATGACATGGTATTCGTCGGCGATGCCGTTGCCGCCGTGCATATCGCGGGCGATGCGGGCGATTTCCAGCGCTTTGCCGCAGGAATTGCGTTTAATCAGGCTGATGGTTTCAACCGGTAATTGACCGGCGTCCATCAGGCGGCCGGCTTGTAAGCAGCCGAGCAGGCCTAAGTTGATGTCGGTCTGCATATCGGCCAGTTTTTTCTGAATGAGCTGAGTTTGTGCCAAAGGTCGGCCGAATTGTTGCCGGTCTAATGTGTACTGGCGGGCGGCGTGGAAGCAGAATTCGGCGGCGCCCAGTGCGCCCCAGGCGATGCCGTAGCGTGCTTTGTTCAGGCAGCCAAAGGGGCCGGACAAGCCGCTGGCGTTCGGTAGTAATTGTTCTTCCGGCACAAACACTTCGTCCATGACGATTTCGCCGGTGATGGACGCGCGCAGGGAAAACTTGCCTTCAATTTTTGGTGCGCTGAGGCCTTTCCAGCCTTTTTCTAAGATAAAACCGCGGATGACGCCGTCTAACTTGGCCCAGACAACAAACACATCGGCGACCGGGCTATTGGTGATCCACATTTTCGCGCCAGACAGTAGATAACCACCGTCGACTTTTTTTGCTGTGGTGCGCATGCTGGCAGGGTCTGAACCAGCGTCCGGTTCGGTGAGGCCAAAGCAGCCAATCCATTCACCGGTGGCGAGTTTCGGCAGGTATTTCATTCGCTGCGCTTCACTGCCGTAGGCGTGAATGGGATGCATGACCAGGCTCGATTGCACTGACATCGCGCTGCGGTAACCGCTGTCGACGCGCTCGACTTCACGGGCGACTAAGCCGTAACTGACATAATTGACGCCGGCACAGCCGTATTTTTCCGGCAAAGTCGCGCCCAATAAACCGAGTTCGCCTAATTCGCGCATGATCTCAACATCAAAATGTTCATGGCGGTTGGCCAGCAGCACACGGCTCATCAACCGGTCCTGGCAATAGTCATGGGCGGCTTGTTGGATCATGCGTTCTTCGTCGGTTAACAAGGCCTGGAAAGAAAACGGGTCTTGCCAGTTAAAAGCGGTTTTGCTCATCAGAAAGGCTCCGGTACGGGCGTTGGGCTGATATTTTCAGCCGCGCTAAGATGTTGATTGCCATCTTATTGATGGCGGGTTTAAAGTTAAATCATATAGAAACTGTCACACCTATAGAAATTCCCTATGGACACACGTCAGCTGGCTTATTTTGTCGCGGTTTATGAGCAGCGTAGCATCAGTGCGGCGGCGCGCCAGCTGGATATTGCCCAGCCGTCGGTGTCCAGCGCGCTGCAGCAGCTGGAACAGCAACTCGGCACCTTGTTGTTTATACGTTTACCCAAAGGCGTTCAGCCCACCGAAGACGCCGAAAGGCTCTATGTGCAGGCTTGTCAGTTATTGAGCCAGATGCAGGCGTTGCAGGCGTCTTTTAACAAACCAGCCAAGCGGCTGTTGTTTCGGCTGGGGTTAGTCAAAGCGCTCGGTGTCGAGCGGATGAGTCAGCTGCTGAAAGAATTTAACAGCCTGCTGCCGGGGCTGGAGCTGCATCTGGTGGAGCCGGACGAACCTTGTGATGCGCGTATTATCAACATCCGCCAGCTCAAAGCCGGCGAGTTGTATCAACCGCTGTGGACCGACTCCTATTTACTGGCATTACCGGCGCAGCACCCGTTATGCACGCAAGCCGAGATCCAACTGACTGATTTTAAAAAGTTACCGCTGATTAAACGCACGCCGTGCGAAGCCTGGGATCAGGTGGCGCTGGCGCTCAGTAAAGCCAATATCAAACCGCAAATTCGCGCCAATATTCATACTATCGAATACGCCATCGGCCTGGTCGGCGCCGGCATCGGCTGTGCTTTGCTGCCGGATTTTGAGATGCAGAAATTCCGCCCCGATCTGCAATACCGCGCCATTCAGGGCCCGCTCCTCACCCGTGAACTGGTGCTGGCTTTTGATAAAAACCAACAGCACCAACGCGCGGTGAAACTGTTGTGTGAGATTGCGGCACGCGCTGGCTAAGGTTTAATGGTGCACTTACAGTGTTTTGCCTTTATCCGCATGTTGCATGTTTCAGCGAACAAATCCGACCATAGCGACTGGTCTTAGGTAATAGCACCGGGCGCTGGCAATTTTTTCCCAAAACGGTTACTTACAAGGGCTGACGTGTTAGTCTGACTGGCTCTGCCGGATGAACTTGGATGGAACTACCTGATGCCAAAGCTGTTTTCGATTTGTATGCCAGCCCTGATGTTGTCGTTATTGTTTCCAGCGCAAAGTGTTGCAGATATCCGCCTGCCTAAACTCATCAGCGACCACCTGGTCTTGCAACGCGAACAACCACTGCCGTTATGGGGCTACGCTTCACCTGGCGAGCAAGTTACAGTCCGCTTCAACAGCAAAGCCGCCGGCACCGTCACGACCAATCAACAGGGCCAGTGGCAACTGACTTTGCCGCCGCAACCGGCCGGCGGGCCTCATCTGCTGGAGTTTCAGGGCCAGAACCAGCTGCAGGTCAAAGATGTGTATTTTGGCGATGTGTTTGTCGCATCCGGCCAGTCCAATATGGAAATGACAATGGCTTCGCTGCAAGAGGCCTATCCGGCCGACCTGCAAAAGGCCGATCACCCGCTGATCCGCCAGTTTAACGTGCCACAACGTTATGATTTTAAAGCGCCACAGCAAGATTTCCCCGAAGGACAATGGCTGGTGGCAAGTCCGGCGACTATTGCGCATTTCTCGGCTCTGGCGTTTTATTTTGCCCGCGATTTACAACTACACAGCAAAGCGCCGATTGGCATTTATAAGGCTGCGCTGGGCGGTTCGCCGGTCGAATCCTGGCTGGATGAGTCGACACTGAAACAATTTTCGGATGCTTATCAACTGGCTCAGCTGTACAAAAGTGACGCGCTGATCCAACGGGTTGAGGCGGCGAATCAGGCGCAGTATGCGGATTGGCAAACGCAGCAGCGCAAAAACGACCAGGGTCTGCATGACCAGATACCTTGGTATGCAACCGAACTCGATGACAGCCAGTGGGCTGAATTTCAGCTGCCGGGTTATCGCCAGGACGATTTCACCGGCGTCTGGTGGCTGCGTAAAACCATCCGGTTAACTGCAGAGCAAGCAGCGCAGGCGCAGACTGTACGGCTCGGGTCAATTGTCGACGCCGACGAGGTGTTTGTGAATGGGAGTCCGATCGGCAATACCGGAAATATGTATCCGCCACGGCGTTATCCGTTGCCACAGGGGCTGCTCAAGGCCGGCGACAACCTGATTGCCGTCAGGGTCAGCGTGATGAATGGCGCGTACAACCGCAGTGGTTTTATCCCGGATAAACCTTATTGGCTGGGTACTGACAAGCAGCAAATTTCTCTGGCCGGCTCATGGAAAATGCGCACTGCGGGCGCATCCCCCGCCTTGCCGCCGGATACCGTGGTGCGCTGGAAACCACAAGGGCTTTACAACGCCATGATTGCGCCGCTGCAACAGCTGCCGGTCAAAGCGGTGTTGTGGTATCAGGGTGAATCCAATGTCGGCGCTTATCAACAGTATGAACAACGTTTTCGCGCCATGATCCGCCAGTGGCGGGCGCAGTGGCAGCAGCCGGATTTACCGGTTTTGTATGTGCAGCTGGCCAATTTTCTGCCGAAGCAACCAACACCACAACCAAGCGGCTGGGCTGGTTTGCGCGAAGCGCAGGCTGCAGTGCTAAGCGAGCCCAACACAGCGATGGTGGTGGCGATTGATACCGGCGAGTGGAATGATATTCACCCGGTAGATAAACGCACCCTGGGCAGCAGGATGGCTTTAGCGGCGCGGGCTGTGGTGTATGGTGAAACCGTGGCATATCGCGGGCCTGAGCTCAGCAGCTTACAGTGCGACGGCGAGTCACTGCGGCTGACATTTAACCATACTGGTGCTGGCCTCGCGCTCAAACCCGGTCAGGCCTTTGCTATCGCAGGCCAAAATGGCCAATTTGTCTGGGCCGATGTGCAATTAAAAGACGGGGTTATTCGCTTGTCACATCCGCAGGTGCCGAACCCAACCCAGGTGCGCTATGGTCATGCCGACAACCCGGATGCGGTGCTCTACAACAGCACCGGCCTGCCCGCGTCACCTTTTAGCGCGGTGCTACGTTAGCGCACCCGGACAGTGCCAGCCGGTGCGGTCGTGCCTGTCGGATCAACGTGTTGCTCAAACAGCGGTGACTGCGCCATGTAGTTTTTAATCAGCAGCCGTGAAGACGGGCTCAGCCAGTCCAACAAAGCTGCGCGGTATTGCGGATCATGTCGTAACACCGCTAAGGCCTGATTCACTGCTTTGATTTGGGCTTTGGCGCGATCGTTGATACTGCAGGCGACATAAACTTCCGACACCGCCGGTAAGCCTGACAACGGCAGCGTTTTTAACGCCAGCTCAGGATATTGCTGCGCCAGATAAAACATCCGGTCCGGATACTCCAGCACATAATCAGCGCGGTTGGCTTTCAGCATTTGCACGAGGTGGGTGTCTGTTGCAGACACTTGCAACAACTCCGCTAAATGCTCTGCGATTTGCGGCGGATAAGTGCGTTGTTGCTCCACCATGCCATGCCAGGTCTGGCCAAACAACCAGTTCAGATCAACAGCACTTTGGCCTTGCAGCTGGCGCCACAACGGGTGGTCAGCTCTGGCCACCAACTGCAGATTCGGGATCACTGCGACAGGTTCAGAGAATTGCAAAAACGTCTGGCGCTGCGGGGTTTTCAGCAAACCAAATAAACAATGTGATTTTTGCTGTTGCATCATCTGCTGCCGCATCGTCAGCGTCGAGATATGCAGCTGATGCTCGTACTGCGGCAGCGCCGCAATCAACCGGTTCAGCATCACATCATATGCGCCTTGCCCCTGTTGCGGTCCCTGCAGAATATTCACCGGTGGCCAATCCCGGATAAACCAGTCCATGGTGTCAGCCAGGGCACTGTGCGCAATCGCCAGTAACCCAAACAACCATACACCCAGCCTGTACATGTCAGCCTCTTTATTATTGTCTTGCTGTATACAAAGCATACACAGTTTTCTGTGACGATAAAGCCCGACTTTCGGCTCAGCGTTTGATCTTCTGTTGTTTCATCTGTTGCAGGTAGGCCAGCACCGCATCAATCTCGGCGTCACTGAAAAAATGAAAGGCCGGCATTTTTGACTGATAACGGTAGGATTCCGGTTTTTTGATGAAGGCTTTTAAATCATGCTGTTGCCAGTATTCAGTGACGTTTTTCGGCGCATTCAGTTCAGGCCCAAGCACCCCGCCCTGCAAATTGATCGAATGGCATTTCAGACAATGTTGTTTAAACAGGCTAAAGCCTTGCTGTACCTGTGCTGACGCGCCTGCCGCCGGGATCACCTGCGCGTACCGGTCGCGAAAACGGATTAATTCAATCTTGACCAGCTGATAGGGCCAGGCGAAATGTTCTGCGGCTTTACCGACACCGGGCCAGACCAGATAAAACGGCGCCGGCGATATTAAACCTTTACCTTGCTGCAGCGGCGTGAACTCAAAGTCGGGCTTGCCGGCCTCAGCAAATACCAGCATCGCCAGCTGTTGTTGCAGCTGCGCCGCGGCAAGCGTTGGGGCATAGCCGTCGCTGGCGGTCAGCACCAGCGTGTCGTCATCCTGCAGCGGCGGAAAGCCGGTTTTTTCCAGTAATTTGCTAAAGTTGAAACCGCGGTAATTTTTGCGCTGGTTATAAGAGGGGTCATCCAGACTGACTTGCTGCACCGGCAGTTGCTGTTGCAACTGCGCCAGCGTCCAGTGCTGACTTTGGCCACTGTGGACTGTGGTTAATACCGGCGTCGCCCCGACCGCAAAGACCCAACAGCACAACAATATTCCGAATAATTTCATCACCAATCCCTGTGTTTCACGCTGACGCGTATTAAGCGGGCTGGCTGACAGCAGGTCAAGCCCCCGGTAACGCTTTTATCCCCGCTGGCCCCAAGTTGGCAGTGTTTTGACACAGCTGTGACAGGCTCAGTGCTGAACCGGCCTGGCCAAATCTGGTACTGCCATCAGAACTGATGGATGCCCCTCCACTCTGCTAAAAAGGATATCCCGATGAAATTCTCCCGCTGCAAACTGATGATGCTGACTCTGTTGGCAGGGCTCAGCCTGCAACTGACTGCCGCCGAGCTGGTCCTCAGTGGCCGCAGCGCCGCTGATTTAAAGCGTGACCTGACCAGCAAACCGGCTGAAACGCTGGCGCTGTTGCCTGTGCAACCAGGCCAGCAAGTGCTGGATTTATTCGGTGGCAATGGCTATTACAGCGAACTGATAGCGCAGTTAGTTGGTCCGTCCGGCAAGGTGCTGCTGCACAATAATCAGGCTTATCTGAAGTTTGTCGGCGACGCGCTGCCGCAGCGCTTAAAAGACGGCCGTTTACCGAACGTCGTCCGCTATGACCGTGAATCCGATGCATTGGGCCTGACACCGGATAGTCTCGATGGTGTGTTGTTTGTGATGGGTTACCACGATTTTTACCATAAATCCGAAGGTTGGGCAGTATCACGCGACCAGGTGTTAAACCAGATTAAAACCGCATTAAAACCAGGCGGTTATTTGCTGATTGTCGACCATCAGGCCAAAGCTGGTTCTGGTCACAGCGCCGCGCAGGAATTGCACCGGATCGACAAACAGGATGTGATTGCTGAATTAACCGCTGCCGGTTTTGTGCTGAAACAACAAAGTGATGTGCTGCACAACAGCGCTGATGATCATAGCCTGATGGTGTTTGATCCGGCGATCCGCGGCAAGACAGACCGATTCACCCTCGTGTTCAGCAAACCTTAGTGTTCAACAAGCCTTAGTTTTCAGCAAACTGCATTGCTCTGGCGCAGCGGCCTGAAACAACGGGTCCTGCGCCATCGACAACCGCAATTCCTGCCGCGACTGCTCGCTGAGCAAATGCAGCCAGGCTTGTTGATAGTCCGCATTGCTGCGCAGTTGTTGCAGCGCCAGGTTAATCGCCTGAATTTGTGCCGGCGCCTCCGGTGTGTTCTGACAGGCGACATACACCGGCACTACCGGTGGTTCGCCCTGTAAGCGGGCATAACGCAAAGCGACTCTCGGATGGCTTTGCGCCAGATAATGCAGCCGGTCCGGATATTCCACCACATAATCCGCCCGGCCCGCTTTCAGCATCGCGACTAAATCTGTTGAGCTATCAGACACTTGCAACAGTTCACCGGTATATCGCTGCACATTCTGCGGATACAGTCTTTTGTATTCGACCATGCCGCGCCAGGCCTGTTGTAGCAATGCAGCTAATTCAATATTGGCGCCAGCCTGAGTGGACTGCCATAACGGATGGTCGGCCAACGCTGCCACCCGCAGCGCCGGTGAATAAAAGGCGATATCCGAAAACAGCATCTTTTTTTGCCGCTCCGGCGATTTCAGTACACCGAATAAACAATGCGGCACATTCTGCTGCATCAGCTGCTGACGTTTCGACAAGGTGGCAAACTGCAGTTGGTGCGAATACTGCGGCAGCGCCGCTGTCAGTTGTGTCAGCATCAAATCATAAGAACCCTGGCCGGCATCCGGCCCTTGCTGGATATTAAACGGCGGCCAGTCGCGTACATACCAGTCAATTGCAAAAACCTGCCAGCTCAGGCAGTACAACAGCAATCCAAATAACGCGGGTTTTAACATCTGCATCCTTGCGGCTTTGTTACATTATCAGGGACTAATATATCGAAAGTCTGTAACGATACAAGGATAATTTCGCCGATTTGCTGCGTATTTTTAAGCATGCTGCGGTGTGTGAGTGTCCGCCTGAGATACGCCGGCCCACTTGTTTAAAGCCGGCCAGCAAGAGCGTAGATTGCCGCTATTTTTGCGCTGGAAAAGGTGCTTGTCGCGATGGGCGTTGGATCTTTTTGATGCTGCCATCCGCGCCAAATTGCAGCGCTTCAACAGCGACATGACGTTGTGGCCTTGGGCAACCGGGTGTATTTAGCCACTGATGATAAAACAGCAACCATTGCCGCTGATATTGCACTATCGAGTGATGATTATTTTGCTCGCCGTCACGCGGCATAAAAATGCCGCGATAGCGCCAGGGGCCGGTCGGTGAAGTCGCAGTGTAATAGGCCAAATCACGGTTTTGCTCTGGCATTGTGAAATAGTACAGACCGTTGCGTTTAAATACCCAGGGGCCTTCCATTTTCGGTTCATAGCCGCCCATATCCATTTTGATAAAATCGCCGGCCACCGCAGTCAGGTCATCGTTGAGTTTCACCACATAATAATCAAAGTCTTTGCCATGGAAATACAGCCAGGGCGTACCGTCATCGTCGATGAATAAGGCCGGATCATTGGCGTATGGCGTGCGCCAAAGCGGGCCACCAATTGCATCTTTAAACGGGCCTTGCGGTTTGTCACTGACCGCCACGCCAATGCCCATCCACTTGGTGCTCTTGCTTGGATCTTGCCGGTTTTTCACGCCAGTCCCGGCCGGGAATATCAGATAGTATTTTCCATTGTGATAAGCCGCATCCGGTGCCCAGGCATAGTCGTCAGCCCAGCTCAGCTGGTCGACCGCTAAAGCCACGCCATGTGATGTCCAGTTTTTCAGATCATGAGACGAGAACACCAGCCAGTCTTTCATATGGAAATCCTGCTGGCATTCCTGATCATGCGAGGTATACAACCACAACTGACCATCCGGCCAGACATGCGCTGAAGGATCTGCCGTGCGCAAACCAGCCCCCAGCGGCAGCAGATTGGTCACCGCACCGAGCGGTAGTGCGAGCGACATCAGTAGGCCACACAGCTGCAGTTTCATCTTAGTCTTTCGCCTTGCCACACTGCGCCGCCAGTTCCGGCCGTTTTTTCCAGGCTTTTAACACGCCTTTGGCATTGCTTTGATACCAGCCATAACCTTGTTGGCGTTCCAGCGACAGCTGATTGACGTCGTGGTAAACCTTGCCGTCGCGGTCGAAAAATACCGGCTGTTGTGCGGGCAGGCTGTAAAACCGTGCCCAGATTTGCGCACCTTTTTTCTCTACCAGTGTTGAACCTGTATCATCACGGAGCCAGGCTTTGTCGCGGATCTGGTGCTGTTGCAGCCAGGCCACACCACTGCACAGCGCCGGTAGCACTCCCGGCTGTTCCGGCGCTTTATCCAGCAGCAATTGCAGCACAGCGGCGCTTTCACTACTGACCAGACTGATTTGCTCAAACTTGCGCGCCGCGACCGGTGCGCCGCTCAGCGGATGATGTTGCGCTGTCCAGACCGTAGGTTGACCATTCACGCTGACCTGCGCCGACACCAGCCAGGCCACGCCTTTGGCAAAACCGGCCTGGGCTTTGCTGCGAAGATCGGCGCTCAGCCATTGGTACTCCGGCGCATTAGCGATATCCCACAGCAGGTTCAGCAGCTCGGTCATCACGTTATCGTTCAGCGTCACCGCATCATGGTAACTACCACGCAGCGGATAGGACTGTGGAAAACCGCCATTTGGAAATTGTGCCCGCAGCACAAACTGTACGGCCAAAGTCAGCGCACTACGGATCCTGGCCTGATCAGCTGCTGCAGCTTTTGGATAATAAGCCGCCAGCCAGCGCATATGTGTGCTGGTGGCGCCATTGTCAAAAGTCGGAATATAAGCCGGCTCCGACCCAGCTAATTGGCCGGCTTTGCGCGGTTGCTGCATATCGGTGC
>Ga0247724_1000153_pt1 | contig 17828 bp, 20 predicted proteins | sample OKSTACKMC2E_FD_182776 | JGI IMG/M metagenome (GOLD analysis project Ga0247724, IMG submission 182776) | Subsurface sediment microbial communities from gas well in Oklahoma, United States - OK STACK MC-2-E | ecosystem: Environmental > Terrestrial > Deep subsurface > Rock core/Sediment | place... | reverse complement strand
TTTCAAGCAGCGTATAATTATCTCTTTCAGGCTGCATATAATTATGCAGTAGAATATTCTTTCACTAATCCGCCTACAGGAGGAAATGCAAGAACTACATATAATGCAATCCAGCCTGGGTATGTTTTTTCTGCATATTATCAAATTCCAGGACTTTTTGTGGCATATAATAGCCCAACCCCAGGAACTGCTAGGACGGCAGCAGGAACTGCCAGAACATCTCCAGGAAATGCTATACCAGGATATGCTAATCCAAGGACATTAGGCCCCGCATCTGTAAGATATAGGCCATCTACTAGAAATCCGACAACATATAATAGACCTACAACAACTTATAATAGTCCAGTAACAACCTATAACAGCCCTTCTCCAGGAACTTTTGCTGGTAATTATTATTATTTTGTCCCAATTCTTTTTAATGGTTATTTTAATCCTACAGGAGGAAATCCAAGAACCACCTATAATGCAATTATTCCTGGAAATCTTTCTTATGGGTATAATTATGCATTGCAGCCAGATCAATTCTCCCTTGAACCAGCACAGTATTTTGCCGGAGGAGCAGGTGGTTCCGGTGGCGCTGGCGGCGCAGGCGGTGTCGGTAGCGCTGGTCTTCCAGGGTCTCCAGGCCTTAATGGATATGCTGGTGGAGGTGGGGTGGTTCTAGTTATTACCGAGTCAGATATTCCGAATGGAATAGAAACTAGGGCCGCAGCGGGTACGGGTGATGAAGGATTTCCAACTTCAGGAACTGTTATAATTATAAAAAATGAGGCGGTAGAAAGTGCCAATTAAAAATTATTCGGATACTGATAAAAATTTTCCAGATCCAATTTATGGTTCTGGTAAAGACGGTAATTATACGGCTTCGTCTTCATTTTCGTTGTCAAGGGACATGTATTGGAACAATTTAAAAGTATTAAATGGAGTGCATATTGATACCAATGGGTATAAAATTTTTGTTCGCAATAATTTAGTATTTTTTGGATCAGAAAATCAATCTGCAAGCACTAGCATTGGCTTAATAGACGGGTCTTCTAACACAGGAACAATTTTTGGTGGAAGTATTACGTCTGCATCCAATAGTCTTGGTGGAAGTAGTGCTAGTTACTCCGCCCTGGATATTGATTCTATATTTGGGAGCGCATCGTATTTTTATAAACCTGAACATGCTGTAGATGGATATATTCTTAATGCCTCTCAGCAGCAGCCTTTAGGAATAAATGGCGGCGCGGGAGATGGAGTAAACTCAGGAGGAGGGGTTGTTATATTATCAGCAAGAAGGGTATCTGGAAACGGAACAATATATGCTAATGGATTCCACGATGGAAATTTTTATTCAACTGGTGGAGGAGTTGTAATATATTGTTCATCAAGAATAGTTCCAAGTAGTATAAACATAAATGTTGATGGTTATGAAGACGGGAGCATACTACAGTTTGTAGTGTAGTCCTATGATAAAGTATTTATACGTTCCAATAGAAAAAGATATAGATGATTATATTGAAGATTCTGTTAATAATAAATTTAATCAAATTATCCACGGAGAATCAGACATAATAGAGCACCTTATAAAAGATAGATCTGAGTCTCAAGAAATCACTATACCTGAATTTAGGCACATTAAAGACGACTACCTTGTATATGAAGAAAAACATATGTTTAAAGTTGTCTGGATTGACGAGTTTTTTAGCAAAGAAGATGGAGACGGAATATTTATCAATTTATATAAATTAGATGATAAGGATTTAAATAAAAGGGATTATCTTTTCTCTAAATCGTTCGAAGAAGTCTATTCATATATTTATGAAATAGAACTTTCATTGGATTCTTACGGAGAGTACCCCGTTGAGATAGTATATAAAAAATCAACAAAAGACTATATAGTATTTTCAGATAGTATAATTATTTATAAAAAATATGAAGAGGAGTCAGCGGCAAATGATAGATTCTTTTTCCCTGGATAAACAGCAAAAAATTTTATATCCAGGAATAGTGGTTTATGAAAATATTTTAGATATTACAGAAAACGATATATCAGATATTTATGATACATATAAGCATCTATTTGAATATGAGGAGTATTATGAATTATCTAAAGTAAAAAATACTTTTTTATACGGTTTAAACAAAATAAATAAAAAAAATTTAGCAGAAAAAATTCAAAAAACAATATTAAGTTGTTTTGCAAGGTACTGCGATTTATACGAAGAAGCAATTCATACGATTCAATGGCAAGAGAATATTTTTATAGATGTGGATTATGCAGGATCGCAAAATTATACCTTTAACCCTAATAGGTCTTTTACTGAGAATGATAAAATAAAAAATACTCCTTTTAGTAGGCAGGTGTGTGTGGAAGTTATTATAGATGATGATTATATTGGCGGAAGCGTTGAGTGGCCATATTTAAATAATTTAAAAATAGATAAAATTCCAAAAGGAAGTATTATCTTTTATCCATCAAATTACTTGTTTTCTAAAAAACATGATACTATAATGTCAGGTAGGAAAATAGTATTAACAACATTTTTTAATGGTGGAAAAGACTTTCTATCTGAAGAAAATGGTCTTGAGGACGAAGGCCCAAACCTTTTGTCTTCCTATATGAGATAGGAAAAGTTTGTGAGCAATGTTATGCTATCAGGGGCAGATGAAAAAACTGTTGCTGGCGCAATAGATATATATGAAAATATATTTAGTGTAGATACATCTAAAAAAATAATAAAAATTTTTGAAGATGCAAGTGAAAGTTCACTATGTCCACTATCTTATTCTGGTGCTCTTATTGGCGCAGGAGACCCTGGCGGCGCTGTTAGATCTAATGTGACGATGAATATAGATGAGCATTGGGACGCAGACAACAATCCATGCCCCTGCGGAATAAACGATGTAGTTGTTTTTATAAGAGAAAAACTTTCTATTTTTGTTAGACACTATTCCGAAAAATACAGAATAAATATAGCCTTCGATGAAGGCCTTCAGTTATTAAAATATGGTCCAGGAAGACAGTATAAGCCCCACGTTGACTATGGGCCAGGAGCAGAGCATAGAGTCCTATCGGGTTTAATATATTTAAATCCTGGAGATTACATCGGGGGAGGAACGTATTTCACCAACTTTGACTATACTATTGAACCTGAAAACCCTGCCCTTGCACTATTTCCATCAAATTATGCCTATGAACATGCTGCTAGACCAGTATTTGATGGATATAAGTATGCTATTGTAACTTGGTTCGGACCACCATGGACTCAGGTAAATAAGTGGTAAAGATAAAAGATCCGTGGATAGTAAATAATTTTTTCAATGAAAAAGAATACAGTAAAATTATGAATAGTATCAATAAAATTGAAAAAAGTAAATGGATATACGAGGGGTTTTTTGACAGATATGTTTATTCATCAGAACTTTTACATAGAATTTCTTGGGTTAAATTAAATTACGCTAGAGAACAATTTGAAAGCGAAACACTTCTTCCTACATATTCTTTACTTGCTTTATATAATAAAAATTCTTCTAGGTTAGAAAAACATAAAGATACTAATGCCTGCACATACACATTTGACATTTGTCTATATTCAGAGTCTGTGTGGCCGCTGGTAGTTGAGGGCAAAGAATATATTCTTAATAAAAACAATGCGTTATGTTTCTACGGAGAAGATCAAGAACATTGGAGGCCTGAAATTGCCCCCAAAAATAAAGTTTTAATGTTATTTATGCATTATGCGGAGCCAGAACATATATATTTTCAGGATTGGGATTTAAGGTGAACATACCGACAAACTATGAGCCGTACTCAGGGAAGATATTTAATAGACCAGTAGATGATATAGAAAGAAGTTCTATATTTGTTTCAATTGTCTCATATAGAGATGAAAGTATTATCAATACAATTTCCTCCCTACTTGAGAATGCAAAAAGGCCTAATAATATTTTTATTTCGGTGGCATTAACAGAATTTTTTTCATCATACGTTCATCAATGGGTCAAGCCCCTAAAAGATATGGAAGAAAATATTAAAAATCTAAGAATAAAAATTATAGATCTAAAGAATGAGACAACTTTTGGCGAACTTAAAAGTATTGCAGATTCTCAATATAATAAAGAGAATTATTACATGTCAATATCATCAAGATCTGAATTTTGTCCAAACTGGGATGACATTCTTATAACACAGTATAATAATTTATCTAGTAGCCTTGACGGAGACTTTATTGTAACAGCAGAGCCAAGATTGTATTTACCCCATGACAATGTTGTGGAGGGATTCTCTTATTTTACTAATCATAAAACAAAAAAATCTATGCAAAGAGAAGATTATGATGGGGCTAGAATTCCTATATCTGGATACAGTCACTTTGTTAACAAAGATAATATTATGTTTAGCAGGTCTCAGGAGGCGGCAGAAGATCATAGCACCCATGATCATATAAGCCAAATCGATAAAGTAATGGAGGGTGAAGAGTTCTTACAAATAAACAACTTTGTCAAATTTAACAGCAGAAAATTTGTTAAGGACGAATATATTGCAATTGCCTCAGGATTTTATACAGATTTTTGCTTCTCTTACGGAGATGTGTACATAAAAAATAATAGATCGGATAATACATTAATAGACAAAGATCAATTTAATTTCTATTCATTTATTAACTTTGTAAATAAAAATGTATCCCTGATCTCATTTAGATTTATTCCAACATACATTATGTATGACGATAATTCAGAATTTATTCAACAGGAAAAAAGTCCCAGGGATCTGATATCTGAGTCAGATTACAAAGAATCTCAGGGCGCTGAGTTGATTCAGAGAAATATTCATAATAATGTTTATAACAATAAAAAATTTGACGAACTGCTAGCAGTAGACTGGAAAGAAAAGAAATTTAAAGTTAGAGATTCTATAATCTCTAATAGACTTATAGACGGTATAAATTTTTTTATATCCATGTATAATTTTTCTACTTATGAAAATACTTTGAGTTGGAATAAAAGATGCTAAATAAAAATATAGAATTTACCCTCATAGATGAAACATTAAGTGATACGGCAGAGTTTCCTAGCCCCGCTATAAAAAATCTCCCCGAATGGTATAAAAAAATGCCATCGTTTACTGATGATAAAATTACATACTCAAAAGGACGGCCAAATGAAACAGTAAAAAAATGTGTTCCCGTAATGGATGCTATATCTAACGGCTATGTTATAAAAACATGGACGGACACATTTTTTACAAAAGATTCAGTAACCTGGAGCATTGAAGGATTAGATTATCCAGCAGTAGAGGGTCATCCAAAAGAGCAGATACCTGGATACCCAATACCATCTTTTTACAGAAAAGATGTGTTTAAATGGATAAATCCATGGCAGATAAAGACGCCAAAGGGTTATAGTTGTATGTTCGTTACCCCTATAGGACACCATCTACCGTTTAAAATAATTGAAGGCGTCGTAGATACAGATAGGTTTCCCCTAACAATAAATTTTCCATTTTTTATCCAGAGCGCATTTGAGGGAGTCATCCCGTATAATACTCCAATGGTCCAAGTGATACCATTTAAAAGAAATTCTTTTAAATCTAAAAAGGGCCCATTCAATTCAGATGAATATAAAAAAATTACCAACTTTCATAATAAAACATTTATGAATAGATATAAAATAAATTGGTGGAATAGAAAAGAGTTCAAATAATGTTTTATAAAAAATATAACGATATTACTTTTGTGGCAAAAAATGAATTCATATATGAGGCCACCCAAGCACCAGTTCCTTCAAAATCCATGATTCCTGATTGGTATAAAGATATGCCAACACATGAAACAAAATGTCCTGCATTTGAGGACGGCCATGGTAATCAGAACGCTACATTTAAACAATGTATGCCGTTTTTCGATAGTTTTACATTCGGGTATATCATGGTCACCCCATGTGATGTTATGGTTGAAAAAAACTTTGATGGAAGTAGTGTCAATGTTTACACCCACAAGATGTTTGATTTGATTGGAAATAGAGGTGGCCCAAGAGTAAATTCTATGCCGATTCCACAAGACTTCTATCAAACAGAGTTTACATGGATGACTCAATGGGAGGCAAAAACGCCTAAAGGATATAGCACTTTATATACACATCCAATTAATAGGCCAGAACTTCCTTTCTATACCGTATCAGGTGTTATGGATACTGATGAATGGTATATAACTGGAAATCATCCATTTATAATCAAAAAAGGTTTTGAGGGTATAATCCCCATGGGTACACCCATGATGAGCATGATTCCATTTAAAAGGGAAAATTGGAAATCAAATTCACGATCAATAGAACAGATGGAGCATGATGTATTACAGAGCAAGGTAAGAAGGCACGCTACTGCTGGATACAGAAAAGAGTGCTGGTCTAAGAAGGAGTTTTCATGATAGTAGAATGGATTCCCCAAAGTCAATATGCATCAGATTATATCACTCCACCAAAGCCTGCTAAAAACTATATCCCAGACTGGTATAAGAATCTTCCACCATTTCAGGGAGGTCATACTCCAAGTATTTGTGGTTCTAGGGCGGACTCTACTGAAAAACAATGCATACCTCTTTTAGATACATTTTCTGCTGGATACATTCAAGAGGCCTGGTGTGATATTAGTTTTAAAAGCGATGATGATGGGTTCATAACAGTCTCTTCTGCAAATAATCAAATACCTATTATTATGAGTCGTGAAGGGCCTAATAGAATAATCCCAAAGGATAAAAATTACTATTCAAGATACGAAAATCATTTAAACTGGTATACTCATTGGGAGCCAAAAACTCCAAAAGGGTGGTCAACGTATTACTCCCACCCATTTAATCAATATGATCTACCTTTTAGAACTGTTGACGGAATAATTGATACCGACAGATGGTGGATAGGCGGGTCTATACCATTTCTATTAAAGACTGGTTTTGAAGGTACAATTAAAAAAGGAACACCTCTCTATCAAATGTTTTTCTTTAAAAGAGAGAATTGGCGATCAAAGATCGCTAAATACGAAGTTATAGAAAAAGAAATGAACCGAGTACATAATAAAGTGTTTGATGAGTTTTACGGCGGGTATAGAAAATACATGTGGAGTAAAAAAACATATGAGTAATATTTTTGTCTGTGTTCCAACTATGAATGATGTTGAATTTATATCAACCATAGAAAGAATTATGGATAACTCAGAAAATACAAATAAAATATCTATTGCCACAACAATATTTTGGAAAAATAATGATATAAAAAATAATAAAAAACCATTTTTTTTTCATATAAAAAATCAGTTAGACAACAAATTCAAAAATGTTAAATATGATATTCAGCCATGGCATCGATACCCAGGGGTTGGCGCAGGTAGACTCAGCCCAGTAAAACATTTTAATAACGAAAAATATTTTTTGTCTATAGATTCCCACACGGACTTTGAGCGTGACTGGGATTCTAAAATTATAGATATGTATGAAAACTCTAGAAAATTCTTTGGGAAAAGAAGAGTCTTAACAACATATCTGAGTCCATTCAAAGATGAGGAGCCTGATGATATCGTTAATAGATGGCCGTTTTTTGATTTTTACCATAGACTAATAGGGGATTTGCCAGCATCTAGTTTAAATCATCCTCTCCCAAATGATAAAAAACTCAATGAACAGGATCTAAATTTTTTAAAACAATATATGTTAGATAACGAATATCTTCCTGCAAAAAAAATATCTGCACATTTTTATTTTACAGAGTCAGACCCATGGCTAGTTAAATATAATCTAAATTTAGATAAATCTATAAATTTTTGGGGAGAAGAATTTTATCAGTCATCTTTGTCCTATGCCAGAGGATATAATTTGGTTTGGTATAAAACTAATATTGCTTATCACAAATACGGAGGCGGAAAAAGAGCATACCTAGATGAAAATCTAGAGGACTATGATTCATCAGAAATACGAAACCATATATACGAAAATTATATAAAAAAAACAGTCGGTCTAGAACAAGAGATTTTAAATAAGTCATTTGACGATAATGATATAGTTAGTAATTTATTTAATAGCAAAAGTTTAGGCTATCTTCCACGATCTATTCGTGGGTATTTAAAATACTCAGATATTGATTTAATCAATAGAAAAACATCTCCTTGGTGGGAGGTGCCAAAATTAAATGTCGTATACCCATAACATATATATTCCATATACAGAAGACTTTCACGATAAAGAAAAATTTAATTTCTATAAAAAATATTATAATGACATTGGATTTAATGTAAAGGCTTTAAATATTAGTAATGACTCTGGAGTTAATTACACAAAAATTATCAATGATACCATCACAAGCGGGTCCGAAGAAGTCTATGTAATAATAGACAGCGTTATTATTTCAAAGTTTTCTATTAATTTGGCAATAGAATTATCAAAAAATTATAACTGTTTAATAAAGCCCGTAAATAAAATATATATGATCGACAATGAGGACTCTATGAATAGTATAGTCTCCTCAATAATTGATGAGACAGACATTGTTGGATTATATTACGATATAGACAAAAGATACGAAACTTGGCCAATGGGTGGAGCATGGGTGATTCCCGCAACTGCTGTTAATGAAAATATTAAAATAAATGAAAGCATAGATATTCCGCTGGCCTTCGACTTTGAATTTTGTTATAAAAACTCTATTTTTAATAAAATAATATTTTTACAAACAGACGGGTATAAGTTAAAGCCATCGCACCCATACTTTAATATTAACGCTATCTTTCTCTATAAAGAATATTTACGCTCCATGATGAATATTTTTGGAAGCCCAGAAAATGTTTTTAAAAATAAAAACATGGTTTTAGAAAAAGTGGAAAAAGATAAAATAGAGGATATCGTTTTTAATGTGGAAAGATATATGTCGATACCTAGGTATATTTAAATAGAGTTATAATAGACACATGATTAAATATCTTGGATCAGTTGGAACTTTTATAAGGTTAAATGATAATGTTGATGCAACCTATCAATTATTAAATGTGTATTCTTCATCTGCTGCCCAGACTTCATTATTTTCAGCGCAGGTGAACAATTCAACAGGAATAATTTCTTTTTCTTCAGCATCAACATCCTTATATATTAATGGTGTGTCTGGATCAGTCATTCCTAGTCAACAATGGTCTCATGTCACCTTCTCGTTTGAGGATAAATTAGCCACCGATGATACTAATAATTTTTTAGTACAGTTTGGTGATTCTGCCTCAAGTAATTTTAATATACAGAATCTATATATTTTAGAGAACTCTTTTAGTGCCTCCGAAGTTGGATATTTGCATCAAGAATTTACAGGTGGAACGAGTAATAAACTTACCGTCCCACCATCTGCATCCTACTCAGTAAGTATCATTGATTATCCCGAAAATAACTTTACATCAGCATCTACTAATGTTATTTATCAACCATCATTTGGACAACAAAGGTATCTTATGGATATTACTGCGGCGACGGAGAGCAGTCTAAGTCAATTTGTGTCAGCATCAATAATGACAAATGATGACCTCTATATCGATACAGTAAATATTAATGTGGGCAACAAAATACTTTCTTTAGCAGATAATCAGATATATGAATTGAACGAATCATCTCAACTTACTACAGTATCAAGTTCCGTTGGAGATGTTGTTAGAGTTCTTTATGGTCAATACTTAAACCGTATTTCATTCATAAAGACTTCTAACGGTTTCGAAATCCAGCCGATACGAGTTAAAATTAACTCCTACCTGAACACGATACAGTCAAATAATGTCTAATGTGCTATTATTTGGTACATGGGACTTGAAGTAGTAAGAGATAAAAGCAACTTTGGCATCTATGTATGGCTCCTTCCAGAAGGGGGAGTATTCAAAGATGATGACGATAATGTTCTGAACATTCCGTCAGAGCGTGGAGATATCACAAAAATGGCCGAAATTCGTAAAGCCGCCGCACATTATGGGCAACCGGAAGGTCAGGCGGTGTTCATCCCTGGTATTGGGCGGGTAACGGAAGAAGAATACCAGGAAGATAAATACCGCATGGAAAACGGTTTATTAAGTTACGGTGACACAGGAGCGTGGAGAGATGCAGCGAGAACCAGAAGAGACCTGGATAGATAACGTCGGCCTGAGTAAGGCCATGAATCCTGAGTCATTTCTTCCTGTAGATAAGGATGACTTTAGTCAGGACGCCGATTCAATTCTTAGCCTAAATGGTTTATCACAAAACTTTAAAAGATCTGCTAGACGCAAGTTAAACAAAAATCTTGTGACGGCAGGCGGAGAGATCGTAACAGCAGAAGATAATATGTATTCTGGAGATGATGCTACATCTAAGCAGATCATTCCAGATAAGTATGGCTACGGTATCTTTGATGTTGTTGAGCCTCTTTATAATCCATATGCATTGGCCAAGATCTATGAACTTTCCGCCCCAAACTATTCAGCCATTAATGCTAAGGTCGCAAACATTGTTGGCCTTGGGTACGACCTTCTCCCCACCCTTAGTGTCATGGAAAAACTTGAGTCCATCTCAAATACAGAAGAACTCGGGAGGGTAAGAAGAAATCTTGCTCGTCAAAAACACCGCGTCATCGATTGGCTAGAAACAAGAAATGATGACGACACCTTCACAATGACCCTGATCAAGGCCTACATCGATGCAGAGTCCACAGGAAATGGCTTCATTGAAATCGGTAGAAAAACAACTGGTGAAATTGGGTATATTGGACATATTCCAGCGCCCACAATGCGTGTGCGTCGCCTTAGAGATGGATTTGTTCAGATTGTTAACGGTAAGGCAGTATTCTTCCGCAATTTCCAAGGAGATGAAAAGAATCCTATTACTACCGATCCCAGACCCAATGAGATAATTCATATCAAGAATTACACCCCCACAAATACTTATTATGGTCTTCCCGCCATTGTTGCTGCCAAAAATGCCATGGCGGGCAACGAATTTGCATCCAGGTTCAACCTTGAATACTTTGAGAACAAGGCTGTCCCTCGTTATATTTTCTGGCTAAAAGGTGCAAAAATGTCAAGGGCGGCAGAAGAAAGACTGTTTGAATTCTTCCAAGGAAACTTGCGCGGCCAGTCTCATAGAACAGCAATTATTCCTATTCCTGGCGACACCCCCGATAATAAGGTAGAAATGAAGATGGAGCCGATTGAAACAAATATTCAGGATTCATCATTCAATAACTACAAGAAGATGAATAAGGATGAAATCCTTATGGCTCATCGTGTCCCCGCCTCAAAGGTTGGATCTACAGAGGGAATTGGTTTGGCGGCGGCGAGAGAGGCAGATAGAACCTTCAAAGAGCAAGTATGTCGTCCTGCACAAGATGCACTAGAAAAGAAAATCAACAAGATTATTGCTGAAAAAACAGACGCCTTCAAATTTGAGTTTAATGAACTTACCCTTACTGATGAAGAAACAAGATCTAAAATTGATGAGCGGTACTTGAGAATGCAAGTCATTGTTCCCAATGAGGTAAGAGAAAGACTTGGGCTATCTACACTTCCTAGTGGTGACACACCTGTCGTTCTTAATGCTCAGGCTCAGGCAGAGCAGATTACTCAAACAACACGGAACAGAGTAAGAGATCAAGAACGTGCCTCAAATGCTCCAGACACCGATGAATTGGGGCGGGCAACACAAGGAGAAGGTAGGCAGCAAAATTAATAAAGTTAGATATAATATAATTTAATTGTTATGATTATTAATAAAGCGCATTTCGATGTAGACGGAGACAGCCTCCGCCTTACTATGCCTATCGCTAAAGTAGATGAAGAGCGCAGGATCGTTAGTGGATTCGCTACCCTTGACAACGTAGATCGTCAAGGGGATATTCTTTTATCAGAAGCATCACGAAAGGCATTTGAGAATTTTAGGGGCAACGTTCGTCTAATGCACCAACCAATCCCAGCAGGTAAAGTTGTGTCTTTCCGCGAAAATTCTTTTTATGACAAAGAAACAGGTCAAACATATAACGGAATCTTTGTTGATGCTTATATATCTAAAGGCGCAGAAAATATTTGGCAGATGGTGCTAGATGGCACCCTCACAGGTTTTTCAATCGGCGGTAGAATAGTTGACTTTGACAACAAGATGGATGACCAAGATTCAGATCGTGGAGCAGTAAGAGTAGTTAAAGAATATGAACTCATGGAATTATCTCTTGTAGATAGTCCAGCAAATCAATTTGCTAATATCTTCTCTATTCAAAAACTTGGTGATGAGATAGTAACATCAGGCATTGCCACCGAATTTTCTACAGAAAATGTGTTCTGGTGTGCATCAGATAAAATCGCCGTTACTGAGAAATCAGATGCTGCAGATTGTCCAGTATGTCAAAACTCAATGAATGAAATTGGCTGGGTTGAGTCAGCAGACGTTAAAAAGAATGAAGAGATTGGTAAACTCGTAGATAATTTTATGACTAAGGCCGACTCAGTAAGAGTTGGCGATTTTGTATCTTGGGGGTCAAGTGGCGGAACGGCCAGAGGCAAAGTAGAAAGAGTTGTAAGATCAGGTTCTATTGATGTTCCAGGTTCAGACTTTACTATTAATGCGGAAGAAGATAACCCTGCCGTCCTTATTCGTGTTTATCGTAAAAGTGCCGAGGGGTGGGAGCCATCAGATACACGAGTTGGGCATAAGATGAATACCCTAAGAAGAATTTCTAGCCTTACTGAAAAAGTAGACGATGAGCCAGAAATTGAGAAAGAGACAGTAACTAGTGAAAATACCCCCAATCGTAATGCCCCGCAAGGATTGCCTGGAGGCATTCCCACAGCAACCCGTAGGAAGAAGCGGAAGTATCGCAAAGAAGAGGGCATGATGAAGTCTGGAGATTATGTAGCATTTTCAGACAATGGAAAACTTTCTAAGGGCCGAGTAGATGTTATTGATACAGAAAAAGCGGCGGTAAGAATTTACAAAGAGGTGGCAGATAGTAAATTCCGTCCAACAAATAACATAGTTACAAAAAATATTACAGACTTAGTAAAGATTAAGGTGGCAACAAAAGTTGCACTAGAGAAATCATTATCAAATGAAGATGTTGATCATCTAAACACCTTAGTTTCTCAACATAATGAAAAATATGGTAATGTTAATTCCAAGAATGTCTCATTTGTCATGCTTCGTAAGGTTTTTGAGCGAGGCATAGCAGCATTTAAGGGCAACCCAGCAATGCAAAAATCAGATGAACATTCACCTGAGCAATGGGCGTATGCAAGAGTCAATGGATTCTTGCAGGCGGTAAAATCAGGAAAATTCAATAACAGGCCATATGACACGGATTTGTTGCCAAAGGGTCACCCATTGTCAACAGAAAAGTCAGATAATTCAGAGGAAAATGAACTGACTTTACAAAAACGAGAAGGAGGTGTTGAAATGGCTGACAACGAAACAAGCCATGAAGAACTTGACACCGCCGAGGCAACAGACGAGACTTCTGAAGAAGTAACGTTTGAAGTAGAAGAAACTGTAGAGGACGTAGTTACGGAAGCCCTTGCTATGGCTAAGTCCGATGGTGTTGAGGCTGAAGTTGCCGATGATACCACCTCTGAAGTTTTTGATATGGAAAAGGCCCTTGGTGAAGTCAAGTCCTTCGTAGAAGAGACAATTAACAAATCAATCGAAACTAGTACCGAATCACTTGAAAAGTTCTCCAGCGCAGTAGTCGAACTTGCTAAGGCAGTCGATGAAAAGATTGGTCAACTTCAGTCAAAGTATGAAGAGGTTACCAAAGGTTTGGCCGAACTTAATTCTGCTACCGTGGAAATTGCTAACCGCGTCGAATCAGTAGAAGAAGAAACGGCAATTAAGAAGTCTGGTGAACTGGAATCCAGTATCCCAGAGCAACCCATAATGAAGAAATCAGTATGGGGCGGACGCTTCCTCAGTTCCGCAGAAGTATTTAACTAATTAATTAAAGAAAGAGAGGTGCAAAGAAAAGCATGAGTGACGCAATTAATAAAGCCGCTGCCGCAGTAAATGTTGGTACAGGTGCAATCATCTCAGATCTCGCTTCAAGCGGTGATATGGAGAACTTGACCACCAATCCACTAACACAAAACGGCGGTGTGCTACTTCCAGAACAATCCCGTCGATTCCTTGACTATGTGTTCGATCAAATGGTCCTGGGTAACGATGGGCGTAGACAGGTCATGCGTTCAAATACCGCTGAATTCGATAAGATTCAGGTTGGTACACGTTTGATCCGCAAGGCATCACAGGCAAGTGAAAACATCTTTGATGCTGGTGCAGGCGAAACAGGCTTTGCAAACCGTGGCGCACAATTCACCAAGGTTGAAATTGTCACTACTAAGTTCCGCTTGGACTACGAACTCTCAACTGAGGCACTTGAGGATAACATTGAAGGTTCCGCTCTTGAAGATCACATTGTCCGCCTAATGGCTGGCCAATTCGGTAACGATCTTGAAGATATCGCCATCAATGGTCTTGCTGCTCAGGGAACTGCATCCTACGCTGGTACAACCTACCCATACACAATTGATGGGTTCGTTGCACTTGCTGACGGTGCTGCTGGTGGTACTCACTTCGGTACCGCTGCAACCCTAACCACAGCATCCACATTCTTCACCGCTGCAACTACTGCAGGTCAGGTCAAGAGTGGTTCCGCAATCGCCTTCTTTGAGCAACTTTACAACGCCCTGCCCCGTAAGTTCAAGGCTCGTCGTCAAGAGTTGAAGTTCTACGCTTCCACAAAGAACGTGCAAACACTTCTTACGGATCTACGTCAGATTGGCTCAGGTGGCGTTCCTGAGGATATCGCTTCTGGTATCCTTCGTGGCGCACAGCCTCGCGTCGGCGGTCCTGCTGGTATGACAACCTCCATCTTCGGTATCCCCGTGATGGAAGTTCCACTATACCCAGACCACTACGTTGACCTTACGTTCCCACAGAACAGAATCTGGGGCTTCCAGAGAGATGTTACTGTACACCGTGAGTTCAAGCCAAAGAAAGATACTGTAGAATACACAGTTTACGTCCGCATGGGTCTTAACATTGAAGAACTTTCTGCAATGGCTAAGGCAAATGCTGTAACTGGCTGATAATTTAATAGTTATTGGTTAGGGGGTCGCACCAGCGGCCCCCTTTCCATATTCCAAAATATAGTAAAATATAAATAATTACATCCTGGCGGTGCTGAATGATTGAATATTTAAGAAAAGATAACTCACCATTAACAATTTCTTACACGGCGAGTGCCTATGCTACTAATGTGTATTTTGAGGCCTATGATTTAGACACAGAAGAATTTATTCAAAGCGGCGCGGCAACAACTAGTGGCTCATCAATTTATTCAATAACATTTAATCCAGACGCAGCAGCGTATGACAGAAATATAAAATTAGAAATAATTACAACTAGTTCAGTTGGAGCCTATTCAGAAATACAAAATATATCTTTAATTAGACCCTATGCATCTGTAGAAAGAATATTAGACCTTGCAAATATTCCTGCTACTGCTTCTGCTAATACCAGCCTATTAACTAAATTGGAACGGAAAGCAAGATTAAGCCTAAATGCCTATATTGGACACAGTTTTTATAAATTAAAAAAAGATTTAACTGTTTATGGTAATAACCTGGACGTTATTAGCGTTCCAGAAAATCTTTACAGAATAGATAAAGTGTATGAAGATGATTTGCTGGTTTATGAAAGAGATAACTCTACGATTCAATTTGAATATCCAATAGAAATTGCAGACTCTCGTACTAGAATTAAAATTGTTAACTCATCTTTAAACAGTAAAGAAATTGCAGAGTCTCCAGTATTTTCAGTCTTCTATTATGAGGGAGTATTTAAAAAAGATCACGCTTATAGAATAGATGGTATCTGGGGCTGGGACTACGTTCCTGCTGATATTGAGCAGGCGACGGCGTTATTGGTAGAAGATTATCTATGTAATGATTTCAATATTAGGAATAAAAATATAGCCGAACTATCTAACGACTCATACGATATTAAATATGGCTCAGATTTCGCTACAGGGACAGGAAACCTTGCTGTAGATAATCTTATCGCTCACTACAAAGAGCCTAGATATTTGGTGATTTAAATGGCTGGATGCATCAGTTCCACCTCCTATACTATGCAAGCAGATATTTACTCTGCATCCGTTACTCAGGGTGCAGCAGGGGAAGTAATAAAAACCTGGGTCAAGGAAGAAACCATAGATTGTTATGCAAGAGGTATTCTTCGTAAAGGTGTTGGAGAAAACTCCACCGCATTCGAAGTCAATAATTATGTAAATATTCTTAACTCTATGGTAAAAATAAGAACTACTAAAGTTATTCCAAGTAATAAAAGGGTGGTTGCTATTAGGAATGAATATGAAGTTGTTTATAAAGAAGGCCAAGATCCATCTTCAGCGGGCGGACTGGATGGAGCCACCATCTTTGAACCCAGAGGTAGCACCCCTATAACCAATTTTGATGGCAGCATCATAGAATATGAGACCGTATTGATGCGTCAAGAAATTCAGCGCATGGATGTACTGTAATGGCATTAGCAGTTTTTAATACTGGAAAATTTTCTGAAAAAGTTATAGCATTATCTACTTACGACAGTACTATTTTGAATAGCCTATACTTAAATCCACTTAATGCTCAAAAGATTAATCGCGGCGCAGCCATCCTTATTAAAAACTATTTTGACGAGTATATGGATGCAAGAGCCAAGCAAAGTCATTCTTCCTACCACCACGTTTATGAGTTTGATAATACTGGTAATAGAAATGCAAGATTATTTAAGGCTACTATTAATAGCACTCCAGATGGAAGTGCCGCTATAAGTTATTCATTTATCCCAGCAAAAATGCCTAACAGAGAGGGTTATTCATTTCCAAATAAGGCGGAAGTCATGGAGGCGGGAAGCCCGATAACCATAACTCCTAAAAAATCAGAATATCTTCAATTTATGTTAGAAGATGGAAAATTTGTTAAGAGCAAGCAGGTTGTTGTAAATAATCCTGGCGGATCAGGGGTGGCAAAAAGTTTTGAAACTACTTTAAATAGATTTATGATGAGTCAGGCGTACGCTGTTTTAACTAAATCAAAATACTATCAAAGAATAGAAGATGCCCTTATAGTAAAAAGAAAACTGATGATTCCTAGAATTAATTCTGGATTAGTCTCAGAGGCCGCTCGTCGTGCTAAAATGGATGCAGATCAAATAACTGGAGGATTGGGGGCATTCTATGCCTAGTTATACAGAACTTCCCATAGTTTTAATAAATCATTATTTATGGGATTTAGCCAAAGGAAATATTCCTGGTCAGCCTGCTGTAGCGAGTGCTGTTTGGGATACAAGTTCATATACGTTTACTCCATTTTATCCGGTTAGTGAAAATCTTGCGCCAGACTCAGGACCGATTCCATATGTATTGTATGATTACATATTTTTACCAAAACCGGGAACATTTTGGCCAATGCAAAAAGAAGAGGCGGATTACATAATTGTAGGGGACCTTCCTCAAATTTATTATATAAAAAACTACATTGTAGAAGCGCTAGAAAAATTTGATGAAAGTGCAAGAGAGGTTAACAATTATCTAATGACATCCTCAGTATCCACTAATTTTAAATATATTACTGTGGACCAAGAGAACTACATTGCTGACGAAAAAAGAATAGATAGTTTCGCCCCTAAATTTATTACATGCCTAAAACTAACCTACGAATACACTAAATAAATCTAGATATGATAATATATCTATGAGGAAGCGTAATACAATATCGCTTCAAGGAGGTGAAAAAATAAATGGCCAGAGAATTTAAT
>Ga0247724_1000151_pt1 | contig 17851 bp, 28 predicted proteins | sample OKSTACKMC2E_FD_182776 | JGI IMG/M metagenome (GOLD analysis project Ga0247724, IMG submission 182776) | Subsurface sediment microbial communities from gas well in Oklahoma, United States - OK STACK MC-2-E | ecosystem: Environmental > Terrestrial > Deep subsurface > Rock core/Sediment | place... | reverse complement strand
TCGAGGTGCAGAGCGTGAAGGCCCCGCCGGAGCTGAATACCCAGCCTGGGCAGTTCTACCTGGCCAAGGTCTTGACCCCGGACAGCCTCGAACTCAATGACGTGAACGGGATCGGGCTCAAGGCGTTCGGCGGGGCCGGTACCATCGTCTTCTATACCCCCGCGGACCTCACTGGCCTCGCCGCACGCTTCGCTATCCGGCGCACGCCGGGTGACGCCGATGCTCTGCTGACCGGGAGCACGACTGATGGCCGGGTCGTGATCGACATTCCGACCAGCACCATAAGCATCGTCGTCGGTGCTGACGTGACCGCCACCCTGGACTGGAACAAGGCGTTGTACGACCTCGAACTGTACGACCCCGCCGACCTCACCGTGGTCTACCCGGTGGCCTCCGGTCGCGTGACCGTAACCGCCGAGGTAGCGAAATGAACGCAGGTCAGGCTCTAGTCGTCCGCCAGGTCGGCCAGTGCCTGGCTGTGCGCAACGCTGCCCGCACCGCTCTCGTTGTGCGCCAGCGGCACCAGGCTCTTCTTGTACGTGACCCGGACATGGAGATCGTCCTGCCGTTGGCGCGCCGAGCTTCGCAGCTGGAGTACACCGACATGGTGCTGCCGCCGGACCAGGCAGTGACCGAAGTGATGATCCAGCCTGGGGCGCAGCAGGTTCAGGATCTGCGCTCGGCGGCGTTCGTTGTCCTGGCTGGGCAGCCTGGGCGAAAGGGTGACAAGGGCGAGCCTGGACCAGCCGGCGGCGCGATCATCCAGAAGGTGGCGCTTACCCCGATGTCCGGCCATCGCATGGTGGCACCTATCGATGCCGATCAGGTCGTGTACGCTGACTGCTCGACGATGATCAACCGTATCAACACACTCGGGCTGTCGCTGAATGCGGCATCCCCTGGCGGCACAGTGGATGTGCAGCGTCTCGGTGAAGTGCAACACTCCGGGTGGGCGTGGACGCCCGGAGCTGTGTTCCTCGGCCAGGATGGCAACCTCACGCAGACTGTTCCCCCTGGCGCGTTGTTCTCGTTGATCGTAGGCTTCGCGCTCGACCCGACTACCCTTTTCATAGACATAGGCGTGGCGATCACGCTGGAGGTGTGACATGGCAGACAAGTACCTTTCCAACCAAGGGGGTTTCCCGACCGAGGTCGAAGCGACCGTCGTCTCGTCGGGCGCTGGTAACGCCGGCGATATCCCTGCACTCGACTCGACTGGCCGCTTGGACAGCTCTGTGCTGCCCTCTGGCATCGGGGCCGATACCGCGATCATCGAAGCATCCGAGGCACTGGCCGCGGGTGATTACGTGAACGTGTGGGCCGATGCTGGCGCGTTCAAAGTCCGCAAGGCTGACGCCGCCGGCGGCACCGCTAAGATGGCTCACGGCTTCGTTTTGTCGGCCGTGGCCAGCGCAGCGAACGCGACGGTGTACTTCGAAGGTTCGAACACCCAGGTCACCGGGATGACCCCCGGCAACGTGTGGCTCAGCGCGACCACTCCCGGAGCCGGCGTAGCTACCCCGCCGACTGGAACTGGCCAGATCGTGCAGCCCCTGGGTACCGCGGTGAGCGCTACCGTGGTCAACGTCGAGATCGGCCGGCAACCGATCGTGCTGGCGTGAGGTGAACCATGGCGGCGCGTAAACCCCTCGTCCATGGCAGCGGCTTTCCTCGTGAGCTGCCAGACGGCGACACGCTGCTGGGTGTACCTCTCGGCGTGCTGGTGTACATGCGGGCCGGTGGTACGCTTCGCGTGCCGCTGAACACCAACCAGATGCTGCCGGTAGCACTCGCTGCCGGCGGCTCGCTGAATATCCCGGTGGTGACCAATGGCTGACGCAATCCCTCTGAAGGTAATCGACAACGGCGGAGGCAACGGGAACCTATCCCAGTTCGCTACCAGCGATACCGTACCCATCACCAATGGCGGCACAGGCGCTGCAACTGCCGCTGGCGCGCGCACGTCCCTTGGGCTTGGGAGTGCTGCAATTAGAGCTGCCCTGGGTTCAACTGGGGCTTTGTACTCGCGAGACAGCATTCTCGGCGCCGTTTCGCAGTCGAGCGGAATACCGACAGGGGCGGTGATTCAACGTGGCAGCAACGCGAATGGTGAGTTCGTTCGGTTTGCAGATGGAACTCAGATTTGCATACGCCAAATCACGGGGTCTGGTAGCAACTACCAAGCAGGGCCCAACACAGTGCAGTTGGCGGCTGAGTTTGCCGGAGGATCCTCATATAGCCTCATCGTCAACTGGATACCGTTCAGCGGCTGGCCATCGGCTGCGGCGGGGGTTAGGGGCGGCTACATGGGCGGGGACCAAGTTACTTTCTACTTGAATGAAGACCTTGGTACTAACGGGTTGAGCATTATGGTTGTGGGGAGGTGGTTCTGATGATCATCAAGTTGTCACCGTTTGCTCCGCTGCCGGGAAGCGACGAGCGCCTGTCACTGAGCAGGGCTGGCGATGTACTCACTGTGAACGGTGTAGAGTTCGATTTCACGCCGCTCCCGGAAGGCGGTGAACTACCGTCTGACGCTATTGAATCGGAGTGGTTTGAAGGCCCCGTATTGCGGCGCTCTGGCCGGTTGGAACTGACCCTGCGTTTACCGCTCCCCGTCGATGCCAGTGCCGCCGCCCGCTTCCCTGAACCGTTGCTGGTCGAGGCCGATGGCCCGGTGGAGTTGCCGCAATGATCGACTGGAGTAAGGTGAAGACTGCTGAGCAGCAGGCCGAAGAACGTCGGCAGGCTGCGCACGATGCTGCGGTCGCGGCACGGGCGGACGCTTACCGATTGGAGAGTGACCCGCTCAAGACCGAGGCTGAATTCGACGCGATCAAAGCCGGTGTCGAGCCGGATTACTCTGCCTGGATTGCTAAGGTCGAAGAGATCAAGGCCAGGTACCCGTTGCCGGAGTGAAACCCCGCGCCCCATAGATCGGTACAGAGCAAAAAGAAACCCGGCCATGTGCCGGGTTTCTTGTCTCTGGAAGATCGGTCAATCGCTATACAACATTCATCAGCTCCTTCAGCAGTTGCAGAGTTGCCAGGACGTGAGTCCGCTCGTCTCGGTCGTTACACATGACCCTGACAAAAGCTATCATCGGGTCGATTTGTTCTTTCCTCTCGACAGAGCACATCGTCTTCAGTGCATTCGTTGCGAGGCCCAGCAGTTCCTTCGTTTTCTGCACGTCGAGGTTCTTCTCGACGTGCAGGCACTCAGGGTCACCGCACGCCGGAGCAGCGTGAGCGTTGTCGCAGGTGACGTAAGCCGACACGATGTGCTGGACCAGAAGAACAGCACAGTCTTCGGTCTTGTAGTCGGCGAACTGCGCCAGCATTTCTTTCACGTCCTGCTGCTCGGCGATGTGCTTCATGAATTCCCAGGTCAGGTTCATTCCTGCTCCTTATCCGCGGCGCGGTCCAGTCGTTCGATTTCGGCCAGTGCCAGTGCGCAAGCTTTGACCAGCTCACGGCGTCGGTCACCGGTCTTCGGTTCCCACCCTTCGGGGAGAACAGCCTTGCCCAACGTGTCACCGTAACCGGTGCTGCTGGCGTCCCAGTCGCGAACCGCCGGCGGCATCGCGTAGTAGCATGCGAAGGCCGCGATCTCGTCACAGGCGTGGCCGTCGTCGTGCTCCGGCGTCCATCCCTCGGCCTCGACCTGCCGGCGGCGCTCTGCCTGAACGTCGAGCCATGCCTGCGGCACTTCCTTGCCGGGCGCGGCGGCGAGTATGGAAAGCAGTTGGCGCTCAGCTGTGATTCTGGTGTCGTGGTCCTTGTCGCTCATCATGTCGAGAAGCGGCTCAACCGGCACAAGCACGTACCTATCCGGCACGCTGTTCTGAGCCACAGGACCGGTGTACAAAGGGGTCAAGAATTCGTAAGGTGGTTCTTCAGCCCAGCATGCCGGATGGTCCAGACCGATGTAGATGTGGCTGCCATCAGGTTGGGTTGGATCGAGCAGTGGCGCAAGTTCCTTTTTTCGGGCGTACCCTACGATCTGCGGGTGCTGTTTGTAGGGTTGCGTGTCCGCAAGTTTAGATTCAAGCTCCGCAACCCTGGCCAGGGCGGTGTCGCGCTCTTTAGTCCATTCGAGCCACGCGTCGATGTCATAGTCGCCCTTCATACCTTGGCGCAGCCGCTCGACTTCGGCCTGAGCGGCGTCGCGCTCCACCGTGCGGCTCGAAACCAGACCATCGAACCGAGCAATTTCCGCTTCCCGCTCCCGGATTTCGTTCTGCAAGGCTCGGTAAGTTTCCTGGCCGGAATCCATGTAATCGTTCTTGTGCTGGCGGAGTTGGGCGATCACCGCCCGCAGTTCCCCGACGATGCACTCATGCTGGGCGACGGTCATCAGTTCATCGCCTACGAATACGTTCACGATGGGGAACCGCTGAGCGAGACGCTTTCCACCAGCACCGTTCGACTCCATCACTGCCACCACCTCCGGCCGCTCCGCCTCTGCCTGCTCTGCCTGCGCCGGAGAGGGTTGCGCCAGGGCGGCGCAGGCTTGTGGCCAATTCCAAAGCTCGCGGGCTATGCCACCGATTTGTTCAGCCAGTTTCTCGTTTTCGTGAACGATCGAGCACGAAAGGTTGTGCAATTCGTTACCGAGGTCTGACAGTTTGCGCTCGCCCTCAATCGCAGTCAGCTTGGCGGCGATAGCGTCATAGTCGCTCGATGCGACGTACTCACCGGAGTCATGGAACTCAGGTAGGCCGTTCCGCCCGATGGTGTAACGCTTCACTTTTCCGCCATTAACGTGCTCGACCTCGGCGGTATAACCCGCAATCAAATCTCGGATTACACCAAGTGCGTGCATGGCTTGCATCGCACTGCCGTCCTGACCGATCTTGGCAGCCAGGTCAATTTGTTTGAGTACGGTCCCAGTCATAGGTCACCTTGCTTGTCGAGGAACAGATCATCTACAGACGTTGCTTCGGGGTTTATCTCCGCGCCGGTGCCGAGCGCTTCCTTGGTCAACCGCTCTGCATTGCTGTCGTACGCTTGGTCGTTTTCACCGCGCATGCGCCGCAGTGCTTTGCGCCCTACAGTCACAGCGGCTTTGTAATCGAGCAGCATCTGGTTGAACATGGTGTCCGACGCCGCTGCTTTCTTCCCGCCGCGCTCCAGCAAGGATATGGCTGCCACGAGCGACGCCAGCACGCACATCATGGCGTCGGCATCCCGCTTGGTCGGGATCTTCAACCGCTCCATCGCGCCGAGAGCTTTGTGGTACAGCTGCTTGTAGCGGGCAATTTCCGCGTCTTTGTCTTGGTACACCTTACTGAGGTGTGCTCGCACTACCTCGGTGTAGTCCGCTTCGGGATTCCAATCCTGTCCGCAGTTCGCACATACGTTGAAACCGCTGTGCTTTTCGAATGTTCCGCACCCGCATTCCGGGCAAAAAGTCCACATAGCTCACTCCAGGCTCAGTAACCGCTCGCCGAGCTTCACGCGCATGTTGACCTTATCGCGCGGTATGCCCGTCATGGTCGATATTTCAGAAAGGGTAAAGCCCTGGCTCTTCAACCGGGCCGCACGCTTCGACAGTTCCTGCCGGCGCTTCGTCGATCCGATACCCCTGGCCACACGTACACTCCACGAAAATTTCAGCGCCGCAGTGCGTGACGTAACCAACCAGCCTCGGCCGGTGGGGGAACGGTACACCACTGCAACGGCATAGCCTGCCGACCAACCAGCCTCTTCTGTCAGCCCATTTATCGACACGCAACGTGCCGATCTTTTTGCAGACTCGGCACCGAGCGCGGGCAAGACCGAACTTCAGATCCCCGCGCTTGGTGTTCCGAGCGCCGCATTCGCGGCAGCGGCAGCGTAGCTTAGCTTTCCGCGGCCTTTTCACTTTCTGCCCCGGCCGTGGCCGCGTTGAGCTTGCTGCTGTCGATCCACAGCACCAGTCCGGTTTTGGTACCGAGCACGAGATCGGTCGGAGTCATCGATTTCGTCACGAACTTGATCACGGTGTCGCCTTTCACGACACTGGCATTCAGGATGCCTTTATTCAGGTTCTGGATTTCGATGTTGTCCAAACCTACCGCCTCGATCAGTTCCAGCAGGTTCATTTCCTCGCCTCCTTCTCGGCAAGAGCGATGAAGTTCATCGCATCGGCGAGCTGCGCTTCTGCGTCGGCCAGCGCGTCGTGCCCGGTACTGGCCTGGGTATGCCCGACCACCATGCGTGCCGTACGAACATCGCGCTCGTTGAAGAAGAGCCACGGTTTACAACCGAGGAAATTCGCCAGCATTTCGCAGTCGAACGACGGGGAGTTACCCCATACGCGCACACGCGGGTTTTTCTTCAGCACGCCGCCGAGGAACGACATGATTTTGAGCTTGGCGTCTTCCATGCCGTACTTCCGCTTGGCCATGAGTTCGGTCATTGCCCCGCGCGCCGGTTCACCAGCGCTGGGGCCGAGCCACCACATGATCGTACTCGCATCGACTTTACGGCCGGCGGCGATTTGCTCGGACGGATCGATTGCGATGTGGAACTCGTCTCCGGTGTTCGTCACCATCGCCACCGAGAGGATCACCGAGTCCACGGAGGTTCCGAGGGTTTCCAGGTCGATAGATAGATCCGTAGGAATTTGCTTTGCCATCACGTAGGCTCCGAATAGTGAGGTATGTCGCCGCGGAAAATGCGGCGATCAGGTACAGCGACCGAGCGATCTTCGCCCCGGTATACAAGAGAGGAATTAAAGGCGGCACACGTACAACTCCGAACGATGAACTCGGCGATCAGTTCACGTTTGATTATGTGGTCGGCATCCGGTGCAGGCAGCTGGATCTTCCATTCGCCCCACGCCAGGTGTGTGTAGATCACCCCGCCGAACTTGGCCGGAAACAGCAACACCACGGCGACCGCGCGCCCTTTGTAATACTTGTCAGCCAGCCATATCCGCTGGTTGTCGCTGAGGTCGAGCGTCACCGCCCGTTGCGGGGGCTTTGCCAGGAACTTGTACTCGACCCACAAATCGCACGGCCATGCTGCATACCACACGTCTGCCGTACCGTTGCTGTACGGGTTGCTCATTTTTTCGTGGTGGACGAACGACGGCAACTTGGTGTGCAGGTTCTTGATTGCTTGGTTTTCAGGATTGGCCACTGCTTTTCTCCAGATGGAAAAAAGGTCGCCCGAAGGCGGCCTGGCGTTGCAGGTGCAGCTTACTGGGTAGCGACGGCGGCCAGCTCTTTCTCGGCCTTGGTCAGGTCAGAAGCCAGCTTCTTGTCGTCGGCTTCTTTCTTGGTGGTGAGCTTCTTCAGCGCCGAGTCGGCATCCTTGCGCGCCTTGGCCACTACTTTCGCGGCGGCGGAAACGGCCTTCGCGTGTTGCTTGCCGAGCTTGTCCTTGGCCTTGTTGAACTCGGAGTTCAACTTTTCCAGTTCCTTGTCCAACAGGCCGACCGGCTTGGAGGCGTCGGCTTCTTTCTTGTCGCGCTCGGAGCGGATACGCTTGACCTCGGCGTCGTAGTCCTTCTGCGTCTGGAGAGCCATCTTACGCAGCTCGGCCACACGCTTTTCCTTCGCCTTGATGTCGGCTTTGCTCGGTGCAGCCTTGGCCGGTGCGGCTTTGGCCGGCGCAGCCTTGGCGGTTTTAACGACCGGCTTTTCGCGCGCCACGACGGTGCCCTTTACCTGCTTTGCGTTTTCCGGCACCGGGTTGCTGCTCAGGGTCGAAGTTTTCGGGGTTTTGGCGGTTTGGCGTGCCATGCTCGTAGTTCCTTTTGCTTTCGATTTTCGATTGGAGTTGGTTCAGCTTGTTGTCCGCAGCGAGCTGAGCTGCGCGGGAGACGAGACGATTGAGCACCGAGCGCCGATTCGCGCCCTTTAGTTCGAGGTCGACAAGCGTCTCTATCTGCTCGGCGTTAAACGACGGCAGTTCCAAGTACAGTTGTCGGATCGTCCGCAGGGCACTAGCCAGCGTGGTGCTCATTCGTTACCTCCTTGGTTTAGCGCCGGGCGCGTCCAGCAGCCGGCTTGCTCGCCGGGCGACGACCGCCCGCGGGTTTCCGGGTTGCTTGACGCTCAGCGCGCTGCGCTTCGAACCCAGCCCAATCAGGCTCGGCCGTCAGCATTTCTTCGACAGCTTCTTGCAGGCCGAGAACTTCGGCCAGGTGCGTTTCGGGCAGGACTTCATCCGGCGCGAAACGCAGGCTTGCCCAGGTCGATTGCGCATCGAAGCCGATCTTGGTGACGACTTGGACCGGCAGCAGATCGTTGCGGGTAGCCAGGTTGCGCACGTACCCATCCCAGTGCTTGATGCCGGTGGGCGACACGTTCAGCGGGTAGAACTGGATGTCGCCTTCGCGGTCCTCGTTCTCCAGATCATCCATGAGCACGACGGCCAGCTTGCGAGTGTTCTTGCACGCTTTGCCGTCGCCGACGCCGCTTCCCCACTGGTTCAGCGGGCAGGTGGCGCAGTCGTCCGATTGCTTCTGCGGCGACTTGTCCGAGGCGATCAGCGAATCGGGGCTGCCCATGCCTGCGGCGAAGCAGATCGGTGGCTCCGGGTTCTTCGGATCGTACGCACCCTCGTACAGAGCGTTGACGGACGCGAAGTCGATCACAACCGCGCGGATGAACTCCGGCGCTTGTACCACGCTGCCGTCGGGCAGCTCGAACGACTTGTCGTTGCGTACAGAGATCGTGGGGGTGCTGGGGCGGCCCAGTTTGTCCAGAACCTGTTGCTTGCGCGCCAGGAGTTGGGCCTGGAGAGCCTTGGCATCGACCGGCACTTTACTGCCCCGTCCGATGGTCAGAGCTTTACCAGCAGCGGGCTTCTTGGCGGCCGGCTTTGCCGGGGTGTCGGTGGTTTTCTTGGTAGCCATCAGGCTGTTCCTCTCGGTTACGTTGTGGACTTAGCTTACGTTGTGAGCTTCGAAAAGCTCCGCCGAATTACTTCTTCGGCGGATTGATCAGACCGACCTTGGTCTTGGTGAAGTCACGCAGGCCGGGGACTTCCTTGCCCTTCTCGCGGAACTCCCGGTACGCCGTCACCGTCAACCGACGTTCGAGCATCTGGAAGTTCTTGGTCCGGGACATCCACTTGTAGAACGCGTCCCAGTCTTCGGCCTGCGGGACTATGGAGTCTTGGAGCTTGACCCCCATCCCATTCTTCAACGTCACGGTGCCGAGCTGTTCCATGTTCAGGTGTTCGATCAGCTCGTCTTCCAAGCTGGCCTTGAGCGAAGACAGTTCCTTGACTTTCGCGTTCAGGTCAGTGATCTGCTTGGAGAGCTTGTGGAACTCCTTGATCGCAGCATCGCGATTGAAGGTGATTGTAGGTTTTTTCTCTGCCATCTTGCAACTCCCAAAGTAACAATTACAGACGTAATTCGTACTGTTCCGGTTCTTCAGCCCCGCCGAACAAACACTGGTTCTCGAACGGGTGATCCGGCCACCACAAGTTTGATTTCTTGAGGTTCGGACCGGCGCCTATGATCTGCAAATTCCATGGGACGTGCAGGCCACAAACCAGCTTGGAGCAGATCGGCACGATGTGATCGACATGTACGTCCTCGCCAGCACTACGACGGCGCGCGGCTTCGTCGTAGATTTTCTTGTATCCCGGATGATCGGCGCACCACTTCGGCCAGGCCATGAACAGCTGACGGTAGTAGCGAACCGATCTCCGGTAGTTCTTATTCAGGTTAGGGTCATTCGGGTCTTGCATCGCCAGCCAGTTGGGGTTAGTTCGGCTCTTCGGCGCTGCCATCGCCGTTTCCTTCTTCCAGGGGGATCAAGAGTGTGACGCCGTACCGTCCGCCGGCGAGAGGGCTTCGACAAAGCTCGCACTCGTGACGACTGAACTCTTCTTCGCCGCATCCGTCAGGGTCGTCTTCGGTAGGTTCGACGCCGCATACGAAGTACGCGTTCTTCTTGCCGCCGATTTCGCGCTGGATCGCTGCTTCGATATCGACGCCGTTCTCCGGCTGCTCACCGTACGCGACGAACAGCAAGCACTCGCTGCATACGCTGTACTCGATCTTGTCGAACTTCATTTCGGAACCTCGTAGGTAACGGTCCTGCAAGAGCGGCGGTAGTGCTTGTCAGTCACGGTGTGCAAGCAACACAAGCCGTCCGCTTTTCGGTAGCGCTCGTCGTACTCGGCTTTCGAGATTCGCCGCATGGCGTTGCACACCGACATGTAGTACGTGACTCTGCCCGTCTTCAGGTTTTCGCAGGTCATCAGCTCGGATTGGTACAGAGTCACGTTCATAGCATCTACCTATTTGCAGTAGTACGGTGCGTCTTTGACTTCAGTCGCTACGGGAAGATCAGGTGCCCACCAGGGTGGAGTGGACATCGTTTTGACCATGAACTTCGTGGCCTTGGCCAGTGCAGCCTTCGTGCCCTTGACCAGCATGGACACTTCGTCGTGGGTCGTCATCACGACGCGGTAGGCTTTCGCCATGAGCCGCATCTGGTCGCCCACCACGATCCGCGCCAGGCACTGAACGATGTTTTCGGTGAGCAGGCCGCCGTAAATCTTCTTCCGGCTGACGTTCTTGCCGCGGACGATTTCGTAGGTGTATCCGGTCCTACGCCCGGTGTTCTCGTCGAACTCTTCACGCAAGTCGGGGTAGTGCAGGCACAGACCGTTCGGCATCCAGATACGGTCCGGTTCGTACTCCAGGCGCAGGCCGCACCGGAACTCGATAAACCCGCTGTTGCCGGCGGCCATATCGGCCAGGATGTTGTTGAGGTAATCCCACAACGCCGGAATCATCGGGTACTTCGAGCGGTACGTGTTCACGATGTGCTTGGCGTCTTCGACCTCCATCAGAACCGGGATGAAGCTGGTGGCCATGGTGGTGATGAACTTCTTGAACCCCATGCCGTAACCCAGGCCAAGGATCGAGGTCTTACCAACGTGACGTTCCGTTTCTGTGTCCGGGTTCTCTTTGCTGACCACAACGTCGGGGTAAATCTCCATGGCGAACTCGGAATACACATCCGCGCCGATGCGGAACGATTCAACGAGATCCCATTGCCCGGCGATGTACGCCAGGATCCGCGCTTCGATCTGCGCGGAGTCACCGGTCATGATGTGCCAGCCCTTCGGCGCTTCGATTGCTCGGCGAAGAGCCGAACCGCGCTGAAGGTTTTGCAGGTTCATCTTGTTGCCGGCCGTCCAGCGCATCGACAGCGCGCCGCAGTAGCCGTACATCACCGGCAGCAGCGCGCCATCTTCGGTGGCGTCAAGCAATCGCTGCGCACGCGTCACGGTTTGGTTCGACGTGAACTGGAGGCGCGCTTCGCACAGCAGGCGAACGAGTGGGTCAGGGTCTTCACACAGCTCGATGAACCCGGTGTCCTTCTTCGCCAGGGCCGGAATCCACAAGCCTTTCTCGTTCTGCTTCATCGGCACTTCAACGCCGAGGGCTTCGAGCAGATTCGGGAAATCGACCGCCGACCGCAGCACGGTTTCGAACGGGCGCTTCGCGTTGACCATGCCGGGGGCCAAGGTATTGACCAGCGCGATGGCTTGCTCGTACAAGATCGCGCGCTTGGCTTCTACTTCGGCGATGGCCTCTTCCAACATCGGCCCGTTCACGCGAAGGATCGGGTCACAGAAGCACCGTACGGTGTCGTGGATGATGTCCATTTCATCGTCCGGCATGTACGGACGCATGGCCTGGTAGATTCTGTAGGTGTCTTCGCAATCGTCGATGCAGTATTCGCCGAGGTCACTCAACTCGTGCCGCGTGAGATCCCGTTTGCCGAACGTGTTCACGTTGGCCTGGGCCTTTACCTTACCAGCCAGGCCGAACAGCTTCGCTACGGTGTCAAGGCCGTGCGCGATGGTGTTGCGGAACAGTCCTTTCGACATCGACATCGTGCAGCGGTAAGCCGCCGGCACGAATCCGAAATACTCGCTGAGGATCAAGCCGTCGAAGTACAAGTTGTGGCCGATCAGTTCGATTTCATACTCAGCCTGGATCTTCGCCAGCCATGCAGCGAACTTGCCCATGTCGGTGAAGATACGCGTCTTCGCGTTGCCGAGCTTGGCACCGACACAGTGAATCTTGAATTGATCCCCACGAACGTAATCGCTGGTCGACATCGTCCTGAGCGAATACTTCGGACCCCAGTACGTTTCGAAGTCGACCACCAGGGGCTTGAATTTCTTGAACGGGCGAAACTCAATCGGTTTCATCCCGTCGTGGATGCGCGGAACCATTACTGTCATTGCGGCACCGTTATGTGAAGTCGCGGATGTACTCGAACATCGTGTGCATGCGTTTGCCCTTCGTGGAGCAGACCTCGAATGCTTTTACGTCGAGCGTGTTCTCGGCGCAGATCACGATGACTTCGCAATCCATGGTCTGTCCAGTTCGGTAGGTACGGCGGTTGAGCTGGTCGAACAACTCGTAGTCGTACGTCGGCGTGGCCCAAATCGTAGTCCGGGCATTCACCAGCGTCAGGCCATGTGCCGCCGCCTGCGGTTGGAGCAGAAGGTCGTCGATGTCACCGCGCTTGTGTGCTTCGACGATCTCTTTCCGCTTCTCGCCCGGTACGGTGCCGTCGATGAACGCAGTGCGACGCCCGCGCTTCTTGAGCAGCGCTTCTAGCGCCTCACGCTGGTGGTGCCACTGGAACGCAATGAGCGTCTTCTCACGTTCCTCGGCCAGGTCAGCGACCAGTTCATACCGCTGCATATCGAGCAGGGTGTTGGCCCGCTGGTTATCGTAGGTCGAACCGCTGGCGATCTGGAGCAGCTTCTGCGCAGCTGCGCCACCGTTGGCCGCAGTGATCACCTTGTCTTTGAGGAACATGGCTTGTTCGCGTGCCATCTGTTCGTAGAGCTTGCGCAGCTTCGGCGGCAGCTTGAACTCGATGGTACGCACGCTCTGCTTGACCGTAGTCTTGAACAGGTGCCGGATGCTGATGTCTTGCAGCAGCTGCGCGACGGCCAGGTCAGCACCTTCGCGCGGCTCCCACTGAATCATGTGCGCCTGCCGGCCGACTTGGACCGGGTAGCACGTTGCTTCGCGGAACCGGCTGAACTGCCAACCCAGGCGCTTGCCGTCGTCGAGGATCAGCGTCGGCGCGAAGTAATCGGTGATCATCTTCGCGCCGAGCGACCCGGACAGCAGCGCTTTGAATTCGACATTTTTAACGAGTTTGTGGCACCGCTTGGTTCGCTTGGCTTGCGGGTTCTTGAACGCGGTGGCTTCGTCGCCGAGGAACCAATCGATACCCAACTTGCGGACCAGGCCAGGATTTTCAGACAGGTACTCCAAGCCGTTGTAGTTGGTGACATATATGTCGTGCCCAGGCTGGAACGCCTTGGCTCGGTTGGTGGCGAACGCTACGCTCACGTCCACGTCCGGGTTCACCAGGCCGATCTCGTGCGGCCATACCGTATCGATCAACGACAACGGCGCGACGATCAACCCAGCGCCGCCGCCTGCTTGCCGATGCTTCACGAAGTGCGTCGCATGCGCTACCGATTTACCGGTGCCGGGTTCAGACAAGTCGAGGATGATGGACGACTCATCACGCTTCTTCAGCGTCTTCTTCTGGTGCGGCATCAGCTTGATAGGCTTGAACTTCGCCATGGATGTCTCCTATGCAGGCGTCTTGCCCTGGGCGCGGAGTTTCGCGCGCATGCGGGTGTTGTAGAACAACTGCGCCAGCTCCGGGTCGTCGCGAAGGTGGTCACCCAGGTATCCTTTCAACCGGTTCAGCATGTCGTACTGGTACCGGTTGTAGGCTACAGGGTCAGGGCGTAGTCCCATTTTGTAGGTCGAGATACCGAGCCTGTAGTTACCATCGGCCTGGTCGATCGTGCCGTACGTGAAACGGAACCCGGTGTCGGAGAGTGCCACGTCGATATCGAAACGTTGCTTCAGTACAGAATACAGGTTGGTCATATTTTCCACTCAGATGCCCATTCGTTGCCTTTGACAGGCGTTTTCTCGTCGACAGCATGCGGGCAGATACCGTCCTTGTACGGGCAGTATCGGCAGCTGTAGATGTTCGCCGCCGGCTTGAATTCGGTGTTGCGTTCCATCTTCCCAACCCGGTTGTGGAACGCGCGCTGGATGGCCGGGATGTGGTTACGGGTGAAATGGCTGGTCGATATCTCGTCGATGTCGAGATACCAGAGTTCCGTGGTGACGCGTTCGAGGAACGGCCACTTCTTGAATGCGGCCAGAGCATAGAGCTGCATCTGGTCCATATGCTTGGTTTCGTACTTGCGCCCGGTCTTGTAGTCGATGATCAGCAGCCAGCGGTCTTTGACGATCCACACCGCCACGTCGACGATGGCGATGGCGGCACGCTCTTCCGGCGAGCACGGCTCCCAATCTTCGTTGAAGCACCAGTCGTGCTCCAGCATGACCAGGCCGCAACGGAAGCGTTCGCGGAGGTCTTCGATCAACGCCTGGAAGTCGGCGGATTCAGGAGCAGGCTTGTCCGCCTCGTCGCGTACGAATAGCTCATTCTGCTCGTGGACACGGGAACCGCGGTCGTTCGCGTGTTCAGTTTTACCGGGAGGGAGAGGGCGCTCAGGCTCAGGAACTTTGTCGATGTACTTCAGTTTGTAGCGGTACGCACAGCCTTCGTAGACGTGCAGCTTACTGATCGACCAGCGCATAGGTTATAGCTCCAGGGGATTAGTTTGCTGCATTGTACATTACAGCGTAACAAAAAGGCCACCGGTTTCCCGGTGGCAAGGCGGGGTGTTGTACTAGGAGATAACCGGCGGCACGCCTTTGTTCAGCATGCTGCGGATATTGGCCGCCAGCTCTACAGGCACGAGTGCTTGTTCGCGCGGTGCCGGCGGGAGCAGGAATTTCATCGCTTCGGGCAGTAGTTCTTCCAGCTGCTTCGAAGTACGGCACGCTCGTATGAGGTCCAGCGCCTGCACACGGAAATCGATGGCGCTCTGGATGACCAGATGGATGTCCTCGCAAAGCTTCAGCAGGTCGTCGTGAATGCCGGCTTTCTCGATAGAGACACTGCATATCTTGCTGATGCGAGGCACAGAAACAGGCGACACGAACTGTAGCTTGTAGTCGTAGGAGTTGATGAAGTTCGTCGTAACGAACTTGAACAGCGGCGTGAATTCCTCGGACGTGAATATCTCGTTCACGAGGGCGTTCCTCGACTTGAGCTTGGGAGAGAGTGAAGTCGGATAGACCGAATACTCCCTTCTGCTCCAGTTGATATCGTCGCGACCTTCAACGGGTTTGCGGTAACTGGGCGTCACGTTTATGCAGGACGTACACACACCGTTCTGTATGAGCATCGCCCACTTATCTTCCGGCAGGCCGAGCGCTTCGAGCCTTTGCTTATGTGCGTCCCAAAACTTATCGTTGAGCAGACGCATGCGCTCGACCAGAGGTGCCGCTTTTCCTTTTATGGCCTCCAGCATGAGGCACGTCGCGATGCTTTCGCGGGTGGTGTTGTTGAGGTGGATTGCCTTAGCCATACCGTATCTCCTACCGAACCGTTTTGCATTTGAGGACGATTACTCCACCTTCGGTGACCGCTGTCGCAACGCCTTCGCCGTCAGCGGTCAGCGTGAGGTGTATTTCGTCTTGGAAGACTTTGGCCCGGCCCGTCACAACCAGCGAGGTGATGATACCGCCTCGGTCACGTTGCTTTACGATCAAGTCAAAGCCACCGTCCTTGCTGGCGGGGCCGGAAGCGACAGCGGTTTTCTTGCCGTCGACTTTCAGCTCGACCCAAAAGTTACGAGTGTTCCTCGGCATTGTGCGTTTCCTCGAAGATGTAGATACCTGCGATGTACACGATAGCGCCGAGAAGTTCGCGCTTGCGTGCTTCCAGATCCATGCCGCGGCTCTCATTGAGCTTCTTCATGGCCTGGAAATACATCCCGTCAGACGTGCCCATCAGCCCGCTGATGATCTGCGTGGATTGCTCTTCGAATGCCGCATCGCTCCCATGGCGTTGGTGCCCCTTGCCGACAGCGGCTTGCTTGTAGGCTTCGTGGAGAACATCACGCAGCTTGTCATAGCCGGGGATGTCGAAAGTGGGTACAGCAGGTTTCGCGGTAGCGCGACGGGTCATTGGTTTTTCTCCCATTCAGAGCGGATGTGTTCGACGGTGTTGGAGTAGACACCTTCGCTGAGAAGTTCTTCGCGTAGGTGCTCTTCCCAGGAAATTTCGTCGTACAGAGACATGGACACCAGTTTCACGCCGTGCTTGTCGGCCAGATCGTTCAGCTTGCTGATGAACTTCCGGCGCTTGGCAACGTCGTCAGGCATTTCCATGACGTACGTGGTGAATTTGCTGGTCATTCTTTCTTACCTCCTGCTACACCCTTGAGGTGCTTCTTGAGTTCTGCTTTGGTCTTCGGCGAGATATCGTCGTTGACCGGTTTGTCGGCCACGCCGTCCAGCTGTTCAAGCGCACCTTCCGGGATGACCCAATCCACTTCGACACCGCGCGTGGTGCGCGTGCCGATGCGAAGCGATTGGACGTACAGGCCGTGGTGCTTGATCAGCGACGTGAACTTGTGGCTGGACGTTGGGCAGTCCGGCAGCACGTACCGCATGAGGGTGTGCAGTACGTCACGGCCTACCCCTTTGCCGCCCGTAGACGCGTGTTCGATGACCTCCCGAAGCGCACGCTTGTACTGCGTCAGCTTCAGCATCGTGTCGGGCAGGACAAACGACTGGCTATCGCTGGGCAGCTCGTCCAAGAAGAACTGAAGATCCCCACGGCGCACTGCGTCGCACGCCAGTTCGATGCTGGTGCTGCTGGTGTTGATCAAGCGCTCACGCTGCTCGGTCATTACCACGGCGCGCGCCAGGTCGTAGTCGACTTCGCGCATTAGCAGGTAGTCGCAGAACTGTTGAAGTTCATCTTCGATCGCTTCGATCTCTTCTGCGGTGATCAGCAGCTTGTTCGGTTGGAACGGTGCCACGTTGAACCGACGATCGTCGCTGGTCAGGTAGATCGGGTCCGGCATGTTCGTGCAGAAGATCCAATTCACATGGTTCGTCATCATCTGCCCGGCGCGGTGCATACCCCGGATGCTGATGCGTTCCTCGGTGATCTGGTTCTTGATTCGCTGCATGAGCGCGCGGCCGTTGCGCATTTCAGATAGCTGCACTTCGTCAACGAACAGAAAAATGCACTGCTCCATGAAATCGTTGAACTTCTCGTCCAGCTCGTCCATGCGTTTCTGCTGCACGTACGTGTCGCCCAGGATCGGGCGCAGGATCTTGTTGCAGATGAGTCCCTTACCGGTGCCCTGGGTACCGCTGAGAACCCAGCTGGTGCCTATGGCAACGCGCTTCTGCATGACCGCGGCGAGCCAGTTATAGAACCGGTCGGTTACGGCCTGGTCGCTGCCAAGCGCATGGTGGATGATCCTGCCGATCAACGTCGGTACGGACGGGACTTTGCTCGGCCGCTTCGCCTGGAGGTACGGGCTTTGCACGAACGTGTTGATGACCGGCGGGTCGTACTCACGGTTCAGGGTCCAGTCCTCAGACGGCAGGAATTCCAAGGACCAGATAGGGATTCGGTCGCTCAGCGCCCGGCCTTGGATTGCCATGTAGTCAGCCAGCTGCTTTTCGCTCGCTGCCTGCTTGAGTACCAGTTCGCGCGTGTCCGGGTCGTACCAGCCGTTGTAATACTTCGCCGAGTTGAAATCACGGAACGCTAGATGCGTGATGACTTCGCCAGACTCTTCGGCCTCTTCGACCTTGCGTTGCTGGTCGTGCCAATAGTCCGGGACCAGATCCTTGGTCTTGTAAGTCGGCTCCCCTTTGAAGTTGTAGATGAAGTCCGGCTTGTCAACCGGGTGGTAGTAACCCCAGCTATCGCCGCCGTTCAGGTTCAGGT
>Ga0247724_1000150_pt1 | contig 17974 bp, 17 predicted proteins | sample OKSTACKMC2E_FD_182776 | JGI IMG/M metagenome (GOLD analysis project Ga0247724, IMG submission 182776) | Subsurface sediment microbial communities from gas well in Oklahoma, United States - OK STACK MC-2-E | ecosystem: Environmental > Terrestrial > Deep subsurface > Rock core/Sediment | place... | reverse complement strand
GTAAAGGCGCAGCTGTCTCAGCCTGAACCATAGCGACAGCAGTCATAAAAATCAGAGCAATCAGATAGCGCATAGGCCTCCAAACTTATAAAAATGGCTCCAGCAAGGCCCGTACCGCAACTTTGGCCTGCAGCTGTTTTGCCAGCAAAAATAAACCTGCCATTTTACGGTGTAAAAACAACGCATCGACCGGTGGTGTATGCCAGTAGCGTAAGCGGGTCGATAGCTGCAATCCGGCGTCGCGCATGCGCGGCGCTAAATCAGAAACAGCAAAATCATACTCCGCTTGTTGCAGTGGCTCCGCTGCCAGGCTGACCAAATCCAACACGGCTTGTTGCTGGCCCGGCACTATGTCGGTGCTGAAATAACCAATTTGCTGCAGCGCCTGCAATTGGATGCTTTGGTCTTGTTGCAGTAAGCCACGGAACAGTTGCCGATAGCCGTCACTGACCGTCAGGCTGTAATCGCGGCAGGCACCAAAATCCAGCAGGACCAGCTGATTGGAGGTCAGGTTGTAGCGGTAGTTGGCAAAGTTCGGGTCGGTTTGGACCAGCCGGAAACGAAAGATCTCCAGAAATAACAGCTCAAACAAACTACTCATCACCGTATCGCGCAGCGCCTGCGGCTGCTGGCGTAACTCATCCAGCGCGACGCCGTCGACAAAGCCCATGGTCAGAATATGGCGGCTGGACAGCTCGGGGTATAACGCCGGCAGTAAATAGCGTTGATCAGCAGCGAGCAGCTGTTGATAGCGCTGCAGATAACGGGCCTCCTGCAGGTAATCCGCTTCCTGATGCAACTGTTGTTTCGCTTCGGCCAGCAACGGCTCGATAGCCAGCCCTTGTGGCAACAACCCGCTGATGCGCAACAAGGTCGCCACATTATCCACATCGCTGTCGATACTGGTGCTGATACCCGGGTATTGGATTTTCACGGCCAACGGCCGGCCATTGTCATGATTTGCTGCATGCACCTGGCCAATCGAAGCAGCCGCCAGCGGTGCAAAACTAAAGTGACTGAATTGACGCTGCCAGTCCGCGCCCCATTCTTGCTTCAGCATAGCGGCCAGTTGGGCCGGCAGCATCGGGCTGCCATGCGCTCTAAGCTGCGACAATATGCCACTGAGCGCCGGTGGTAGCAGGTCGCCGGCATCCATCGACAATAATTGGCCCAGTTTCATCGCAGCGCCACGCATATGCGCCAGCTGCTGTGTGACGCGTTTTGCATTGGCTGGTGTCAGCAAGACTTGCTGTAGCGCCGGTTTTTGGCCTTGCGCCAACTGCCGGGCACCTTCGGCTAACATGCCGCCGGCTACTTTGCCGGCTAAACTGGCCAGGCTGCCAAATCGGGCCAGCCGGCTGGTGGGAACTTTACTGCTTTTGGCGGTAGTCATATTCAGCGGTTTGTTGTAATGCCATGCTGCAGGTATACGCGCAAAGCGCGGTGACAGGCCAGTCGACCGCAAAAAAACGTTAAAGCACCTGTTGGTGCCGGGCAGCGCAGGAGAATGGCGCTGGTGCCTGGTACTAGTTTTGGCTCTAACCGGGCCGGACCTGCCAGCAACAGCTGGTGAGGCAGTGAAACTGCAGCCGGCCAGCGCTTTTGTTCCGACACCCGCTGTTGGTTCGTTCGCGCAAACTGACCGGCGGTAAATGTTGCGTGTGCCCTTTCGTGCCTGTGAAATTGGTGTTGTCGGAATATACTTACACACTCACCACGCTGTGACCGTCGGCCGGCTTGCTGATTAGGGGAAAGATGACATCGGGTAGATGTGGTTACATCAAACAAAGGACCACAAAAAAGAATCGCAACTTTGACTTATTTACGGACATTCAGTTTTTCGAGGCCTCTAATGTTTCCTCTGATCTGATGGCCAATATCAAGGCGCCACTGCAATTTAATACCGCTTCCTGAATAAGGAACTTATCAAATGAAAATTTTCCCCCGAACTTAAGGGGGTTGATTGAAATTTAGACGACAGCCTCCATATCTATTTTGCTTGCCTCTACTCGTAAGCTAACAGCTGGTTTCGGTATTCCCCATTTCTGGAGTTTCAAGAAATGGCGAAACCAAATCGTAAAAAACATAAACGCAAGACTTTAAATAATCGCAGTTCGAAGGCTGTACATTCAGCAAAACAGAAAGATAGGCGACAAGCCTTGGCAACTGTTCGCTCGCAACTAATGAAGGTTTGGTATTGGTTGTATATCGTATACAAAATCATCAGTGTTGTGGAGTTTGCTTTGAATTACTGGCCAATCGGTATCTGATCAATGGCCGTGATCTGATATCGACTGTGAAAGGAGGTTTTAGCGCCTAACGTAAACGGGACTATTTTGTTGATTTTAAAAATCACTTTGATAGGAGGCTTTATGGCCGGATTCAACGAGCAAACTTTCTACAAATCATACTAATCACTGTTAATTCGGGGACTGCCAATCCCCTGAGTAAAGCCTTGTTGGCTGTAGTAGCGGCCAGGAAGGAATAGAGTAGAGAAAAGCCTAAAATGACATTTCACTCAATTAATGCAGCTGACGATGATAAAAAACGAGAACCTCGTTATCTCGATAAAATTCATCGCGTTATTGATTGGGCGCTGCACAGTATTGAAACTCAAAAATCGAAAAAGCGGAATTGCGGTAAATACCAGCGTTTTGTACGTGTAGACTCACAAAACATTTTGGCGAATGCTGTAAGAATCTTTCTCGATAATCTCGATGGATGTGAGCAAAATCTAACTTATCAGCTCATACAAATCCGTGTTTCGATCTTGCAAATCAAAATGACAGCCAGTCTGCGCACTTGTGAGCGTGAGCTGCTGATCGTTTTAGGTAAAACAGAACTACTAAGAGCCACAAGTAAGTTCGCGAGAGCACCTCCTATCTGAGTTTTGTTCGTCTAAATCCTCTCGGAATTTTCGAGAGCATTAGTTTGTTAAGTTTGGGTAATGTCCGCCTCCAGTAAAAAGCTGCGATTCGCCAGTCGCTAGAACTATCGTTTTCTTTTGGGACAAAGCAACAATTCAAATGAGATATCAAAACGGTAGGGCGACAACGTTAAAGGAAGCCTACGGCGGCGCGCTGCTTGCCGCTACCTACGGTGATTTCTTGGTTTAAAGTCCGTTTACTGTGCTGGATTAATAGCTCTAAGTGCAAAAATTAAAACGGGTGCAATTCTCTTTGCATCTTGCCCCTTACCGACATCAATGTCGCGACGACCACAAAACTCATTGAGTTTCAATGTCACTTCAAGCCATGATGCAGTATTTCGCAATGGATTTGGTGACGCGACTGATGAGGTTTATCGGACTAAAAACCACGCTAACGGTACTGAGTGTACTGCCAGCTCTGGCATTTGCTGCCAGCAGTAACCTTTATCAGGTGCGGCTGAAAAATGGTGATTTACTCAGTGGTGAACTGAAAAGCAGTTCGGCGACTGCGCTTGTGCTGCACACCGCTTATGCCGGGACTATCACCATCAATCGCAAAGAAGTGCAGGCGTTAAACCCGCTGCGCACTGCCGTTAGCCCTGCAGCTAAATCAATTGCCGCAGAGACATCAGGACTACCTGCCGAATCCCCTGTGGCAATAACCAGCGCCCCAGCGACTGTAATAGCCGCAACATCCAGGGCCACTGCAACCAAAGCGCCAGCCGCCCCCCCGATAAAACTCTGGTCTTTGCAGCTCGATTTAAGTGCGGCTACCCGCAGTGGCAAAGAGCAGGCGGAGAACTACAGCCTGACCGAGCGTTTTGAGTATCGCCGCGGGGACTGGCGCGGCAAGTTTGATGCGCATTACGACTACGAAACCAAAGAAGCGGCGCGTAAGACGCACAAATATGCGCTGAATCCAGGGCTGGATTATTTCTATAGCAACCAGCTGTTTTGGCGCGTCGACGCCGACTACAGCTACAACTACCTTGCCAGTGATTATAAAAATGTCGATTTGAGCACAGGCCCGGGTTATGCGGTGTGGCAACAGGGGCCGACGCGGCTGGATTTAGTCTTGCTGCTCGGTCATAAACAGGCCTATTTTCGTGAAGACGAGGCGTTTCGGCTGCTAACAGAATTTGAATCGCCGCTCGGTTACAACACGGCATCATTGGCCTGGGATTTCAGCCACAAATGGCCGGGCACTTTGCTGGAAGTGTATAGCGAAGGCAACTGGCTGGAACTGCTCAGCCAGCCGCTTAGCATCTTTGATTTTGCCCGTGAACTGACGATGGAAACCGGCCTGCGCTACGCGTTGACTGACCAGATCCGCATCAGCTGGTCCTGGCAATATGAACGCTCAGAATTGACGTTACTGCTCCCCAAACTGCCGCGCACATCATTGGATTTATTTGATTCGAAACAAAAGATCAGTATCGGCGCGGCTTTTTAAGCCGCGCTGAGATCAATCGCCAACCTAACAGGCTGCTGCGACTGCAACTGCCGGTAAACGGCGTTTGCCGTCGGTTTCAAACAGGAAACAGCGGTCCTGGGCAAAAGTCAGTGCGACTTTTTCACCAACTTCGTATTGGCAATCACCTTCCTGGCGCACTACCAGCTGTTCTTGCGTCTGGCAATGCAGGTGAATAAAGGTCTCAACGCCTAAACGTTCAACCAAATCGACTTCCCAGCCACTACCGCCGCGCACGATTTGTAAATGCTCTGGCCGCACGCCGAGCTGCAATTCAGCCGCGCTGCCGTAGCCAGTGTCCAACTGCACCTGTTCGCCACAGGGCAGCGTAAACAAGCCGTTTTGCAGGCGACCTTTGACCAGATTCATCTTCGGCACACCGATAAACTGCGCGACAAAGGTGTTGTCCGGCTGATGATATAAATCCAGCGGCGCGCCCATTTGCGCGACGTGGCCGTTATGCAGCACGACAATTTTTTGCGCCATCGTCATGGCTTCGACCTGGTCGTGCGTGACGTACACGATGGTCGAGCCAAATTCGCGGTGTAATTTGGTCAGCTCCGCGCGCATCTGCACGCGCAGTTTGGCGTCCAAATTCGATAAAGGCTCGTCAAACAAAATCACTTTGGGCCTTTTGACTATTGCGCGGCCGATGGCGACGCGCTGGCGCTGGCCACCGGATAAAGCCGCCGGTTTGCGCTCCAGCAAATGTTCCAGTTCCAGCATTTTGGCAACGTCTTTGACGCGTTTGGCAATTTCTTCTTTTGGTACTTTTTTCAGCGACAGGGCAAAACCGATATTGTCAGCCACCGTCATATGCGGATAGAGCGCATAAGACTGAAACACCATAGCGATTTCACGCTGGTCCGGCGGCACCATATTCATCACTTTGCCACCCATCACCAGCTCACCGCTGCTGATATCTTCCAGGCCAGCGATCATCCGCAATAAAGTTGATTTGCCGCAGCCAGACGGGCCGACAATCACGGCAAATTCGCCCTCTTCTATCGTGATATCAATGCCTTTGACGATTTCAGTGCCCTGATAATCTTTTTTGATTCCACGTAATTCAATTTTTGACATAACAGGTCCTTATCCCTTCGTTAGCCTTTGACGCCGCCAGAGAATGTCTGGGTCAGGAAACGTCGGGCGAATGCAAATGCGATGACAGCCGGCAAGGTGTAAATCACCGCCAGCGCTGTTAAAAAGCCATAGTCGATGGCGTCGACGCGCAAAAAGGCGCGGAACATACCAAGCGGCAGGGTTTGTAATTCCGGCGATGAGGTAAACATCAACGGCATCAGGAAATCGCCCCAGGCATTGATAAAAGCAAATAAACCGGCAGCAGCAAAGCCTGGTAAAGCGAGCGGAATGAGCACATAACGCAGCGTTTGCCACTGACTGGCGCCATCCAGCGCCGCCGCTTCTTCATAGTCTTTTGGAATGGCATCAAAAAAGGTTTTCATGATCCAAATGGCCAGCGGCAGCTGCAGCGCGGTGTAAATCAGAATCAGGCCCAAATAACCGTCAACGAACGAAAACATCCGCAGCAAAGTCGTTTGCAAAGCTGCATCATCGGTAAGACCGGTAATAAAACCGTGCATCCAGCCGTTTAGCGTCAGCATCACTTTATACACCGGCACAATCAGCGCCGGCGGCGGCACAATGCGCACCAGAATAATGGCGTACAGCAAAGGCCGCTTCCACCAGGCCTGAGTGCGCGACAAGGCATAACCGCCAAGCCCGGCAAAAATCAGCGTCAGCACTGTGGCACTACCGATGATCACCACCGAGTTCATGATCCAGCGCACGCCGCTTTCGTTAGTCAGCAGATTATGAAAATGCGCCAGCGTCAGGCTGTCCGGCAGTCTTAAAAACTGCGAGGCTTTAGGGTCAAAAGCCGCCAACAGCACCCAGAAAAACGGCGCGAGGCAAAATAACGAAATCAACACCAGCGTGACATAAGCGCGACGCTGCGCCTGTTGCCCGCTGACACAAGTATCCATCGGGGCTTCCCGAACCAGACTCACCACGTCAGACCTCCACTTTCAGCGCGCGCACATACAAGATGCCGAGCAACATCGAGACCACCAGACTGACCACTGCGACCGCGGCACCATAACCGAGCTGGAAGGCAGTAAACGACTGATTGTAAATATAAATCCCCAAAATTTCGGTGCTATTGGCCGGCCCGCCGCGGCTTAAGGTGTAGACCAGGCCAAAGATGGCAAAAGTGGTCACCGTCGAGATAAACATGTAGAGGAAAATGGTCGGCATCATCATCGGTAAGGTGATGCGCCAGAAGATTTGCCGATCGGTCGCGCCGTCAACCCGCGCCGCTTCATACAAATCTTTTGGAATAGACGACAGGCCCGAGGTCAGCAAAATCATCGCAAAAGCAATACCGCGCCAGGTGTTGACGATGATGATCGACAACAGCGGAAAGGTGTACAGCCACTGCTGCGGCTCGACGCCAAACCAGGCCACCAGCCGGTTTAAGGTGCCGTATTCGCCGCTGGCGAACATCGAGATCCATAGAAAGCCGACGACCATTTCCGGCACTGCATTGGGCAGGCAGATGATGGCATTAAAAATCGCTTTGTATTTCACCGGCTGTTGTAGCGTCAGCGCCGACAAAAAGCCCAGTACAAACTGGCCGATGACAGCAGAGCCAATAACAAAAATCAGCGTGACTTTTAATGAGTTCCAGAATAGCGGGTCGGTAAATAACCGTTCGAAGTTACGCAGGCCAACAAAAGACGATTCCTGCGCGGCAAAACCCAGCAGCGCATCGTCAGTGAGACTGAGTGAAAAGGCATACAGCGCCGGAAACACGATAAAAGCCGCCATCAACACCAGGGCCGGCGTCATCATCAGGCGGTAACCAAACTGGCGGCGCGCCTCAAAAGTTTTTGGCTTCATTGCGCCTCCTGCTGTAATGCTTTGCCTTCAGCCTGTGCCAAAGCGCTGTGATTGATTTCCACTTCCCGGTTTTTGCCAACAGTGTCTTCGCCCAGCACATGGCTGACGTATTGCAATAACAGCTGCTGTGCACCAGCGCCATCGACTTTGCCAATCAGCACAGCTTCAGTCGCCCGCGCCACACCGGCCATCATCGCATTGGCGCCGACGGTGCTGCGCAGCGCTCGCGCTTGCGGCAACAAGGCATGGTCGGCGGTCATCGTGCCTAATTCAGCAAACTTAGGATGCTGCGCCGCATCCAGCCGCGCCGGCACGTTACCCAGGCGTTTGGCATAAGCCAGCGCCACATCGTTGTCGCCCATCAATAAAGCCAGCGCCCGCGCCAATTCAGGCTTGCGGCTATTGGCATTAACCGCCCAGGCGTAAACCACGGAAGCTAAGGCAAAAGGCTCAGCACCATCGGCCGAAGGGAAACGCCAGGTGCGTACGGCATCGTCAACATTGGCAATCGGATTACGGCTGCCCGGGCCCCAGTCAAAAGTTTTGCACCAGCTGCCGCAAGTGGTGATCAGCAATTGGCCTTTTGGGAACATTTCATATTTGGGGATCACCCAGGGCTCCGGGTTTAACAGCGGCGCCACCGGCATCAGCTGTTCGCTGACTAAAGTGTGATAAAAATCAAAAGCTTTGGCGACAGCCGGGTCACGCAGCGCGTAGCGGTTGTCGCTGGTCAGCAACTGATAGCCGGAAAAACTGGCGAGTAAATAACGGAAACCTTCAGTGTAACTGCCCATGCCCCAGGTCAGGCCGGCCGGGATTAACAGCGGAAACTGTCCGAGTTTTTGTTTGATTTGGCGGCTGCGTGCCAACAAATCCTGCCAGTCTTTTGGCTGTTCGGTAGAAATACCGGCCTGGGTTAACAAATCATGGCGGTAATAGAGTTGCTCGACGGCAACGATGGAAGGCACAACATAACTTTTTTCGTTAAAACTGGCGCGGCTTAACTGGCGCACTAACTCAGGCATGGCAGCATAACCAGGCCATGCTTGTAAATCTTGTGTCAAATCAGCCAGATAACCAGCGGCGGCCAGGTCGTCGACCTGCAAATCCCGCGGAATACTAAACACATCCGGTGCATTGCCAGCGCGTAATTCTGTCACCAGCTTGGTGAAATAATCCTGCGGCGGTGCCGGATATTCGACAATGCGGAGCTGCACCCCCAGACGTTGCTGCAACATCGGCTGCAATTCACGTAACGCGTCCAGCCGGGCGGCTCTGTGTTCGGCGATCACCAGCACAGGCTGAGTGCTATCGGCGACAGGCGGCTCCCCCCGCCCCTGGCTGGTGCTGTGGCACCAACCGATCGCGACCACTGCTGCTACCGGTAGCAGTAGTAATTTTATCGTCTGTCTCATCTATATTGCTCTGTTATCGGTCAGAAAAATGTTGGTCTGTTCAGCCATTGTCGCTGCGGGCAGATGCCCCTGCGTCAACTGGCTGTATGCTGGCGCAACTTCCCTACCGACAATGCGGGTGTCGGCAGTTATAGCGTCAGCATGCAACTTTGCGTGCGGTTGTTTTGCACAGCTGCACAGCACATTTTTCGTTCCTGGTTTTTTCGTTCCGGTCTGCCGGCAATGCGCCAGCGCCAGACGTCGTTTTTTTAAGCAGAAAACCCTGTCGACTTTGATAATACGCTTATTGACACCGGTGTCAATATACAATTTAATGGTGTCAATGCCAGCGGTAGCAACACTATGCACAGGCCGGCACACCTGAGCTTTAATTAGTATATCTTTATGTTTTTTATAGGTTTTTAACCTTCAGGAGTTTTGCTGTGGCCTTACAATTAGCGATCATCGGCTGTGGTACCAAAGCCACTCAGTATATTCAGACCTGGATCAGCCGGGACGACCTGCAAATCCGCGCTGTGATGGACCCAAATCCTGCCGCGATGGCGAACGTCGCCACTATCGCTGCTGCCGCAGAAAAAGCCGCACCGCAAAGCTATAGCGACTGGCAACAACTGCTTAATACTGAAGCCAAATCATTGGATGCGGTCTACATCTGCACGCCACACGCCGCACACGCCGAGCAGGCGCTGCTGGCGCTGAACCTGGGCCTTGACGTGCTGCTGGAAAAACCGATGGTGACGACAGTGGCAGAAGCTGAAGCTTTAGTTGCGGCCCAGCAGCGCAGCGGCAAAACACTGGTGGTGGCTTATCAGGGCGGCTTATCGCCGTTAGTTGCCGAGTTGCGTGACGCGATAGCGACAGAAAAATATGGCCCGCTGGTCAGTATCAACGCCGCCATCTGGGAAGACTGGGCCGACAAATATCAGGGCCACTGGAAACAAATTCCGGCGATTTCCGGCGGTGGTTTTATGTTTGATACCGGCGCCCACATGATGAACACCGTATCGCGCATCACCAGCAAACCGTTCGCCCGCATCAGTGCGATGATGCAAAACCTCGGTTTCCCGGTTGACGTGGTGACTTCTGTTTCCGGCGAACTCAGTGACGGCACGCTGTTTAACCTGCACGCCAGCGGCCGCGCTATCCGCTGTGTGTCACGCATCGAATGTTATTTCCCAAACGCAATAGTGCGCATCTGCGCCTGGGGCCGCTGGATGGAAATTGAAGATGCCCAAGGTAATGTGGTGCGCAAAGAACAAGAAGCCGCCAACAATCTGATGAACGTGTTTATGCAAACCCGCACCGGCGAAATTGCCAATCCATCCGACGTATTACAAGGCCTGCGCATGGCACAGCTGTGGGATGCAATTAAGTTATCTGCCAGCCAGCATGGCGTGCCGGTGACGCTCTGAAACGATATCAGTGATTAAACAGCCAGCGGGAATCTTACTCCCGCCGGCTACTTCTTCTTCCGCTTCGCCAGACTTTGCTCTAACGCTGCACTGATATCCTTGGCCATAAAGGCATATTTTTTGTGCAGCACGTGGTACAGATTGGCATCAAACAGCGTCACGTAACGCAGTTCCGCCGGATCCAAGCGTTTAAGTTCACTGGCCGTTGAGGGATAAATGGCGTAGCTAAAACGCCCGCTGCTGACAAATTTGGGGATGTTTGCCAGATCATTGACTACATAAAACTGGCTGCGGATGGCAACGCGATAGCCCTTTTCCAGACCATGTTTGGAGACTGAAGTGGTGACAATAGTCTGCTCCGGGTCGGACAACAGCGACGGATCACATGGCAGCTTTGGCTGGCACAACAAGGTGTAAATACCTGATACCAAAGGCGGTTCTATGCTGATGATGTTGGCGTAGCCGTCGAGCACAATCCGCATATAACCAACATCACCATCCACCACATTTTTGTCGACCAGTAGCAAATTGCGGTTCGATGGCTGAGCAATAAAATCAGTTTCTATACCCAATGTTTGATAAGCGTCGCGAATAACCGGGATAATAAAATTGACCATGGCCGGATGGTCGACGTAGGAAAAAGTCATTCTGGCCGGGCGCTCTGGTTGTTGTGCCGTCAAGGGCCAGGCCAGCAGCAACAGCCAACCCAAGAGCGCTAGTTTTGTCATCATTGGTACACCTTTCCAGACTGCCGGTCGCCGATGCCCGATGTGAAGGACACTGCGATGTTCACTGACCATCGCCGATTATAGCCAGCCTTTCACTGGGTTGGTGCATTCACCGGCAGGCTTTGTTGTGCCTGCTGCTCTACTGCAGTTTTTAATTGTTGCAACAATATTGGGTCAGTCTGCGGATGCGCTGCCAGATACAGCTGAATTTGCCGGACTATCTGACGCGAGGCATAAAACTGGGTTTGCCGCACTTTGGCATCACTCAGCGCCTGAAAATCCGGTTCAAATGCCAGCGTCAGCTGAGCGCGGTTTAACTGCAGGATTTTCCATTGGGCATTCACATCTTTGACCAAAATCAGGTTTTGGTCTGGCACAAAACCAATCTGCTGCAGCGTGCTGTCCATCATGCTGCCAGCGACGGCCACAGCAGTGAATTCAGTCGGTAATTTACCTTGCTGAATTTGTTCAATCACGGCGCTACTGGCTGAATAATAACGATAATCGGCGTTAATCAGCGGTGCCAGCCAGATAAACAAGTTCTCGCGGGCGGGCAGCCGCGCCAATGAATAGATCAAGGTATTGGGTTGGGTGCGGGCCAGGTCAAAAGCACGGGCCCAGGGCAAAACTTCAGTACGGCAAGGTAAACCGGCAGCCTGCAGAATGGCCTGAACCTGCAGATAAGCTGAACCTGCCACCACCCTCTGCTCATACACCACCTGATAAGGCGGTAAATCTTCGGTGACGACCCGCAGGCCACAGGCTTGGAGCGCTGCTGGCAGCAACGCCGACAACCACAATAACAGCCTCGCGGCATATTTCCCTGTCATTGGCACACCTCCTGTTCCTTTTGCAGTATAAACAGCAAACCAGCGAATGGTTTGCTGTTCTGGCAACTTTTATCAGGTAGGGGTTATTTCTTCGCCTTTTCGGCCTTTTCCGCCAGCATCAGCTTGCGTGGTTTTTTGTAGTAGGTTTGCTTCGGCGCGCCGGCTTCGAGCGGAATAGGCCGGCCCCAGTTGCCAAGGTTCCAGCCGCTTTGATGCGGTTGATGTGCCCAGGCGATGGCGTTGGCCAAAATCTGGATAATGTGTTCGTTGCGATAAATCGGGAAGGTCTCGTGACCCGGCGCAAAAAAGAAAATCCGGCCGCGGCCACGCTGGAAAGTACAACCGCTCCTGAGCACTTCCCCACCCTGATACCAGGAGTTAAAAATCAGTTCGTCCGGCTCCGGGATATCAAAAGGCTCGCCGTACATTTCCGATTGTGGCAGTTCCAGATATGGCGGAATGTTGTAGGCAATTGGATGGGACGGTTTTAAACACCAGACCCGTTCGCGCTCGCCGCCTTCGGCTTCGCGCCAGCTCAGGTTACAGCTGGTGCCCATCAGACGTTTAAACAGTTTGGCGTGATGGCCGCTGTGCAGCACAATCAGGCCCATGCCGGCCAGCACCCGCGCCTGCAGCTTGTCGATGAGCGCGTCGCTTAATTCGTCGTGATAGCGATGCCCCCACCAAATGGCAACTTCAGTACTTTCAATTAATTCATCCGGCCAGCCTTGCGCCGGGTCGTCCAGCGTGCTCAGCGTTAAATCAAAGCCATAAGGTTGGAGGTTATCGACGATGCAGCCACCGATAGTTTCCGGATAAACTTCCTGCACATCGGCGTCTTCTTTTTCGTGGCGGCATTCGTTCCAAACGGTCACTTTAATCATGCCGGAGTCCTCTTATCTGATGCGAAAGTGCTGAAATCACGCGCGCTGTAATCGCGGCATTCAATGGAAAGAATTTGCAGCGCAGTGCCCATGCCGTTGGCCAGAATGACACAGAGCCAGTAGGCAAGACGCTCAGCAAAGGCCGGCTGTGCCGCGAGCGGCGCAGGAAATAAGCCATCAATCGCCAGATAACCGGCCGTCAGCTCGTCAATATGATCCCAGCGTTCTAAACGGTTTTGCATCAGCTGGTCGGCTAAAGCGTCTTCGACAACCAGCGTGTCGCCTTTGCCATCAAAGCCCATGCTGTAACGCAGCCAGCAGGCACTGGCAAAACAGAGATACTCAACCGACTGCTGCTGCTCCAACCGTGCCACTGTAGTAATCAGCAAAGGTTGCAACCGGGCCGAGCCCTGGCTTAACAAAGCGCCAAGTGGCTGAGTGCCTTGCTCCGGCGCTGCAGCTGACGACGCAAGCTCCCGGTAAAGCCCTCGGGCAAAATCTGCCAGCGCAGGATAAACCAGTGCAGATTGTAAAGCTGTGCTGTGATGCTGGCCACTTAACAAGGCGGCGCAGGACAACACCAGCGCAGCGGCCGATTGTTGTGCAGTTTCCACTTCAGACTCCTGTTTAAACACGTTCTGGCTGCAGCTTTGGCGGCAACCATTGATTCTTTTACAAAATGTCTCTTTAAAAATCGTGATCCGCCAGCCAATTATCATAGCTTGCCGACACATTGACACCGGTGTCAATATGCTTTATACCTGACTCTTTCCTGCGCATTTTTGCCCTTCTTTTTCTGCAGTTGTTGCAGCAGGCGCGCAGGGTATTCGCTGCTATCCGGCAGCTAAACGGAGGTTGTTGCTGTTATGTCTGCTGTCACCATTAACGATGTGGCCCGTCAGGCCGGTGTATCGAAAAAAACTGTGTCGCGCGTCATTAACAATGAAGCCAATGTGTCGGTGGAAACCCGCGACAAAGTGATGGCGGTCATCCAGGCCACCGGTTTTAAACGCAACCCGCTTGGCATGGCGCTGGCAAAAAACCGCTCCTTGTTTATCGCGCTGCTGGCCGACAACCCAAGCCCCGGTTATCTGCAAAAACTGCAAAAAGGCGTGCTGCAGTATTGCAGTGAATCGAATATGGGGTTGTTTTTGTACGACTGCAGCTACCGCTCGCCAGGCCTGGTCGCTGAAATTGAAGGCTTTATCGACAACACCCTCGCCGACGGCCTGATTTTGGTGCCGCCGCTCAGTGATAAAAAAGAATTGCTCGACATGCTCAATCGCCGCAAGGTCGCTTATGTGCGCATCGGCGCGCCGGACGCGGCGCTTGGTGACAGCGTAGGCTTTGATAACCAGCAGGCGGCTTATGAACTGACGCGCTACCTGCTCAGGCTTAAACATAAAGATATTGGTTTTGTGCTGGGTCACCCGGATCAGGGTTCCAGTCAGCGCTGCGAAGCCGGCTTTCGCCAGGCCTATGCCGAAGCCGGTATTGAGTTTCCGGAAAAGCTGCTGGTGCAGGGTTATTACACTTTTCAGTCGGGTGTTGATGCAGCCGCCGTGCTGTTGAACAAAACCCCGCGCCCCACTGCTATTCTGGCATCGAACGACGAAATGGCGGTCGGTGTGCTGTACAGCGCGCACAGCCGGGGCCTGAAAGTTCCGGACGATATTTCGGTGGTTGGCATCGACGATATTGCGCTCTCGACCAAGGTGTGGCCGAACCTGACGACGATGCGCCAGCCCATTACCGCCATTGGGTATCGCGCGGCTTATAAACTGATCCGCAAACTGCAGGGTTTGCCGGATGAAGGCCCGAAAAACCCCGAAGCTGATTTGCTGACCTGTGAACTTATCGTGCGCGATTCGGCGCGCGAACCGGGTCGCAACTGACAAAACAGCATGTCGCATACCGGCTGTGGCGATCATTTTTTGATGATCCATTCATGCTGCGGGTCATTTTTAAACACCCACTGCCGCGTTGGGCCGGCCATCACATTGAGGTAATACAGCTCGTAACCGTGTGGCGCGCCAACCGGATGATAACCACGCGGCACCAGCACTAAGCTGTTGTGCTCAACACAAATGGTTTCATCCAAACTGCGGTCATCGGTATAAACGCGCTGAAAAGCAAAGCCTTGCTGTGGATTGAGTTTGTGGTAATAGGTTTCTTCCAGCGCGCTTTCGACCGGCAGCATGTCGGCGTCATGTTTGTGCGGTGGATAGCTCGACCAGTGGCCCGGCGGCGTGATGACTTCAGTGATCAGCAGCCGCTCTGCCGGCAAGTTGCCGAGCAAAATATTACACACCAGCCGGGTATTAGTGCCCTGGCCACGGGTTTCACGGGTGCAATCTTCGGGTTTTATCAGCCGCAGCGGATATTGGTTGCCGGATGCAGGGGCGCGGCAAAAAGCGATTTCGGCGTCAGTGTCGGCGAAAACCTCCAGCGCGAACCCGGGCGGCACATACAAGGCATAAGGCGCGGTGCCGTCAAATACTGACATGCGTTTGCCGACCTGCAGGAACTGTTGGCCACCATTTTGTTGGCCACCACAGTCAAAACTGACAATGCCACTTAAAATCACGACACAAAGCTCGGTGGTGCCGTCGCTGTCGACAGCCAAATTAGCACCTGCTTTGAGCTGTGCAGCTTCAAAACCAACATATTGCCAGCCGGCACTTTGCGGCGTGACGCGCTGGATAAAACCTGCAGCGTCTGGTGCTGTCGGTTTGCAGTGTAATGAAGTCGTTGCATCAGACATTGGGTTGCTCCGGTTTGATGTTTTGCGCGTTGGTTTGATCAGGTGCTAAGTGATCATGAATCAGTCCCAGCACCAGCGCCTGCACCAGGCTCATACTGGCGCTTAATGAACGAAAGGCGTGTAACTCGGCTTCGCGCACCAACAGTGTGTGGTCGGCCAGCTGATACAGCGGGCTGACGCGGCTGTCGGTGATCAGCAGCACTTTGCAGCCAACCGCTTTGGCGCGCTGCACCACGGTTTGGGTCTCGGCGGCATAAGGCGCAAAGCTGACCGCGAGCAACACATCGTCGGCACCGAGCAGATTCAGCGCCGACTGCTGCATATAACCGGTGCCATCAAATAAATGCACGGCAAGGCCGGTGTTACCAAGCAGATAACTGGCGTAACTGACCACCGGAAATGCCCGGCGCGCACCTTGTAAATGAATCAGCCTGGCTTTCGCCAGTAAGCTGGTAGCAGCAGATAAGGCTGTGGCATCAATGCTTTGGCACAGCTGATTCAGCGCCTGTTGATTGGCGCTGCTGATTTGCTGCAGGTAGTTAAGGCCCGCGCTGTCGGCGGGCACTGAATGGTCTTGCTGCACTGCGGCAATACGCTGCTGATAATCCGGCTGGTTTTGCAGCAGCTGGGTTTTGTACAGCTGTTGCAGCTCAGAAAAACCGGTAAAAGCAAAGGCGTTGGCAAAACGCACCAGTGCAGAGGCGTGCACACCGGCGGCCTGCGCAATAGATGCTGCAGTGCCAAGTGCCACAGCTTGTGGCTGGTCGAGTAAATAGCGGCCAATCACCTGCAGCCGGTCGCTCAGGCTGCTGAAACGGCTGCTGATCTGTTGTTCCAGCTCAACCTGAGTAGCAGCTGGCTGAGTGTTCGTCGTGCTTGGGGCTGTGGCCATATTGCGAAAAAAAACCAATCGGCGGACTGTGATGCTCTGGAGTCTAACCCAATAAAATATTTATTCCAATAGTTGATCTAATAGAATTTTCATTCTAATCTGACGAAGATTTTAGCAACGCTGCCAGCGTGCTTTTTTAATTGGCCACCGGTAGCAAATGCGATTAAAACAGCTTTTTACAGCAGGAGTCAGCGGGTGACAGCACTAGTTTCAGACAAAAAGCTCGACGTGATTTGCTTAGGCCGTGCCTCGGTCGATTTGTACGGCCAGCAGATTGGTGACCGGCTACAGGACATCAGCTCTTTCGCCAAATCACTCGGCGGTTCGTCCTGCAATATTGCCTTTGGCGCAGCGCGGCTTGGCCTGAAAGCCTCAATGCTGACGCGGGTTGGCGACGAACAATTTGGCCAGTTTATCCGTGAGGAGCTTAAAAGCGCCGGTTGTGACGTCAGCCATGTGGTGACAGATCCGAACCGGCTGACGGCGCTGGCAATTTTATCGATTAAAAGCAAACAACAATTTCCGCTGTTGTTTTACCGCGCTGATTGCGCCGATATGGCGGTCGATGTCAGCGATTTTGACGAAGCCTATATCGCATCAAGCAAAGCGCTGCTTATCACCGGCACGCACTTTTCCACCGCTCATGTGGACCATGTCGCCCGCACTGCTATTGGTTATGCCCGCGCCAACAATACCAAAGTAATTCTGGATATCGACTACCGCCCGGTGCTGTGGGGTTTGACCCGGCCCGGCGAAGGCGACAACCGTTTTGTCAGCAATGACAGCGTCAGCGCGCATTTACAGTCGATTGTGCCTTTGTGTGACTTAATTGTCGGCACCGAAGAAGAAGTGCATATCGCCGGTGGCAGCACCGACACTATCGCTTGTCTGAAAACTTTGCGCCGCCTGACTGACGCGGTGATTGTGCTCAAACGTGGCGCCGACGGCTGCAGCATTTTTGACGGCGCTATACCGGATAGCCTCGACGACGCCTTTTTTGCTGCTGGTGTGCGGGTCGAAGTGCTGAATGTATTAGGCGCCGGCGACGCCTTTATGGCCGGTTTCCTGCGCGGCTGGCTGCGCGGCGAATCTTTTGAAATGGCCTGTACCTACGCCAATGCCTGCGGCGCTTTAGTGGTGTCGCGCCACGGCTGTGCCCCGGCCATTCCAACGCCGGAAGAGCTGGATTATTACATCGCCCGCCAGCACGCCATAAAAAGACCGGACATCGACAGCGAACTGAATTACCTGCACCGCGTCACCACACGCCAACCGGCGCAGTGGCCGGAGCTGTGTATTTTAGCGTTTGACCATCGCAAGCAATTTGTTGAGATGTGTGAAGCGACAGGCGCCAGCACTGCGCGGCTACCGAAACTGAAACAGCTGATTTTGCAGGCCGCACAGGCTGAAGTCACAGTGCTGCAGCTGACCGCTAAGGGATATGCGCCGGGTGTGCTGATTGACGATACTTTTGGTCAGGACGCGCTCAATGATGTAACCGGGCTTTTTACAGAACAGCAAGCTGGCCGCTGGTGGATTGGCCGGCCGGTGGAAGTGCCGGGTTCACGCCCGCTGGAGCTGGAAGGCGGCCGCTCTATCGGTTCACGCCTGGTCAGCTGGCCGCGCAGCCACACGGTGAAATGCTTGGTGTTTATGCACCCGGACGATGCGCAAGCATTATGGCAGCAACAGGCGCGGCAAATTCAGGAGCTGTATCAGGCCTGTGC
>Ga0247724_1000149_pt1 | contig 18019 bp, 38 predicted proteins | sample OKSTACKMC2E_FD_182776 | JGI IMG/M metagenome (GOLD analysis project Ga0247724, IMG submission 182776) | Subsurface sediment microbial communities from gas well in Oklahoma, United States - OK STACK MC-2-E | ecosystem: Environmental > Terrestrial > Deep subsurface > Rock core/Sediment | place... | reverse complement strand
ATGGGTATAAAATAAGAGGTATGAAATTTTATAGAATTATAGATGGTCAAAGAATATTAACATATACTGAATCAAAAGAACCACTAACTGTTGCTTTAACTATGAAAGATACAGCTACTAAATATCTTTCTAAAGTACAACCTGATATTTTCGGATATCTTGGTAATCTAAATGAAAAACCAATATTAAGACACTATGAAAGATTACTTAATCAACTTAGATATGAGCACAAAGAATATACACTAGCATTTACCGAAGATAAAGGTGGTGAACGATTTTTTGTTCTTGACAAAACAAGTGAAAAAGTTGATAATAAAGTTTTAGATAAATTAAGAGCAAAATTATAAATAATTTTAAAGCTAGATAGAAATATCTAGCTTTTTTAGTATTCTAAAACTTAAGTTTAAAATAAATTTTAAATTCTAAAAATGTAATTGTCTTATAACTAAAACATATCTATTTGTGTTTTAAGTTCAAAAAATCTTTTAAATTTCAAAATTTTTAATTTATCTTTAAATATCTTTAGTATATAATATATTAATTAAATTTAAAAGGTAAATTATGAATAATATTTTTATTGATGGTTCTTACAATCACGAGAATAAACTTATTGGAATTGGTGTTTATAATAGTTCAAATGGATTTGAACTAGCAATGGTTAAAGATGGTGAAAATGTTTCAGAAGCAGAATATGAAGCACTTCATGAATGCTTAAGGTATTGTAAAATGAACAATATAACAAAAGATAGTAGAATATTTACTGATTCAAAGGAAATACACCAAGCATTTTATGAATCGGTTCTAGCTGAAGGTATTAAAGAATTTATTTGGATACCTAGAGAATTAAATACTAAAGCAGATAAATTAAGTTCTGAATATAAACAATATACTAAAAATATAAGAACTAAAATTTCTTTTTATAATAATTGTATTATAAAAACAACAAAAATAAAAGAAATTACTAAAACAAAATCATTAAATAAAGAACAGATTGTAGAACTTTTAAATGACTTTTCCGAAGAAAAAAGAATGAAATTAATACAAAAATTAAAAAATCATTCAAAAATAAATGTATTAATTTATAACTATTATTTTGGAGATTCAAAAAATTTATCAAATAAGAAAAAGAATACTTATTTTTATTTAATTCCTTTATTAATTTCAGATACGAAAAATAAAATGCTAAAGAAAAATTTATTAGAAAAAATTACTTTAGATGGAATTAATAATTTATTAAAAGATTTAAAAACAAAGGAAACAAAATGACTACCGAAGAATTTAAAAATTTAAAAACCGGTGATGAAATATATGTTTATTCTTTTACTCAAAATGAAATTATAAAAATAAAAGTTCTAAATGTGAATTATGATTCCAATATAATAAAAATTAGTACTGATTTTTGTTCATATTTTTTAGGCGAAAGACATCGTTTGCACTTTTCATATGAGAAATGTAAAATTCAACACATTAAATTACTAATGAGAAATAATATAGATGTATCTGATCATAAAGAATTTATTGAGCAAAATGTAGAGCATTTTATTTAGCTTTAATATTCTTTTGTATATAATTATTTAATTTAAAAATAGGAAAATTAAATGAAACCAAATAAAAATTTAGAACCAATTAAAACTTTAAGAAGTGAAATTGCTAAAAATATAATTCAAAGAAGAAAATTAGCTAAAGAATTGAGAAATTATTCTAAATATGCTTTAAGTAAAAGAAAATTAGGTGTTATTGTCAATAATACTTCATTTATTTATGAAGTAAGTAATAAATTTCAAGAATTGGAAAATGAGTATAAAATGCTATTTAAAATATATCTAAATTACGCAACAAGAATAATAAAATGAAAAAATTAATATTAGTACTAGTATTTATTTTAAGCACGTTTTTATCTACTTTAAATGCAGTAGACAATATTAAGATTAATTTAAATGATACTTTGAAATCTGCCTTTGTGGATACAATCGAAATGTTTCACAATAATAGAGAAGCTATAAATTCTCAAAATAGATATAATGATTCATTTACAGTTGATATTAATAAAGATCCAGGTATGCATATAACAGTATCAATAAATGAAAAGACAAATCATTTGTTTAATTATTCCATAATTAGATATGCTTTTCATAATGTTAATTATAATACAAATTTTGTAACATTTATCATTAGATTAAATGGTGATATTGAAATTTACCCTGAATCAACTGCTATGAATATTATAAATGATAAAAATATTTCCAATTTTGAAGAAGTTCTACTAAAAGGTATCCTAAAATATCGAGAAGAAATGAAATCACTTATACATAATGTAAATACATCAAAAGAAAATGATGTTAAAAGATTAATTAAAAATATAGGAAAATAAATGAAAGAATATGAATATTTTAAAACAGAATTTATAGAAAAATACAATAAAGACGAATCAAAAATAATTGAAAAAATTATTAATTCTGCTTGTGAATGTGATTATGTTCATAAAAATTATATTGAATTTTTAGAGGATTGGGAATGTACTTTAGATATTGAAAAATTAAATTCTTTAAATTTTAATTATTTCATTTATCTTTATAATACAAAAACAGAAGGCGAAATTAATTTAACATTTGAATTTGGTGTTTATGCTCCAAATGATTGTATATATTATTCTTTTGATGGAACTTCAGAAAAATATATAGATAAAGAAGTACGAATTTTAAAAGATATTATATTAGATGAAGAAAAAGTAAAAAAATATTTAATAAACAAAGAAAATATTTTAAAAAATGTGCCTAATGAATTTTTAATGGATATTTTATTAAGAAAAGCTAGATTAATATTTGAAAGAGAAAAATCTAAAATTTTAGATCTATACAATAAACAAAATTATGATAATTATGTTACTGGTGGTGGAACTTTCAAAACAAATGAATTTTATAACAAAGAATTTAAAAAATATGAAGATGCGGGATTATTCTGGGATGAAGTTTATGAATATGAAATAGTTGATAGGAATTTATATTAATGACTGCTTTACAAAATATAGTACTAAACCAATTTAATGAAGATTTATGTAAATTATTTTATATTCCAACAGAATATTTGAATGATATATATGATGCAGAACCGGTTTTTTAATTATAAATGTATAATCAAAAATAGAAATCAAATTGAAAATATTTTTAAGACAGATAAATATTGTACATTTAATGAATTTATTACTATTAGAAAAGCTGGTCAAATGTTTACTTATGAAAAAGAAATAGCCCCAGTTAGTTTCTATAGTATTTATAGTCACAGAAAAAAATTATATTTTAGATTTATTGCTTATACCGTTGATGATAGTTGTTTATCTTTTTGGAAACAATGTGAAAATTATAATGAACTTATAAAATACTATAAATTCGCATTCCAATTTTTATATGAATATACTGAATGCCTGATTCAAAAGGATTTGAAAATTTTTGGGATAAATACAATGTAATAGAATATGATTATAATTAAACTTTAATATTCTTTTGTATATAATATATAAAATTAAAGGAGAAATAAATGAAGAACTTAAAATGTTTTAGTTTTGATGAAGTTGAATGGTTTCTAGATGAAGATTATATTTTGGATCAAATTGAAGAAAATGAATTTAAAGATGAAGATGTTATCTATGTAGCAGATGCTGAATTTATGCAACATAAAGATTATTTGAATATTTCATATTTAATTGAAAGTATGCAAGATTCTGCTTATGATAATTATGAAGATTGTGATGATTATTTAAGTGAATTTATTGAAAATAGAAATAAATCAGAAAAATACAATGAACTCCAAAACTTAATTTTAAATTGGCTGAACACAAATATTGAACAACCAAATTGGTACAACACTAAAAATGTAGAAGAAATAACAATTAAAGAATTTAAGCAAAAATATTGTAATTAATTTAGCTTTAATATTCTTTTGTATATAATTATATTATATAAATTAAAGGATATAAAATGGAAGAAATTACTTTAAGAGATTTAGTTTTATTACAAGCAAATGGAATAACTGGAGAAGTGTTAGTTGATAACGAAAACAGTAAATGTTTCACAATAAAATTAGTTAATAACAAAGAAGTTATAATTTGTTATAAAGAAAACGAAGATTTACCTTGTACATATGATTTAGCAAAAGATGCTTGGTTTGGAGAATATGTGTTAGGTGCATCTAGCCAAAATTTTAGTAGAGCTTTTTAGTTCTACTATTAAATGGAGTTTTAAATGACTTTAGGTGAAATAGAAAATACATGTAAAAATATAAATGATTTATACAATAAAGGGTTTAAACCTTTATTTAATATAAACAAAGTATATCTAAGAAAATTTGTTTATATTGGTACTAATATATTTTATGTGACAGAAGGAGTTTCTTCTATCCAAATGCATGATACTACACTATATAATGCTTGTTTAGATGCTTCTGAAAGACTAGGGATATATGGTAATAATTTTTCAGAAATTAGTAACTTTATTGACAACTATTCTATGAAATATCAAGTACAAGAATGGGATAAGGATTTAGCAAGAATAGCTTTAGGAATTAAAAATGAACAAAATAAATAAAAATGTGTTAATAACATCAAAAACTATAATAAACAATATAATAAAAATGAAAAAGAAAGACTTTCCAAGATACGTGATTTTAATATTGGCGATATAGTAATATTAATATATAAGAAAAAAGAATATAATGGAATCGTAAAAAGAATAAATCAAAAAACACACGGAATTGAATTTGATGGTGAATATGTAAAAATACATAAAGAAGATTTATTTGGTTACCCCGAAAGTATTATAAAAAGTATAACAGGTGATGATAGAAAATATATTGGAGAAACTGTTAAATTAATTAAACTTTAATATTGGTTTGTATATAATTATATTATATAAATTAAAGGATATAAAATGTTTTTAAATCAGTGTGTTTATTATAATGATGGTATTGATACATACCCAGTTCAAATAAAAAAATGTATGCCAAAAACAGTATTGGTTGAGTGCCCAGAATTTACAAAAAGAGTTAAGAAAACCTCTTGTAAATATCAAGAATGTGATGGTGGGTTTATTGATTTTAAAGAATTAGAGAACTTAATACAATCAAATTCTAATGATATTCCTAAAAAATGGATAATGAATGATAATGTTCATAGCTTTGATCATATGTGTTCTATAAGCTCAAGAAAGGCTACAAATGCAGATTATGCCATTTATCCGCAAGTTATATTAAATAAATATTTATAAAATTAAAGGGTTATAAAATGAAAATACAAACATTAGAAGATATTATTGAATATATGGTTAGAACAGAGAAAAATCCATTAATTGTTGATACATGGGGTACTGATGAAGAAACAAATATGTTTAAAATTATAGACCAAAATTTTAATAGTTCAAGAGAACTAATTTTAGGAAAATTTAAACTATATACTACATATACATCAGGTGTTAATTGTGGTATGTGCGCAGAACCACCTGTTTATAAATTATTTATTTTACTTAATTTTGAAAATAAGGCTTAAAATGAAAATCAAAAAGAAATTAAATTTAAAACAAATAAGAACTAAAAATATTTTAGGTTATTTTAGTGAAAATAATTTAGGATTTGATAACACATTTGATTTAAACTATGCAAGATTAAGAATTTATAAAGTATTTGATGAATTTTATGATGGAAATTCAAGTCATAAAAGAATTAAAATTCTTATAAATGAACTAAAGAAAAATAAAAAATATCTTGAGATTTGTTATAAAGAAGCTTTAAAGTTTGATAAAGATTATAGAATAGGTGAAGAAACTTATGGTTACAGATTGAGAAGTATCAGAGATAATTTATCATATATTTCTGATAGATGGAATTGTTCTTTTAGAATAAGATGGATTTTAGATTTAATTGAAAGATACTAGGACTAAATATGTTAACAGCGCAAGAAGCAAGAAAAATCGCAAATGACTTAAATGAAGATTATATTTCAGGTGAATTAATTGAAATTATGGAAGATATAACACAAAGATGTAATTCTGGGTTTACTCATATTACATACGAGAATAAAGTTTTTAAAGAAAAAACAATTGCAAAACTTAAAGAACTTGGGTATAAAATAAATTATGGTAGTCATTATAATGATGAGTACATAGAAGTAAATTGGAAGTAAAATGACATTTAAAGAATTTAAAAACTTAAAAGTTCACGATATAATTTATTCATGGGATTCTGATATTGAAGATGTTATTGAACACAAAATTACTTCAATAAATTATTTTAAAAGAGAATTCTATTTAGATGATGATTTCTATAATAAAAGATCAATAAAATATTTTTATACCAATAAAAATAAGTGCAAACTTGATGAAATATTAAATTCAATTAGATACTATTCTATGTCTATTTCAGATAATGAACAGCAAAGTGCATACTTACAAAAAGAGATTCAAAAAGATAAGAATGAACTAAGTAAACTTTATGAAAAACATTCAGAATTTATTAAAGAAAATGTTCAACACTTTATTTAGCTTTAATATTCTTTAGTATATAATATATTTATTAAAAATAAAAGGAATGATTATGAACAAAGAATTAATTAAAAAATATCAAACAGAATTTGATCATTGGCTAAATGGTGGAGAACTATTAACAAGCATTGATAAAATTAACTGGGAAGATGTAACCGATAACAATAGTTGGAGTAATATAGATAGAGTATATATCATTAATGATAAGTATATTGAGTTTAGAAAAGCATTAGCTGAAGGTAAAACTATTCAAATTCACAATACATTCGATGATTCTTGGACAGATGTACCTAACCCTAAATTCACAGGTCATAAGGATTACTACAGAATCAAACCAGAAGAACCTCAATTCAAAGTAGGGGATTTTGTTAGAAATGCTAATATTAATTTAATAAAACAATATACACTATCTGATTTAGAATATGATAAAAAAGCCAATCACGAAAATAACTGGATTAAATGGGAACCACAAGCGGGTGAATTATGTTGGTTTACACATGATATTGGTGTAAAAAATGTTGGATATTTAAAAGAATTTAAAGAAATTAGTGCAGATACTAGTTACAGGGACTGTTATGGAAATAAATGGCGATACTGTGAACCATTTCTAAACTCAAAACCATCATGGTTCAAGGAATAATTATGACAAAATATGATATACTATCATTTGAAGAAATTAATTCCATTGAAAATAAAATAAAAGAAATTGAATATCCGAAAGCCAAAAAGGCGACAACTAAATTGATTAAAGATATATTTAGTAATTTACAAGAAGACTTAAATGATTATATGAATAATTACACTGATAATATAACTTCAATTACTTTTGACCGAATTATGAATTTTTTATTATACAATAAAGAACCAAAAAATGAAAAATTAGAAAAACTTCTAGGCGAATATGGATATAATATTAGTAATTTTAGATATGAACTTTATAAAAATAATAAAGAACTAATTGATGAAAGTATTACACTTGATTTTATAAATGCAGTAATGTCTAAAATGGCTAAGGGAAATATGTACGGTGATTGGTTTAAAAGTTATGATGTACTTGTAAAAGATAGAAAAGATTTAGATTTAAAATTTATTGAACATAAAATAGTAGACACAATTATGAAACTTGTTATTGATTCTCCAAACTACACAGATTGGTACCAAAAGATTTATGATTCTAGAATTGAATATAAAAAGAAAGAATTAGAAGAACTTGAAAATAGAGTTCAATATCTTAAAGAAAAATTGGATAATATTTAATTTAGCTTTTATATTCTTTTGTATATAATTATAATATATAAATTAAAGGATATAAAATGAAATCAATTGAATTAACTCAAAGTCAAATTACTGCTAAACAAAATGGTTCCACAATGTTTATATTTCCAATAAAAGATATACATAAAGATTATGAGTTTCAAGGGTATAGTTCTAGTGAAGATGGGATATGGAATGCAACATTTTGGAATGAAAAAACTGAAAATTTAATTATAAAAACTCTACCTATCCAAATAGGTGATAAAGATATATTTATTAAAGAAAGTTTTCATTGTGATAAAAATGGAATTGTGTACTATAAAGATGATTTTGAATTTAATCAATATTTGACTAACGACCCGAGTAGAATGCTGAAAGAACAATCAAGATATTCTTTTGTTGAGTGTATTAATGTTAGAGTTTTAAGAGTACAAGAAATTTTTGGTAATGATAAAGCAAATATAATTGGTAAAACTGAAAAATTAGGATATATTTTAGATGATTTTAGAGAATGGTACTATAATTATATGAAAGAATTAAAAATCAAACGAACATATAATCACAATGATTATGTATTTTTAGTTGAATTTAAAGGTATTTAAATGCTATATTTTTTTAATTTCTTTAGTGTTTTTTCTTGTATCAATTGTTAGTTTGATGTTTTGGATATTTGTTGATGAAAATTCACCGTATCATCCATTTTCTAATGACCCTAACTATTTTAAATTTTATTTGTGGAGAAGTGAATATTCAACACAAATAGGGCATGCTTTATATATTATATTTTCTATGCCTTCGCTTATTGTTGCTGGTATATTTTGGGTAATAATAAAAATAATTGATTTGTGTATTAAAAGTAATTAAAAAGGAAAAATAATGGAATATTTAGATTTAGTAAATTCATTTGTTAATGATTCAGTTGGTACTTTAAATTCAGAAGTAATTAATTTTGTTGATTATAAATCGCAATATTATGACATTAATGTATTTAAATCGAAGTTTGGAAAATATTTATTACAAGATGAAACAGTGCATATTATAATTAAAAATTTTATGATACATTACGAGATTTGGAATTATTATATGATAAAAGAATTATTCGAAATTCTTTTAGAAATGAAATTGGTAAAATGACAGATGAAAAAATAAAAAATCAAATGATTTTTGATATGGTTAGAGATTTAAAATGCAGCACAGAAGATGCCAGAAATTATATAGAATCAAATGACGGTAAATGCATATTCTGTTATTGTAATAGAGATGGGATGTGTAAGAATTTAAAAAGTTCATATTATGACAAAATAATAAGTAATAATAATTCTTGTGATTATTTTTTGAATTTTTACAGTTTTGATTAGGAGTTAAAATGGAAATTATTGGGATTATTGTTGTTTTTATAGTTAGTGCTTATTTTATGATTGTTGGTGCAGGTTTATTTTTTGGAACATTAGCATTAAGTTCTTGTAGTAAAAAATTTGATTTATTAATTACTTTATCTATGAGTATTTTAGGAGTTTATGGTATTTATTATGTCATTTTTGAAAAACTCTCAATAGCAATAAGGTAAAAATAATGAATAATATTACATTAATTGAAGGTGCTTTAATTTTTTACTTTTTAATTATTCCATTCTTTTATAATACTGTATGGCAGGATAGTGAAGAGACATTTATCAAATGGTACTTTAAAAAATCAGAATGTATTACTTGGTTTGGTTATATATTCTTTCTTATTTTAGGTTTGGGTTCATTTATATATTTATTGCTATGTTATATTTGTGAATTTTTGTTTTATATTATATTTTTACCAATTGGCAAAATAATAGTATTTTTATTTGTAAAAAATTCTGCTAAATGCAGAGATAAAGAAAGGGAAGAAAATGAAATTAAATGACATAATACAAAAATTACTACAAAAAATTAAAAGGTATTTTGATACGAAAAGATCAATAAAATATTGTGGTTGCGCTTGTTATTGCAATTGTGGTGAAGTTTTAAATGTTACAGCCGAATGCTACCAAATAAATGATGAAATTTACAAGTACGTGTGCAAAAATTGCAAAAGTGCTAGTTATTTTCATTATGGTCTTGCACCCGTTCCAATTTTACTTAAAGATTTTAAAGAAAATATTTAATAATTCTTTTATATTATTTAGTATATAATTATAAATATAATTAAAAAGGTTAAAGAATGGGATTATTTAAAGATTTTATCAATGAAGCAGGTAAAACCGCTGCAGAAATCAAATGGATTAAAAAGAATAAAAATTATTATGGTGAATTTTATGTTAATGCACAAAAATTTGAAATAAATGTCACACTAATGGATAATGAAAAAGCAGATGTTTACCAATTTAAGTTCTATAGAGACAAAAGCACAAAAATGTTTAATGACAATAAATATGCTTTTGGTGTTGTAGCAACAATTAAAGAAGCATTAGATTATATTGTTAAGACATTAAAACCAGATATTTTGGTATTTGCTGCATCTGATGATTCAACAACTAGAAAGGCATTATATAAATTGGAGGCTGCTAGAATAGCAACAAAATATGATTATTTTGATATAACAAGAAGTAAAGATATTGAAGAAGCAGGTTTTGCTTCAGATGTTATATTTGGAATATACAAAAATGATAAAATACTTCAAGATGTTTTATCTGAATTTTAAAAAGCTAGGTACTTAATTGTATCTAGCTTTTTTAGTTTAGAAAACATATTAAAGAATTTAAAAGATTTTTTGAACTTAAATTTTAAATTGTTTTAGTTCTATAACTAAACATATATCTATTTGCTTTTTAAGTTCAAAAAATTCTTTAAATTCAAAAGTTTAAATTTCTTTTAAACATAATTTGAATATAATAAACTAAAAAAGGTAAAAAAATGAGTTATAAATCCGGATTTGAAGAAGCAATTGTAAATATGTCAGCAAATATGAAATATATGCACGAGTACATATTTTATCATAGAATTATATGTAATTGCACGGTTATTTATGATAATGAACTGCCTGCTCCTGCTGGTGTTTCAGTTAATTATAAAAGATTTTCATTGTATATTAATCCAAATATTTTTAATAATTTATCACTTGAAAATAGATTAGTGATTTTAAAGCATGAAGCTCTTCATATTATTCATAATCATGTATTAAGAACAACAAACGAACATAAAACAAATCATGAGATTTGGAATATTTCAACTGATTGTGCTATTAATCAACAGTGTAATGAAAAACACTTAGAAGGCACAAACGGTATTGATTATAGAAATTTAAAAGAAAAAATGAACTTAAATGTTGAAATACCTGCAGATTTAGATTCAGAAGGTTATTTTGAACTTATAAAAACTGATCTAAATTCACAAGGAAGAACAACAAATTCAATTTCTAATATGTCTGGATATGATTCACATAGCACTTGGAATGAATCATCAGGTGACTCAGAGATTATGAAAGATATTTTAAAAAATATGATAGAAAAAGCAATGGAAAGTACTGCAAAAGCAAAAGGAAATATACCAAATTTTGTTTCAGATTTATTAAAAATATATTCTAAGAAAAAAGAAGTAAAATGGGAAAATGAATTTAGAAATGTTGTTGGTTTAAGAAAAGCAGAAATTAGATATACTATTAATAAAAGAAATAGAAGATTCCCAGATAGATTTGATTTAAAAGGTAAAACAAAGGATAGAAAATTTAATGCTTTAGCAGTTATGGATGTTTCTGGTTCTGTTCACAATTTTGAATTGCAAAATGTTCTAGGAGAAATTTTAAATATTTGTAATGGTACAGACACTGATTTGGATTTAATTCAAATAGACACAGAAGCAAGAGCACCCGAAAAAGTTAATGCAAGAACTAAAATTTTTGAAAGAAAAGGTAACGGTGGAACAGAATTAAAATCAGCAATTGCAAAAGCAAAAGAACACAAATTACAATATGATTGTGTTGTTGTTTGTACTGATGGGTTTATTTCTGATTCAGATATCGATGCATATAACTCTTTAAAAGTTCCAGTTATTTGGTTAATAACATTTAATGGGAATATTTCAGATAAAATGAATTCAAATAACTCAAAAGCATTCAAATTAAAAGATTTTAAAGCTAGATAGGAATATCTAGCTTTTTTAGTTCGAAAACAAATTTAAAAGAAAAATTTAACTTAAAAAGCAAAATAGATGTGTTTTAGTTATAGAACTATTGTATTTTTGAATTTTAAAAGATTTTTTGAACTTAAATGTTTAAGTTAAATTTTTCTTTTAAATTTCACAAATTTTAATTTATCTTTAAATATTTTTAGTATATAATATTTTAATTTAAAAATTAAGGAAAAAAAATGAATAAGTACAATATTTTGGATTTTTCAATATTTGAAAAAGGAGCAATATTATATTTTATTGGCACGAGCGATGTTATTTATGAAATAGAATTTGTTAATGCTAAAGATGATAAAATTCAATTAAATATAGATAGTAAAAAGCATTCTTTTAATTTGAATTTACTAAAAGATAAAATATTTGAATCTAAAGTAAATGCAATCTTATATCTTTATAATTTAAAAGGTAAAAATAGAAGTATTTTAGAAAAATACAAAGATGATTTAAAAAATTACCCTGAATTATTCATATAAGGAAAATAAAATGCATGATTTAATACAAAATTATATAGATAGATACAAAGAACACAAATTACAATGTGAAATTTCCAATTATGAAGGTTCTAGATGCTATGTTTGCACTTTAACAACTAGAAAAATAACAAAATCAAAATATGGATATATTTTAAAATCTCATTTTGGATTTAAAACATTTTCAGAATTATTTGAATATTGCGATAAAGAACTGGAAAAACTAGACAAAGAGCTAAAAAATAAGAAAATTAAAAAAGAACAACAAAAATTAGAAAAATTATTAATTACAGCAAATGCAAATATTCAGGTAGGTGATATATTTGTTTGTTCGTGGGGTTATGGTCAGACTAACGTAAACTTCCATCAAGTTCTTTCAAAAAATTCTTTAACTATAGAATATAGAGAAATTCATAAAATTTCAGTAAAGGAAACATCTTGGTGTTCAGATGAAGGTATCCCTGATGTAGATAATTTTGTTGAAAATGCTGAGATTCAAAAAGCAAGATTATCGGGTAAATCATTTAAATGCTATTACGGAACCGCTAGAAAAGTTGATGATGTAAATTCATCATTTTATAGAAGTTGGGGTTATTAATGACACAAATGCAAAATTTCCAAAAAGGTGAAACTATTTTTGTTTATTTATCTGAATATAGAGATATAATACAAACAAAAATAAATTATTGTGATTATTCCATGCACAAACGATTAATTAGAATTTGTATTTGGTACGATGGAGATACACATTTAATCGAGGATATTTATATAAAGGGTATTGGAAGAACATTTACTGAGTGTATAAAATTAAATTTTAAATATTTTAAAACATGGGAAAGATTTGAAGCACTAAAACAAAAATATGGAAAATTATACCCTGAGTATTTTATATGAATAATGATAAAATTATGTTTGAAACATTTGAAGAAAAGATTAAAAGAGATTTATCTAAAGATGAAGTTAAAGAACTTTTTAGAACTCACTGTGAAGAAATAATTATTTACACAAAAAATATGAAAAATATTTCTGGTTTTGATAAAGAAATAATTAATAACCTGCGCAATTATTATAATAAACAAATAGACAAATATCAAGATAGAATACAAAAATTAAAAGAAAATTTTGGATCAAAATATCCAGAAATTTTTATTTAGCTTTAATAATAAGCATTATATAATACAATAATAAATTAAAGGAAAAATATGAATATTACAACAGCAAAAAGAATTATAGAACTATCAGCAAAAACAGGCGAACCAATTTTAATGATTGGTGACCACGGAATTGGTAAATCAGAAATTGTAAAACAGATTGCGAAAGAAAATAATATGCATTTAGAAATATTATTCTTATCACATCAAGAAATTTCTGATCTTATTGGTATTCAATACATGGAAGAAGTAAATGGTAAAAAGGTGACAAAATGGTCAGTACCTGAATGGCTTCAAAGAATGTACGATGCCGCAGCAAAAGGTAAAAGATGTCTTCTTTTCTTGGATGAACTTAATAGAGCTCAATTAGATGTAAGACAAAGTGCTTTACAAATTGTACTTGATGGTAAAATTCACGAGCATACATTACCTATAACAAATAATGAAAAAACATTTATTATGTCTGCTATAAATCCACATGATGATGATTATCAAGTTTTTACATTAGATACAGCACTACTTGACAGATTTTTAACAATTAATATTGAAGCAGATGCAAAAAGCTGGATTGATTGGGCTCATAAAAATAATATTCACAAAAGCATTATTAGTTTTATAAGTAAAAACCCTGAAAAATTAAATTATAGACCTGAAAATGGTTCTAAAGGAAGTACCCCAAGAGCACTAGCAAAATTATCAGCATTTATAAATTTAGATGAAAATATTGATGATGTTCTTTTACAAATTATTTGTGGTAAAATTGGAACAGAAGTTGGATTATTATTTTATAATTACTTAGAAGAGCATTTAAAAATTGTTTCTATTGAAGATATAGAAGATTTTGTAAATATCGAATATAGAAATGATTCAAATATTAATATTGAAGATTTGGGATTAAAAGTTAAAGAATTTATTAAAGATGTTGAGGTACAAAGAAAAATTGAATTAGCAAATCAAATGTTTGTCGAATACGAAACTGAAAAATTAGAAATATTATTAGCATTTATGTACAGTTTAGAAATAGAAACATTACATACACTATTACTTGAATTTAGGGATAAAAATGAACCTAAATATGAAGAGTTCACGGAACTTGATAATAAAATGAATAATAAAGCACTTTTCATGAGAATCTTTAGTAGAATAAAAACAGCGTAATCAAATGACTAAAGATGAATTTAATAATCTAAAAGTTGGCGATAGTATTTATTATTTCACCGGGTTTGATAATAGGATAAATTCAATGATTATTATGTTACTAGAATTTAGTTCTAATTATGTGTATATGAATGAGTTAGTATACAGTAAAGAACATTTTTTATTTTCGTTTGATATAACTGAAAAGAAATGTTTATTAAATTATTTAAGACAAAACGAAAATTTAAGAAATAAATATTCTGAATTTATTAAAGAAAATATGGAGTATTTTATATGAATTATGTTTATAAAAGATACTATAAAGATATGAAATTATTTAGAAAAATATTAAAGATTACTTCACAAAAGAATGATATTATAACAGTTATAGATATATGTACGGGTGAAGAATTAAAAATTTTTGAATATAATGTATATGATTATAGTTTTATTTCAACTGCTGGAAGATATTATTGGGTAAAATCAACAAAAGAGTATACATCAAAATATGAAAAAGAAGAATATAATGAAATATTAGAACAATTTGGAAAAATAATACCAGAACAATTTATTTGAAGGAAAAAATATGAAAACAAAAATAACAAGAGATAAATTATATTTATGGTTTATTAAAAATGAACCAGAGACTTATGATAGTACATGTAAATCAAATCACAATTTAGATAATTTTACACTAAATGTGTTTCACGCTGAAGGCCCTGTAAATGTTCATACATTAATGGTTATGACTTGGATTGAAGCAAATAAAGAAAAATATACCGATGAAGATTATATTGTTCTTATAACAAGTGCTTTATTGCATGATACAGGAAAACCTCAATGCTTACAAGAGATGCCAGCAACAGAAACTAAACCAATTAGAAATTCATTTCAAGGCCATGAAGGTGTTAGCTCATTTATCGCAGTTGGTATTCTTAAAAAATTACAAAGAGATTTCCCTGAAATTTATACAAAAGAAATAATTGAAAAAATTATTAAAGTTGTATCATTACACGGAACTTTTATTGAAGAAACTTCTGATTTATATTTCTTAAGATGTGAAATGCATAAAGCAGATAAAAATGGTGCAGTTAGAAGTGTTGATGAAGCAATATTTTCACAGTACAGTCCAAGAAAATTCTTAAAACAATCTAAAATTAATCAGGAAAAGAGATTAATTCTATTGATTGGGTTACCAAATTCAGGTAAAAGCACTTTTAGAAGTGAACTAAATAATTTTGGAGAGTATTTTGTACTATCTAGAGATGATTTATTAGAAACATTCTATGAAGTTAAAACAGGAGAAAAAGCATCTTATAATGAAATGTATAACTACATTCACAAAGATGATAAAATTCTAAAAGAATTTGAGAATTGTTTTAGAGCACAAATTGAACAATCTCAAAAATATAGTAATGTTCTTGTAGATATGACTCAATTATCTTTAAGTTCAAGAAGAAAAATGCTTAATAATTTTCAGAATTTTAGAAAATCTGCAATAGTTGTTATGACCGATAATGCCGAACTTTATAAAAGAAACAAGGAAAGATTCCAAAAAACAAATAAATACATCTCAGAAAAGGTTATATTTAATATGATGACAAGTTTTGTTTTTCCAGTTCTTGAAGAAGGATTTGAAGATATTGAATTAGTAGTTAATTAGTTTAATTTTGCTTTAATATTCTTTTGTATATAATAAAATAAAATTTAAGGATTAAAATGAATAAACAAGAAATTAAAGATTTATTAAACAGTTTAACAGATGAAGAGATGCAAATAGTTAGAGAGCACGTAGTTAATAATTTTAAAAATATTATAACTGAAATGGCTTTTGATAGAAAAACAGTTATTAGAAAAGTAGAAGATTTGGAAGATCAAATAAACTTGCACTTAGTTAAAATAATAAGATACGATGATGAGTTAAATTTTGAAAAACATATTAAAGATATTATGACTTGGTTAGTAAAAATACAAAAAATGGATGTTGGAAGAAAGGGTAATAAACTTCCAGAAAAAGATTACTTTAAATTATTATTTGTTCAACCATTTACAGATGAAAAAAATTCTCAACGAATAAGAGATTATGAAAGAAGCGATTTAAAAAATTATAAAGATTTACCTAGATTAAGAACGGAAGAAGAAACAGTAAAACTTATACATAAAATTCAAAAAGAAATAGCTAAAAGACTTTCAGAGAATAATATTTATGAAATAGATGATTATATTAGAGATTTATTAAAGTAAAAAGGTACTAGATGAAAACATATGTATATTTACCTACATCTATTAGACCAAGATGTATTGAGCTATATAATGAATTGGAATTAGAATGCAAAAAACAAAATTTTGAGTTCATAACAAATACTGCTTTCAAATTTAGTTATGATGTAGCTAAATTAATTGAACAAGAAGTAAAGGATTATAAAATTCATAAAAATATTGATTTATTTAATAATATTTTAAAAATGAAAATAAATTTATTTTCAAATATAAGTTCTTATAAACTATATAAAAAATCAGAAGTTTATGATCATATAAGAAATAATATTATTTACCCAGAAAATATTTTTGATGTTCATTATGAATTAGAACAAATTAGCAAATACGATAACATTATAATTTATATTCCTGAAAATGAATCAACAGGGTACTTACCTATATTGGGATATGCTTTAGCTTTAGGTAAAAATGTTTACTGTTATGGTCATATAGGAAAACTAAAAACAATAACAATGTTTTACAATCACAAAAATATAAATTTTAAATCAACATTAGATAAAGTTCTAATGCACATGCAAAGGATTGATAAATGAAAGAAAAATATAAATCTATACACAAAGATTTAAGAACAATAATTGAATTAATAGTAGTTTTATTTATTGTGTATTTATGTATTGCTATTTTTGTTCACCCTTGGAAATTAAAAAATACAGAAAATTCCAATACATTTACGTCGGGAGTTATTTTTAAACAAAAGATATTAAAAGATAAATATGAACTATTGGAATACGGAAATTCTATTTGGTGTTTGGGTACATATGAAATTTATAAATTAAAAAATAATGAATCATCAAATATTTTTGATAAACAAATTGAAGTATGCAAATAATACAACAAAAATTAAATGAATTAAAATTGGAAGTTATATCAATTCAAGATAATATAACACAATGTAAATTCAAAGATAAACAAGAAATGGATAATTTAACATTTAGAAGAGAAAATATTTTATGTGTTATAAAAATTTTGGAAGAATTAATAAGAGGTACAAATGAATAATAAACACTGCTTATTTGTTTATGGAACATTAAAGAAGGATAAAGAAA
>Ga0247724_1000148_pt1 | contig 18021 bp, 13 predicted proteins | sample OKSTACKMC2E_FD_182776 | JGI IMG/M metagenome (GOLD analysis project Ga0247724, IMG submission 182776) | Subsurface sediment microbial communities from gas well in Oklahoma, United States - OK STACK MC-2-E | ecosystem: Environmental > Terrestrial > Deep subsurface > Rock core/Sediment | place... | reverse complement strand
CCAGCTTTTATCCTTGTTGCACAAAGCGTTGGATGAAGATTTGTTTGAACTCTATGCCCAGCCGATAGTGCCGCTGTCGGTAGCAGGGCAGGGCACACACCTGGAAGTGCTGCTGCGTCTGCGCGACAGCGACGGGCAGATGGTGAGTCCTGCGTTGTTTATTCCGCTGGCAGAACAGCAGGGCTTGATGGGTTTGATTGACCGCCGGGTGATCCGCAGTGTGCTGCAACTGCTGGCTCAAAGCCCGCAGCAGCTGCAGCTGCTGGATAAAATCGCTATCAATCTTTCCGGGCCGTCGCTCAGTGACCCGGATCTGTTGCCTTATATTCAGCAGCAGCTTGGGCTATACCGTGTTCCGGCTGGCAAAATCTGCTTTGAGATCACCGAAACTGCGGCTATCACTAACATGGCGGCCGCCCGGCGTTTTATTGATAGTCTGCGCCAAATCGGCTGCAAATTTGCGTTGGATGATTTTGGTGTTGGCATGTCATCTTTTGCTTATCTGAAACATCTGCCGGTGGATTACCTGAAAATTGACGGCTCTTTTGTTAAAGCCATGACGCAAAACGCCACTGATGCGGTGATGGTAAGGGCGATGGCCGATATCGCCCGCAGTCTGCAAATTCAGACCATTGCCGAATTTGTGCCGGATGAAGCCACTTGTGTGCTGCTGCGCAGTATCGGTGTGCATTATGGTCAGGGGTATGGTTTGGGTCATCCGGCACCCTGGTCAGATTTTTTCCCGCATTAGCCGTGCCTGAATTCACCACCGTGATGAAGCGCCGGTGACGCCGGCGTTTTGATTCGCCAATAAAAAAGGTGACGTCAGATGACGTCACCATTCAGGCCCCAAAAAATCGGCAAGGACCAAGGACAAGGATACACAACAACCCAAAACGGGGTGGCCACAGGAAGAAGCCGCGAGCATCTTGCCTGCGCGATGCGGCAAATTTCTGACAATTCCGTGAAAGATTTATGGCGCAGCAGTGTGTGGTGTCAACGTCATCAACCGGTCATTTTCTTCACGCAGACTGGCGCAAATACAGCCGGAGTCTGATATGAAGCAGTGGAGTCGTCGTGAGTTTTTGAGGTTGTCCGCCATAGTGGCTGCAGCCGGTGGTTTTAGTACTGTCAGTGGTTGTGTCAGCGCGCCAGGTGCAACGTTGGGGAGCGCAGAGCCTGAGTTTCCGGTTAGTTTTCTGCATGGTGTCGCCAGCGGCGACCCGCTGCATGACCGGGTGGTGTTATGGACGCGGGTGACGCCTGCCGGCCCGCTGGCTCAGGTGCAGCTGCGACTGGAAGTCGCCACAGATGCGGCGTTTCGCAACTTAGTGGTCGCCGCCAATTGTGTGGCGCATGCCGACCAGGATTATTGCGCTAAAGTCGATGCCGCCGGTTTAAGCGCCGGCCAGTCCTATTTTTATCGTTTTCGGGCCGGTTCGGTGTCCTCACCGGTGGGGCAGACCCGCACGCTGCCGCAAGGCGCTTTAACTGCCGCCCGTTTTGCTGTGGTCAGCTGCAGTAATTATCCAGCCGGTTATTTTCATGTTTATCAGCAACTGGCAGAACGCAGCGATTTAGACGCGGTGATCCACCTTGGTGATTATCTGTATGAATATGCCGCCGATGGTTATGCCACAGAGCGCGCCGCCGAGTTTGGCCGTTTGTATGCGCCGGATAACCGCTGTGAATTGTTAACTTTGCAAGACTATCGCCGGCGCTACGCTTGCTATCGCGCCGATGCTGCGCTGGCGCAACTGCATGGTCGTCATCCGTTTTTACTGGTCTGGGACGACCATGAAATCGCCAACGATACCTGGACTGGCGGTGCCGAAAACCACAGCCCGGGCGAGGGCGATTTTCAGGCGCGTAAACTGGCGGCGCTGCAGGCGTATTACGAGTGGCTGCCGATCCGGCCACAGGTGCAGCAAGGTGAACCTTTGTACCGCAGTCTGGCTTATGGCGACTTAGTCCAGCTGTATCTGCTGGATACCCGGGTTTGTGCCCGCAGCCAATGGCTGGATTTCCCGCAGTTTCAGCGCGATGGCAAACTCGATGTCACGGCAATGATCAAAGCGGTGCAGGACCCGGCGCGGACTTTGTTGGGGCCGGCGCAGTTGGACTGGCTGAGCCAGGGCCTGAGTCAATCCGCTTGCCACTGGCAGGTGCTGGCGCAGCAGGTGCTGATGGCGCGGATGGAACTACCGGGGGAAGCTTTGGCCGCGCTCGGTAAACCCGGCGCGGAGTTATTACCACAATTACAACAACTGGCTGATTTAAAAGCGCAACCGCTGGCGAAACTGACTGCTGCTGAACAACAGCGGCTGCAAGGCGTGTTGCCATATAATCTCGACGCTTGGGACGGGTTCCCAGCCGAACGTGAACGCTTATATCAGCGCTTGCAACAGAGTGGTCGCCAAGTGCTGGTACTGGCCGGCGATACCCACAATGCCTGGCACAGCGAACTGAAAAACGCGGCAGGTGAGCCTGTGGCGACTGAGCTGGCCACGGCTTCAGTGTCATCGCCTGGTATTGAAGAGTATCTGAAACTGGATGGTGCGCAGGCGGCGCAGTTAGCGCATTTGTTACCACAACTGATTGACGAATTAGCCTGGTGTGAATTGTCGCGGCGCGGGTATTTATTGGTGGAGTTCAGTCATCAAGAATGTCGTGCTCAATGGCATCAAATCGCCTCAGTTCATAGCGCTACCGCGCAGTGGCTGGCGCCGCATCAACGAGTGATCCCCAAGCGTTGATATGCTCTGACAAGCGCAGCCGACGTGAATCCAAAGCGGCTGCGCTTGGTGATATGACTTAGTCTTTGCTTTGTTCCAAACGTGCTTCTATGCGTTTGAGGCGCTGCATCAGTTCACGTTGTTCTTCGTCACTGAACAGATGTTTATCTTCGACCAGATGCATAATGATGTTGGCGACAATCATCGGGATCACGACAAAAATCCAGAAATGGCCAAACAGAATGCCGACAAAACGCCCGATGGGAGTCACGGGGGTTAAATCACCGTAGCCAATGGTCAGCGACGTGACTGTGGCCCACCATATGCCGTCAGCCAGCGATTTTTGTTCAATCACGGCAAAGCTAATCGCGCCGAAAATCAAACTGCCGGCATAAATTGCCAGAATGAGCCAAAGACGATTTGCTATGTAAATCAATAATTTTTTCATTAAAAACGGACCGAAAACCTAACAGTTGGTTTCAGCATAACAAAGCGTCTGATTCCGGCCAAGATGCTTGGCCTGGTACAAAGCGCTATCGGCTTGTTTGAGTAATTCAGTCCAGGGCCTGGTGTTGGTAAACCCGGCACTGACGCCCAGGCTGATACTGATCCGGCAATCTGGCTGCTGCGATAGTTTCAGCGCCAGCGCCCGCTGTCGCAAACGTTCGGCGACCTGGCTGGCGACGTGCAGCTGAGTATTTGGCAGTGCCACGGCAAATTCTTCGCCGCCTAAACGAAACAGTAAATCAGTGCTGCGCAGCTCCTGCTGGATGCTCAGGCAAAGCTCAGCCAGCACCTGATCGCCGCAGGCATGGCCAAAATTGTCATTGATGTGTTTAAAGTGATCGACATCAAAAATAATCAGGCTCAGAGGCTGTGGTTGGGGGGGCCGGCGCTGTTCTATCTGGTCCAGCAGCCGCTGCAGGGCACGGCGATTGTAGCAACCCGTCAGCGGGTCTTTGTCAGAATGTTCGCGCAGGACCAGTTCCTGTCGTCGGATCACCAGTAAAGCGCAGGCAAAAGTAGCCATCAGGACAAAGACAAACATCGCCAGCCGGCCCAGCGTCTGTACCAGCTGGCTGCCGAGGAAGGTCAGACCCGGTGTATCGTCGACCAGCAAATAACACCAGCGCGCTGCCATCTGTGCTGCATTCAGGATGAAAACCAGCGCGAGTGCGGTATAGGCCTTTTTTAGTTGTGGCTGGCGATGGCGGAATAATAACAGCACTATTATCGTCTGCAGACCAAACAAAATCGGGAAGTTTAACAAGATGCGATGGCTGACATCGATTTGAGTCCAGGGTAGCAGATTGACAGCATAAGTCAGCGTTCCCAGCAGGGGCAGCCAGTACAACTGAATGGCCAGCCTGAGATATAGCCGCAGCCCCAGTAACAAAAACAGATAACCAAGAACAGTGCAGGTGTTGGCAAAGCCGGGAGCCAGCAGATAGGGTAACTGCACATGAAATGCGATACAGGCCAACACACTGTTACACAAAAACATCAGGCCGGCACAGCCCCACATGATCAGGTAAGTTTCACGCCGGCTGGCAGCGGCCAGACCAAAAAATGTCAATGCCATGGTCGCTGCCGTCAGGCAGGTGGTGATCATCAGGGTATAACTGTCCATGTCCTGCAATCCGTTAATAGATATCCATATAAAAACTACGGATATCTATAACTGATATTAGGTAAAATGGGAACAGGTTAAATTAGTTTTTATGCAAGTTTCAGTAAGGCTGCATCGAGCGTGGCTTTATCCGGCGGCTGACAGCCAGCTTTGGCAATATTCAGACTGGCGGCGAGGCAGGCGCGCTGCAGTGCGCTTTGGCACAAGGCTAAATCTAAATCGGTAAGTGATTGATTCGATTTATGTAACTGCAGCAACTGCACCAGCAAATTAGCAAAAAAGGTATCGCCGGCACCGACGGTGTCAACAAAAACCGTCGGTTGAATCACCGGCTGTGAAATGACTTGGCTGCCCAGATACAGGCTCGCACCTTCGGCCCCACACGTCAGCGCCAACAGCGCCTCTGGTGCCAGAGCGCGGATTTTTCCGACCGCGCTTTGCAAGCTGAGCGCCGGATAAAGCGCCGCTAAATCTTCATCACTGGCTTTGATATAGTCGGCCATTGTCAGCACCTGCTCAATCACAGCACGGTACGCTGCAACATCGCTGACAAACTGCAACCGCACATTGATATCGATGCTGAGCCTGATCCCGCGCTGTTTGGCGGCCTGTAACACCGGGATTAATTTCCCGGCATCTTGCGGTTCCAGCGCCAGCGACCCGGTGTGCAGGACACGGCAGTCCGCCGGCAACGCTGCAATCAGCTGCCCGGCGCTGTAATCCCGATCGGCAATACCTTGACGATACAAGCTGTAGCTGGGTTGACCATTCGCATCGATGCGGACAAAAGCCAAAGAACTGGGTGCCGTGGATGGCTGCGGAAAGCCGGCGCTGACTCCACGGCTTTGCAACAGCTGACGAAAAGCATCACCAAAAGCATCTGACGACAACGGTGACAGATAGCTGACCGGCACCTGCTGCAAAGCACAGGCGATGGCCAGATTTAATGGCGAACCGCCGGTTTTCGCCACTAAACGGCCATCTGCTTCGCTGAAAATATCGATAACGTTCTCGCCAATCACTGCAATCATGTTGTTCTCCACCGGCTTGTTGAACTCGAAGCTTAATTAATCACATGATGTTATTAAAGGGGCTGGCGCAAATATTTTTACTGTCTGGCTGCGCTGATCGTTACTGCTGTGTATTCCCCGGTTTTTTATAAACGCTAACTAACTGAATAATAGTAACTTCGACAAGTTCTCGCCCAAGAGGGCCGCGTTTTGCATTCAAGTTTAGCGGTCTCACTCCGATACAGCAGTATCAGCAGTATCAGTAAGGACCGACATCATGACCGAGCATCTTCGTTTACAACGTATCCGCGACATCGGTTTCCGCTTACAGGAGCTGCAATTAATCCGGGTGCAGGCTGGTGCTTCTTATGCTGTGTCCACACTGAATTTTCTGTTTCAACTCTATCGTTTACCAAAACCAACCGGACTGACACTGGAGCAGGCGCTGAGCCAGCTCGGCAGCGCCGTGATCGCCAGACATCAATTGCCTTATGCCCGCCTCAGTGTCGATGGCGTGCTGCAATTTTTCAGTCAGCGCTTTCAGGTCAGCCACAGCGCAAGGCAGCATCCCAGCTATCGCCGCCGCGATCGCTCGTCCGCTATGTTGGCACAAATCTGACTGGTCAGCAGACGCCTGAAGGCGTAGACTGCTGAAAAAAACAACAGGGAAGTATGCAGTGAGCAGTTTCAGGATGCAGCGGAGCCTGACCTTGATTGGGCTGTTTATCGTCACAACAACCGCAAGTGCCACAGAGCAGGTCCTGACCGCCGTCGATGGCGCTTTTATTACGCCTCCGGCTATTATCCGCGCCAAAGATCCGCAACAGCATTCCGGTTACCTCATTGATATTTATCGCGAACTGAGCCAGCAACTGGGTATGCAGCTGCAGCTAAAATCTTTCGAACGCGCCGCCATCGCCGGCGCGCTGCTGAAAAGCGAAGCCGATATCTATTGCCGTGCCAATCCGGCCTGGTATCCGGAACCCTTATTACGTTGGAGTCCGCCACTATTTGCTTATGCCGATGTGGTACTCAGTGAGAAGCCCTTGCCGGATTTAACGGCGCTGAGCGATCAAGTTCGTGTTATCGCGACAGTTACCGGTTATAAGTACCCGCAATTAGAATCGTTGTTTCGTAATAACAGCCTGAAACGAGACGATTATTTGTCACCGGAAGAAGCAGCAGCTGCTTTTTTGGCTGGCAAAGTGGATGCGGTGGTGATGTCAGAAGTGGAAGCACATTATCTATTGCCGGTGAACCGGTTGCAGCAACTGGAGCTGGCGCATTATCAGGTGCATTGTGTGTATTCACCACGCTTAAGACCGCTACAGCGCCAGCTGCTGGATAACTATATCAATGCCCGTGCCAGCCAGGGCCAGTTTAAGGCATTGCTGCAAAAATACAGCTGGCAGCTCAGTGTGAAACAGCCGGCGAAAACCGGCTTATAACACGATACCCGCAGCAAACTGCTGATATAAACCAACCATCTGTTGATAGTTCGCCAGACTGAGGCGAGCCGCCTGATCCCGCGCACTCAGTAGTTCACGCTCGGCATCCAGCAACTGCAGGAAATCCGCCATGCCACTCTGGTAGCGTAGCTGGGTCAGCCTTACCGCTTCGCTGCTTGCCGCGAGTTGTTGCTGCTGCAGTAACTGCGCGCGCCGGCCCTGGTTATACGCATCCAGACTACCTTTCAGGTCCCGGATCACATCAAACACCTGAGCCCGGTATTGCTGCAGTGCCACTTCCGCGCCGGCGCTGCTGGCGTCGATGCGGTCTGCCACAGACCAGGGATCTGTCGCCGGCAAACTTAAACTGGGCGCCAGGCTCCAGCTTTGCTGCTCACTACCAGTTTTGATACTACCGAGCGAGACAAACCCAAGAAAGCCCTGCAGCGACAGCTGCGGATACCAGGCGGCTTTATCAATCGCCAGCTGGGTATGCGCTTTGGCCAGCTGCCGTTCGGCTATCGCCAAATCGGGCCGTTTTGCCAATACATCCTGCCATTGCGCCAGCGCCAGTGGCTGACTGAATTGCGGCAGGCTGCGTTTGGTCAGCCTCACGTCCGTTTGCGCGGTCAACGCAGCCAAAGCCAGCTGCGCCTGTGATTGCTGCAGATAAAGCGCGGGTAACCCGGCTTCAACCTGATAAATCTGCGCCTGCAAGCGGGTCAGTTCCAGCGCCGACGCACTACCGGCATCGAGCTGCGCCTGCACTATGCTGCGGGTTTTCGCCAGATTGGCGAGGTTGGCCTGCGCCACTTCAATTTGCAGCTGCGCACCCAGCCAGTCGCCATAATGCCGCGCGACCTGGGTCAGCACCGCCAGTTGCAGTTCCTGCAGACGCAACACGGCGATGTCGCGGTCTTGCTCTGCTGCCTGTGCTGTCAGCGCGACTGCGCCGGACAAATCCAGTTGCCAGCTGACGCTGACACCTTGTTGATAGCGACTGGATACCACAGCGTCTTTACCTTGCTGCGAACGTTCCATGCCTGCCGTTGCGGTAGGCTTTGGCAAATAATTGTCGGCGGCATCATTTTGCAGTGCGGCATAACGTTTTACATTGGCACTGGCGGCCAGCAAACTGGCGTTTTGCGCGCCGGCCTGCTGTAACAGCGTCATCAGTTGCGGGTCGTTTAGTTGTTGCCACCAGTCAGCCGGTGTCGCCACCAGCTGATATTGCGCTGGCAACGGCTGCTCAGCAGTCAGCTGCACCGGGGCCTGATACTGGCTGCTGACACAGCCACCGAGGCTCAGCAGCAAGGCAAGGGCCGATGGACGAAACAGCTTAGTCATGAGTCACTCCAACATGGTTTGGCAGGTTGATCTGCTCAGAAGTTTGTTGCGGCTTCTTGCCGGCCAGCATGGTGTAAAACAGTGGCGTCAGCAGCAGACCAAATAAGGTCACACCAATCATGCCGGCGAACACCGCCACGCCCATGGCCTGGCGCATTTCCGCGCCGGCACCGCTACTAAACACCAGCGGCACTACACCCATCACAAAGGCAATCGACGTCATTAAAATTGGCCGTAAACGTAAGCGGGCTGCTTCCTGCACCGCTTGCAGCGCGGTCATACCGTGCTGTTGTTTTTCGCGGGCGAATTCGACAATCAGGATGGCGTTTTTGGTCGCCAAACCAACCAGCACAATCAAGCCGATTTGGGTGAAGATGTTGTTGTCACCACCGAAAATCCACACGCCAATCATTGCGGAGAGCAGCGTCATCGGCACAATCAGCAGGATTGCGAGCGGCAAACGAAGGCTTTCATACAAGGCGGCCAGCACCATAAACACCAGCAGCAACACCAGAGGGAACACCAGATATTCCGCATGACCGGCCAGAATTTGCTGATAGGTCAGTTCAGTCCATTCATAGCTGATGCCCGGTGGCAAAGTTTCAGCCAGAATTTTTTCAATCGCCGCACGTGCTTCACCGCTGCTGTAGCCTGGTGCCGGGCCACCATTGATTTCAGCGGTGGTAAAGCCGTTGTAATGCATCACGCGGTCCGGGCCTGCGCTGTAATTCACATTCACAAAGCTGCCAATCGGCACCAACGCGCCTTGTTGATTGTTCACTTTCAGGTTGGCTATTTGCGCCGGGTCCTGCCGGAAGGCTTCATCCGCCTGCACATTGACCTGATAAGTGCGGCCAAACTGGTTAAAGTCGTTGGCATAAGTGCCGCCCAAATAACCCTGCAAGGTTGCAAACAAATCATCTAAGGACACGCCCTGCGCTTTGGCTTTGACGCGGTCGACGTCTAAATCCAGCTGCGGTACATTGACCTGATAACCCGAGAACACGCCGGCAAGCTCTGGCGTTTGCCAGGCTTTCATCTGCACCGCCATCGTCACTTTGTACAGCTCTTCGTAGCCGAGGTTGGCTTTGTCTTCCAGCTGCAGGCGGAAACCGCCGATAGTGCCCAACCCCTGTACCGGGGGCGGCGGGAAGATAGCGATAAAGGCGTCCTGAATCCCGGCAAACTGAGCGTTTAAGTCAGCAGCGATAGCACCGGCAGACAACGACGGATCTTGGCGTTCACTGAAGTCTTTCAGCGGCGTAAACACAATGCCGGCGTTCGGGCTATTGGTAAAACCGTTGATTGACAGGCCAGGGAAGGCGACTGAGTGCGCGACACCAGGATGTTTCAGCGCAATTTCGGACATCTGCTTAATTACAGCTTCTGTCCGTTCCAGTGACGCGGCGTCCGGCAACTGAGCAAAAGCCACCAGATATTGTTTGTCTTGCTGTGGTACATACCCTGTCGGTGTATTGGCAAAAATACCGCCGGTAAGACCCAGCAAACCTAAATACAACACGCCGGTCAGGCCACCAAAACGGATGATTTTAGTCACCGCTTTGCCATAACGTTCGCTGCCTCGGGCAAACAGCCGGTTAAAAGGCTGAAACACCAGACGGCCGAATAATTTATCCAGCAGGACTGTCAGTTTATCCGGCGCGGCGCCATGTGGTTTTAATAGCAGTGCTGCCAACGCCGGGCTTAACGTCAGCGAGTTCAGCGCGGAAATGACCGTTGAAATAGTGATAGTCAGGGCAAACTGTTTATAGAACTGGCCGGTAAGGCCGGTCATAAACGCGGTCGGCACAAACACTGCCGCCAGCACCAGTGTAGTGGCGATGATAGGGCCTTTGACTTCTTTCATCGCCTGTTGCGTTGCTGCAAGTGGTGACAAGCCGGCTTCGATATTGCGTTCAACGTTTTCCACCACGACGATGGCGTCGTCGACGACAATACCAATCGCCAGCACCAGACCAAATAAGCTCAGCGCGTTCAGTGAAAAACCAAAAAGGTGCATAAAGGCAAAAGTACCAATCAGCGACACCGGCACTGCCACCAACGGAATAATGGACGCGCGCCAGGTTTGCAGGAACAGCACCACGACCAGCACCACCAGCAGAATAGCTTCAAACAGTGTTTTCACTACAGCTTCAATCGAACCGCGCACAAAGACTGTCGGGTCGTAGACGATGTCGTAGCTCAGCCCTTGCGGGAAATTCTGCGAAAGTTCGGCCATGCGCGCACGCACATCGTCCGAGATTTGAATCGCATTCGAACCCGATGCCTGAAACACCGGGATAGCGATAGCGTCTTTGTTATCCAGCAAGGAGCGCAGCGCATAAGAGCTGGCACCCAGCTCGAGCCGTGCCACGTCTTTGAGGTAACTCAGCTCGCCGTTTACGCCGGTTTTGATAATGATATTGCCGAATTCCTCAGTCGAGGTCAGCCGGCCTTTGACGTTAATCAACAGCTGAAATTCGCTGCTGCCAGACGGTTGCGCGCCTAAGCTACCTGCCGCGGCTTGTTGGTTTTGCTCACGAATCGCGTTGACAATTTGCGGTGGCGTCAGGCCCAGCGCCGCGACTTTATTCGGATCTAACCAGACCCGCATGCTGTATTCGCTGGCGCCAAATAACCGTACCGCACCAACCCCTTCAATCCGTGCCAGTTCGTCTTTGATGTTTTGCGCGGCGTAGTTCGACAGATACAGCATGTCATAGCGGTTATCCGGCGAGGTTAAGTGCACCACCATGGTTAAATCCGGCGAGGACTTTTCGGTGACAATACCAAGGCGCTGCACTTCCTGCGGCAGGCGTGGTTTGGCACGGTCAACGCGGGCCTGCACCTGCGACTGCGCTTTGTCGACATCGCTGCCGATGGCAAAAGTGATGGTCAGTGTCATGCGGCCATCACTGGTTGCCTGCGAGGACATATACAGCATGTTCTCGACGCCGTTGATTTCCTGCTCGAGCGGGCTTGCGACGGTGTCAGCGATGACTTTCGGGTTAGCGCCCGGATAGCTGGCGGTGACCACCACAGTTGGCGGCACTACTTCCGGATATTCCGTGATCGGCAATTGCCAGACTGCAATGGCGCCGCTGATGACAAACAGCAACGACAACACAGCGGCAAATATGGGCCGGCGTAAAAAGTAATTCGATAACATAGATGATGCCTCTGTTATTGGCCGGCGCCACTCACGCTACCACTGCCAGAGCTGGCGGCAGGTTGCTGTGCGATGCGAAAGGGTTGTTGTTCACTGGCAAGCGCGGCCAGCTGCTGAGGTGTTGCCATCTCTACGCGGTTCGGTTCGATCACGACACCAGGGCGTACTCGTTGCAGACCATTCACCACTACTTGTTCGGCCGGTTTCAGACCGGTTTTGATGATGCGCAGGCCACCGGTTTTTTCACCCAGCGTGACCGGGCGATATTGCAAAGTCCCTTTCGGGTCGACTACCAGCACAAAACGACTGGCTAGATCGGTGCCAATGGCTTTATCGTCGACCAGTACCGCCTGATAGGGGGCGCTGCCGGTCAGTTTCAGCCGGGCGAACAAGCCGGGTAACAGGCTGTTGTCGGCGTTATCAAAACTGGCGCGGATGCGGATGGTGCCGGTCGCGGCATTTAACTGGTTGTCGATAAAGTCGATAGTGCCCTGGTGGCGGAACTCGGTGCTACCGCTTAATGCCAACAGCACTGGTCGCTGTTGTTGCTGCAGCTGGCTGGCGGTGCCAGTGGCACTGTCGAGGCCCAAGTAACGCAGCAGGCTTTGTTCGTCGGCATCAAACCAGGCATAAATTCGGCCACTTGAGACCAGGCTGGTCAGCACCGATTGACCGGCGTGTACATAGTTCCCGGCGGTGATAAAAGCATTCGACACCACGCCGGCGATTGGCGCGCGAATTTCGGTGTAGGACAAATCCAGCTCGGCTTTTTTCAGCGCAGCTGTGGTCGCAGCGAGTTGCGCTTTGGCTTGTTCAAACCGGCTGAAGCGGCTGTCGAGCAATTCGGTGGCAATTGCATTTTGCTTTTTCAGGCTCAGTGCACGCTGATACTCGCGCTCGGCCAGCGCTAAAGCACTTTTGGCTTCGCTCTGGCTGGCACTGAGGCGCGCCACTTCGGCGGCAAAAGGTGCGTTGTCGAGGCTGAATAACAAATCACCGGCAGCAACCTTTGCACCTTCGCTGAAATGCACCTTGGCGAGGTAACCGGACACCCGCGGCATCAGGCTGACTGATTCCGGCGCCTGGAGCCGGCCGGTGTATTCGTCGGTTTCGCTGATTTGCTGACTGAGTACGGTCGCCACATCCACTTTGACCGCAGCAGGGCCGCTGGCAGCAGGTGCTGCGGGTTGGCAGGCAGCGAGTACAAGGGCCGCCAGGCTGGTCAGCAGCAGGCGACGGGGCAGTTTTAACTGGGGTCTGGCCATGGTCAAAAATTCCTCTTACTTAGGGTCGGTGGCTGGAAGGTTTTGGCATTACACCGGGTGAAGGTCGGTATTTGTTGACTTCTGTACTGATTGGTATAATGTACTGACCGGTAAATATATAGGAAAGCACTGCAGAGTCAATTTAATTTTGTACTGACTGGTAAAATATTTTGGAACTTTTTCGCAGGGCAGCGATGCTGTTGGTTATAAGCAGAAATTAAGCTGTCAGTGCATGCGCAGTGTCGCGAGATGACGCCGGGTGCTTCGGTGTTTACCGCAGCGGGCTGCTGCGTTATTCTCTGGCCCATGCAGATAAAGGGCGCTCTTGTTCACGCTAACGGACCGCCACTGAGGTAGTAATGAGTGCAAACACCCTAAACAGCACAACATGCAATAACAGCGCGCCGGTTGGCCGGCCACGCGCTTTTGATTTGGAAACTGCGCTGCAAAAAGCGCTCGAAGTGTTCTGGCAGAAAGGTTATGAAGGCGCATCTCTGCCTGACTTAACTGAAGCCATGGGCATCAACAAACCCAGCCTCTATGCCGCTTTTGGCAATAAAGAACAGTTATTTCTCAAAGCGATAGAGCGCTATGAAAACCGGCCCAGCGCGTTTTTTTATCCGTCGATGGCCGAGCCCACGGCTTATCGGGTCGCAGAGCGGATCCTGCTTGGCGCAGCGGCCGAACACAGTAATCCGCAGCATCCGCCGGGATGTCTGATGGTGCAGGGCGCTTTGGCCTGCAGTGACAGCGGTCAGTCGGTGAAAGATGCTTTGATTGCACGGCGTAAAGCCGGTTTTGAACAGTTGGTGCAGCGGTTTGAACAGGCCAAAGCGGCTGGCGATTTGCCTGCGGATGCTGACCCGCAGGGGCTGGCTGGTTTTATTATCACGGTGTTACAGGGACTATCAGTACAGGCGACTAATGGTGCTTGTGCTGAGCAGTTGCACAATATCGCCCGTACGGCATTGAAAGCATTTCCGCAGCCGCAAGCGTAAACGCGGACTGCGCCGCAGATTGTGCTTTTTCCGGTGGTGGTTGCTTTAACACACGACAACCGCCGTCCAGATAAGGCCCGCTGTGTTTGACCCAGCCTGGCCCCGGCCCGGTTTGTTTGCAGATATATTTGCCGGTTTTGACACTTTGCCAGCGATACCAGAACGCGGGCTCTGCACTAAGCCCGAACGGCTGCAGCATCAGCAGCATCAGCAGCATCAGCCAACCCGACCACAGACTCAATTTTTTCGGCTTCATATCTTTCCGGCAGCTTTGCGTTCGATTGTAGGCCCTAGCGCTCAGTGTGCCGGATTGACCGGTCAGTTGTCGACGGGTACAGTCATCAGGTTGATGTCTAATCATCAGACCCCCGGAGATCTTATTGATGCGCGCTGTCTGGCTGAGCCTGATTGTTTTCCTCTGGTCATGGACCGCTCAGGCTGAGCCTTTGCTGCTGCAAGGCGAGGGTTGTTGTGATCCACATCAGGATATCCGCGTGCTGTCTGACCCCACCGGTGAACTGAGCTTCAGTCAGGTACGCAATTTACAGGCTGATTTTCAGATGCCGCTGCGGGAAGATCTCAGTTACGGCTATCGAAGCGGCGCTATCTGGCTGTATTTACAGGTAAAATCAACTGAGCGCGCCCGCTGGTGGTGGTTGTTTACCTATCCGTCGCTGGACCATCTGACCTTATATATTGAGAACAGCCAGGGCATCCGCCAGTTTGAAAGCGGCGATATGGCCCCGTTGGCATCCAGGGCTTTAGTACACCGGCAAGCGGTGTTTCCGCTCGATTTAGCCGCTGATGATGTCACGACGATGTGGCTGCGGGTGGAAAGTCAGGGCAGCATGACGCTGCAGAATCAACTGCTCAGCAACGACGAATTTATCGGTCTGACGGCGGATGCTTATCTGGCGCCAGCCTTATACTTTGGTGCTTTGCTGGCACTAGCCGGTTATAACTTACTGTTATTTCTGGTACTTCGGGAAAGAGTCTTTTTGTGGTATGTCATGTTTGTGCTCTGGTTCGGCGTCGGCAGTGCTTCGCTAAACGGCCTTGGTGCCATTTATTTGTGGCCGGGTGCGCTTGAGTTGTCGAACCGGTTGTTACCGATTGGCTTTACCGTTGCAGCCCTGATGGCGGTGTTATTTACCCGGGCATTTCTTGATACAGCGCAGTTTAGTCCGGCATGGGACAAATTATTGCGCCCACTCAGTTGGCTAATGGCGGTTGCTGTTGGTTTTGCCGCCTGGATGCCGGTGCAGCAAGCGCTGATTGTGATGTCGCTGATTGGCATTGTTGCGGTGTTAGCGCTGACTTTGTGCGCTATTCAGAGTGTACTGAACCGGGCTCCGGGTGCGCGCTTGTTTGCGCTGGCCTGGGCTATGTTGTTGCTTGGCACTATTGTGATGTCGTTGCGTAATCTTGGCTTGCTGCCATCAAACTTCTTTACAATCAATGCGATGCAACTTGGCTCTGCGCTGGAAATGCTGCTGGTGTCCTTTGGTCTGGCCGCCCGCTTTAACCAGCTGAAATTGCAGCACAGTCAGGCCCAGCAGCAGGCGCTCGATGCCCAGCAGCAGCTGGTACAACAATTGCGCGAACATGAAAACCAATTAGCGCAAAAGGTGGCTGAGCGCACCGCTGAACTGGAACAGATGAATGATAAACTGCAGCGGCTGGCCACTACAGATCCGCTGACCGGCCTTGCCAACCGCAACGCCATGTACCAGCAACTCAGTCAGGCGATGGCGCGGGCGAAGCGGCAAGGCTCCAGTATGGCCTTGTTGTATCTGGACCTTGATGGCTTTAAAACAGTCAACGACCAGTTTGGGCATCTGGCTGGCGACAAAGTGCTGTTTGAGGTCAGTGAACGACTACGAGATGCAGTACGGGAAACGGATCTGATTTGCCGGATTGGCGGTGACGAATTTTTGCTGATCTGTGAAGGCCTGACCCAGGGCGCTGTGTTGGTACAGCTGACAGAGCGCATCTTACATCATGTGCAGCAGCCGTTTTATCATGGCAGTATAAAAATCCAGCTTGGGGTCAGTATCGGCGTGGCAATCAGCCGAGCCGGCGAAACTGCCGCTGAAGCGCTGATAGATGCCGCAGATCGGGCTATGTACGACGCCAAGACTGCCGGTAAAAATTGTGTGCAGCTTGCCAGTGATTTTGCCTGAACCTTTGGATAATAAAAAAGCGGCAAAAGCCGCTTTTTTTATTGCAAAAACATTAGCTTATGCAGTCGCGGCTGGTAAGCGCGCGATCAGTGCACCAATACGTTCCAGTGAAGTGAAATGCGCATAAATTGCCGGTAAAACACCAAATTTGCGTAATTGCAGGAATTGTTCGTCGCTTAATGCGTCGAATTTTTCCCGGTCAATCACATGGAAGCCGTTCAGGCGGCGCTCGTTACCGGCCAGGTCGCGATACTGCAGACCATCGGCTTTAAACAGACCCATCTCAGTGATTTGGTTCAGGATGTTGCGGCTTACTGTATTGGCATCGATGTAATCTTTGAAAAAAGCATTGATGCCGTCGAAGAATTCAGTGGCTTTGCCTTCCGCATCAAACAGCGCCTGACCTTCAGTGCGGCTGACGTTGTCAGCTTGTTCGTTGACACACAGCACTAACTGCTCGTCATTGGCCTGAGCCAGCGTGAACGGGTAAGCACGGATGCCGGCTGGCACATATTCACCTTTCCACTCGCCATCTTGCAGGAACAGGTTTTGTGCTTCCTGCAGACCAAACACGGCCACCGGGTTGTAGACTTCGGCGTCGCCGGCTTTTAAGAAGAAAATCGGATAAAACGGCGCAGCAGCAGTGAATTCCTGCAGCATTAATGGCGCGACGTGACGGTTTTCCAGGATTTCAACGGAGAATTTTGGCAGGATACGCAGATCTTTGTGTTGGTCCTGGGTCAGGGCGACTGGTTGAGCGAGCATGTTACTACTTCCTTTGGATCTTGTCTGAGGCCTGCATTGACGGGCATCCGCCGGCGGCCGGTTTTTTAAAGTCGCAAGCACCATACTATAAAAATATGACAGAATGCCAGCGCCGTTCTGCAGAAAAATGTTAGCAATTTAGCAACGCCAGACCCGCCTGGTAGCGACTGGTTGAGTAACAGCCTGAATTTATGAATAATGCCGCCGTTTTCTGCGAATTTCGCTGCTGAGCTGTGACGAGGACTTCATCCCGCATGATAAAAAAACTGCCGCAGAGCCAGTTACTGGCCGTTGTTTTGCTGCTGAGTGTGCTGCTGCTGGTGTTATCACCTCAGTGGTTAGTGCTGCAGCGCGGGCAGGACCTGAGCCAGTGGCTGCGCCTGGGCCTGCTGCCGGCCGCCCTACTGCTGCTGCTGCTGCTGTCACTGCAGCGCTCGCCCGGCCGTTCGGTGTGGTTATGGTTGCCACTGGCGCTGCTGGTACCGCAGGAGTGGTTTTATCAGCTGACCTATGGCAAAGCCACAGACGCGCATGCAATGGCGATTATTTTTGAAACCGATTTGGCTGAAGCGGCGGGTTATCTGTCCGGCATTGGCTGGTTGTTGTTCGCGGCGATTCTCGGGATTTTGTTGCTATTTAGCCTGACCAGCAGTTTGTTACTGGCGGCGCAGCTGCACTGGCCACGTTTCTGCCGGCCACTGATTTGGAGCTGCACGCTGGCAGGGCTGGGCTGGGTGGCGCTACAAGAACGCCAATACGCCATCGACTATCCGGTCGATGCACAGGCCGACGCCACGCAGACTGCGTTAAGCCGGCGGCCATTGCCGCAAAGTCACAATCTGTTTTATCAAAGTTTTCCGCTCAATCTGCTGCTGGCCGGCAATGAATACCGCGTGCAGCAACAGGCGCTGAGCGCAGTCGCGGCGAAAAGCCGGGATTTTCAGTTTGGCGCGGCGCAGCCGGAAGTGCTGGGCGAGCGGCAAATTTATGTGCTGGTAATTGGCGAAACCTTGCGGCCGGACCGGCTGCAGCTCAACGGTTATGCGCGCGCGACGACGCCGGAACTAGCCAGTATTCCCGGCGTTATCAGCTTTCAGGATATGGTCAGTCCCTGGGCCTGGACGCGGATGTCGGTGCCGGTGATTATTTCGCGTAAAACCGCCGCCAATCACAGTTATTTCTTTGACGAAAAATCGGTTGTTGCCGCTTTTGCCGAAGCCGGCTTTCGCACTTATTGGTTGTCGACGCAAAGCCCGCTCGGCGTACATGACTCTTCGGTCGCCTTACATGCCAGCGAAGCAGACGAAGTGCAGTACTTAAATCCGATCGGCTACAAAAAAGAAGGTTTTTATGACGAAGTGTTGCTGGACGCCTTTAAACGGGTGCTGGCAAAACAAGAGCAAAAGCAGTTGATCGTGCTGCATACGCTTGGCAGTCATTTCAGCTATACCGACCGTTATCCGCCAGCCTT
>Ga0247724_1000147_pt1 | contig 18029 bp, 28 predicted proteins | sample OKSTACKMC2E_FD_182776 | JGI IMG/M metagenome (GOLD analysis project Ga0247724, IMG submission 182776) | Subsurface sediment microbial communities from gas well in Oklahoma, United States - OK STACK MC-2-E | ecosystem: Environmental > Terrestrial > Deep subsurface > Rock core/Sediment | place... | reverse complement strand
TGGGGCAAGCCAATACAGCGTGTCACTTGAGACGCCCCGCCCCATGCGGTAGATGGTCTTCGTGCCGCCAGGCGCTGTGAACACCTGGGCAGGCTCGCGCCAAGGGCGCAAGTCGCCGCGTCCAGGCTTCTGGTTTAGCGATACCGTGCCTTGCCCGTCTGGAATCAGCTTAGGCTCTGCCGCACGGTTCTCACCCAAAAAGCTGGAAATGGCGATGACTGTCATGTCAATCCTCTGTGTTCAACGCGCGCTCTGTATCAACCTGCTTTCGCAGTAGCGCTACTTCGGCATCCCTTCGGACAAGATCCGCTCGGAGTTCTCCGACCACTGCAACCCCCTCGACAAGCTGGCGGTCGAAGGCTTCAAGTCGATCTGCAATACCGCCGCTGGCAGTGGAGCAGGCTTGGGCTTGCGCGCGATAAGTGGCGGCTCGGCGCTCGGCATCTGTGCGCAGCCGCTCAGCGCGAGCAAGGTCAGCGCGAGCAATGGCGTCGCGTACCGGCTGGGATGTGGTGAATTCGTCAGAGTTTTTCGACGTGTCTGCGGCATGTGTCGATTCCTTCAATGCAGTTTGGATCTCGTCAGCGCGGGCGGCTTCAGAGCGCTTGAGGTTTGCCTGTGCATACTGGGCGCGAATGTCGGCAATCTGCGCGTCATAGCGCCAAGCCTGGATATGCCAGGTGGACGCAGCGGCAAAGGCCAGCCCGGCAAGAAAAGCGGCAACATGGGTGTAGATCACTGCATCCTCCAGTCGGTGCAAATCTCGCCGTTGGCATCGCCGCGCACCTTGAGCCCTGGCAACACCTGCAGCACGCCATTCACGGTGCCCTTGTTCCAGCGCGGGTTCTGCTGGCACGCCGCTTCAAGCTGGCCACGGTTCGCCAGGGCCAGCATGGTGCTGCCCTCAAACGCGGCCTCACCCTTGTTCCAGATGAAGTCGATGAAGGTTGCTTTGGCGAAGTCGTCATAACTGGGCCAGTACACCAGCGCCCGCATTGCCGCAGCCTCTGCCAGCAGGTAGCGGTGCTTCTCGATGCGGAAACAATCGGCGGGCGTGTAGTAGCGCCCTGCCACCACCTCGGGGCCGGTGACACCGTTGCACACCGTGAGCGGCTGGCCGCGCCCCAACTTGTCCACGTAGGGCTTGCCGATGTGCTTGCCGCTGCTCTCGTACTGGCTGCCCATGACCATGGCGATCTTGACCGCCATGCTGGTGCTGGTGTCTGCCGCCACGGCCTGGATGTACTCATTGCGCAGCGCCTCGGGTGTGGGCTCTGCGTTCTGGATGCTGACCCCTGCGGCCAGCATGACCAGGGCAGCCAGAGAGCCAGCCAGCGCTTTAGGGACTTTGGAGGGCATTTTCATTTTGGCGGCACTCCGCTTTTCATGGCCGTCCAGAATGCAGCGATGGATGCGCCAAGCCCGACGACATAGCCCATTGGCTTTGCGGCCTTGCCTATCCACTCCAGCACCTTCATGGCCCCCTTGAAGCTGCGAAAGGCTTCCAGCAGCTCGGCGGTGTCGGCCTTGATCGAGTTGGTGGCGTCGGTGTTTTCTTTGAGCAAGCGCCGGAACTCGGCTTGCTCCCGCTTCACGGCGGTGATTTCGTCGGTCAGCGTGTTCATGCGTTTGTCTCCCGTTCTCAGCTCTTTGGCGACGTAATCGTTAAATTCTTCGGGTGTGCGTGGCATGGCTTTCTCACCCACGGTGCACCCCATTCTGGATCATGTCCAGTAGCTGTTCTGCGAGAACGGCATGGAGGGCCTTGAGGGTTGCGTCACTTGCTGCCATTACGGTGCTCCTTCCAGATACGTCACAGCTTGTAACTAAGCAGCAGCGCGATGTAAATAAAGTTCAGGATGATGACCCACTGGGCCAGAGGGATGCCTCCAAGAAGCATCATGTTGATGCTCACAGGAGGTGTTGCTTGCACCAAGTCGGTGAGATTGTCGTTCATAGGTTCCTTTGGTTTTTTTTACTTGGGGGTGATGATGGTGATGTTGGCTGCTCCGTAGAAATCGCTGAACCTTATGGTTCCGCTGGTTGGGATGTTGTTGTTCCCGGCCCAGCCGTTCGGAACCCAGTAACCCCCCCCGGTAGTAATTTCCGAGGGGGGCTGGTGTAGGCCCACCGAACTCATTGCGTATGTCCGCGAAGGACAACGAACCCGAGGACTTGATGGCCATTACTTTCCTTTCAATTGATCCACCTCGGACTTGAGTTCCTTGATGGCTTCGATCAAAAGACCCACTATGTTCCCGTAGGCCACCGCGAGGTGTTCACCGTTGTCGATGACGGCTTCGGGAAGCACCTCCTGCAACTCCTGGGCCACAACCCCGGTCTGACGCTGGCCGGTGTCCTTGCGCGTGTAGGTGTAGCCGTTGAGGCGGGAGACTTTCGAGAGAGCACCAGCGATCTTGGTCAAGTCGGTCTTGAGGCGAATGTCGGATAGCGCGTTGACGTTGCCGGTGGCGGTGAAGTTGCCATTTCCGTCCCATACAAAGTTATTGAGGCTGCCTACGGACATTGTGACGATCATGTTCCCCTCGTAAACATGCATCGCCGCAACGTGTCGCGCTCCCCAGCGTGTCGCTCTCCAGATCATGTAAGCTGCACTTGAGTTGGGGGTGTCTAGTTGCACTGCCGCATTAGCCGTGGTGCTCCAATCCGTAAAGGCAGCACCAATGTTCCCGACCTGATGCACTGCTGACGAGACATATTGGTTAGCAACCGTTGCGGCTGTACCTGCGACGTTGATCGGCCACGTCTTGCCGAAGTTGGTGCTATCTACTTGGCACAGCAACCCACTACCGTCAGTAGCCCAGCCTATATAAACCTTGTCCGCCCCGTACCCGGCAGGCCCGCCCTGCTGGACTGGTGTGAAGCCGAGAGATGCTTGTTTGCCGTTAAGCGCTGCCTGTGTGGCGGTGCTTATTGGCTTATTTGCATCCGAGGTGTTGTCAACGTTACCTAGCCCCACCTGCACCTTAGTGACCCCATGAGGGTTGCTGGTGTTGCCGGTGTGACTAGTCAGCGTAGCGAGGTTGTCGGATACCTGTTTTTGCAACTTCCCGAGCGCAGACAAAACCGTGTCCGTAGCGGTGATAACAGCGTTTGTCGCAGTGCTCAGTCCGGTAAGGGTTGCTGCACGAACATCAGTGAAGAAGTCGCGCCAGGTCTTGTCACCTCGCCAATATTTCTCTGTAGGTGCGGATACAGGTGCTGCGATTACTGGCTCTTTTGTGGCCAGGTCTGCTGGCTGCGAAAAGTTTTCAGCCGTGCCTTTGGTAATGCGCAGCGATAGGTAATCTCCTGCGACAAATGCTTTTGCGGAAGTCCCTTCCTGGGCGCGCTGCACGGTAATGCGGCACTCTCCTGGAATAGCGTTATTCACGCCAGTCACGCGCATTACTTCGATGTTGGATTCGACGCTGCCCAAGCGCTTAAAAGCCGTCAGCAGGTAGTAATCACCATCAGTTGGGTTGATCAGCGAACCCGCAGCGCCGTCAGAAATGCGCAGCACCCCATAATCCAGCTCAGTTTCAGGCGTGCCGCTAGATGGCGCATCCTTTACCGCCGCAATAAAGGTGGATGTGAAATTATTAAGAAACCGCTGCTTGGCCATATCAGAAATCCTTGATCCGAACTTTCAGCTCCACCTCTTTGGCTCGGCCGTCATTGGTGTAGGCCACCACCGTCACTTTGTAGGTAGCGCCAATCACACCGTCCTGAATCCACACCTTCACGCGAGGGTGCTGAATGGCGTAGGTCACGGTCAGGCCTGCGGGCTCCGCCGTCACGGCGGCAGTCAACACCGTGTCGTCCACGGGAAACCACTCACCAAAATCAATGTCGTAGTCCCGCACATCGCGGGGCTGTTGGGTTACGGTCCCGATGAGCACGGCTTACCTCACATAGAAAACGTTGTCGGAGAAGCGCACCACCAAGGTCTGCGCATCCACGGCGTATTCATCAAACTGCACACGCTTGACGGTGCCTGGTGATGCGTCAATGTCGGCCAGCGCAATCACGTCCACCGTGAAGCTGACTTTTGCGGTCAGCAGCGCTTGGATCTGCGCTGCCGTCATGGCAGTGACCACATCGCCAGTGCGGCGCACGGCGTTCACGCCAGCCTGCGCCAGCCCTGCGGCCCCCAAAGGCGTGCGCTGCACACGGCGGGCAACTACCAGGATCTGGGCAGCGGCCGCAGCGGCGATGGCAATTTGCACCGCTGGCCGCAAAACAGTCGCCGCTGCGCTGGCCAAGGCTGGCACTACAGCGCTGTGGATGGCCCTGGGCACAGCTGCAACCAAAGCAGCGGCCGATGCGCCTACCGCGGCCACCAGCTTGGTGCGGGCAGTGACGGCAGGCTGCGCCTTTGCGGTGGAGTCCAACGCAGTGCGGCACAGGGCCCGCGGCTTCACGGCGGTCAAAGCGTAGGCAAGCACATTCACCGCCACCCGGACAGTGACGTCCAGGCGCGTTTCATTGATTGCTGCCTCGTTGATGCCGTGGGTGTTCATGCTTACACCAGGGTCAGCGTGAAGTCACCGGATGCACCCTGGCCGCGAACGGTGTAAATGTCGTTCGCGGTCAGCGTCTTGGGCGTGGGCAGCGCTTCGCTATACAGCAGCGTGGCTGTGGGATCTGTCGGGCTCGCGCCTTCCACAATGCCGATATGGGTCACAGTCACGGGAGAGCCGATGACAGGGGGGAACTCCACATTCACCCCGTTGTAGCTCACACCGTTGGCAGGCGCAGCAAATGCGCCAGTAGCCTGGCGCTGATACCAAGCAGCGCTGACTTCGGTGCCTGCCGTGAACGCATCTGTGGGATCTGCCGTGAACAGGGCAAAGTAGGTTGTGCGGATCGCTGGGAATGCCTGGCCGCGCAAAGTCGCGTTGATGATGGCATTGGCGAGGGATGTGGAAAAACCGGCCATGGTGGCTGCTCCTTTTTTAAGTCTGGGGCGCCACGGTGCTGGAGGCTTCCAGCTGAATGCCCGCGGCGTTGTTGAACAAGGCGAGATGGCTGGCAGCAAGCTGCGCATTGCCTGCGACTTCGGCGTCCTTTGAGTAGGCCCGGTACAAGACGTAATTCAAAAGTGCAGAATCCCAGTCTTCCGACAACTCAATGCCACCAGAAACCTGGGTCCATGTAGCGCCGGTGGGTTCTGGAACTGGCTGCAGTCGCGCCGACCATGTGAGATCCACCTGCGCCCCCACCCGAGCGGGCGGGTACACCATGAAAGCGCGCGGCTCGCGCAAGTCATGCATGAAGTGCTCGACCTCCAACGCCTGCGGCATTCCCTGCCAGCCAGGCACCGTGCGGTCCAGCAGCAGCTGATCCACCTTGGAGATAGCGCGCTTCTTGCCGGTCGCATTGCATGGGATGTCCACCAGCAGCGCGGCCTGGGCAGGCAGTGCCTGGCGTGCGCCAGCCACCAAAGCCACGGCAGTCGTCGTGGTGGTGATGTCTGGCCGCGCTACCACCAGGGCGCGCACGGCGTCATTCAAGTGCGAAACCAGCTCACGGGCGGGCCAGCGAGTGCCTGCCTCGTCCAGCAGGTCAATCTGGGCTTTGCGAATGATGGCCTGGGCGTCAATCGTCATCAGCACCACCTCGCGCGTCGGTGTGGCACGGCGCCCGTAGCGCCCTTCCAGGCCTCCACGGTCTTGGTGGCCACCGCCAGCTCAAAAGAATTCATGGCCACAGCCGCCAGCCCTTCGTTGTAGAACGGTGTTTGTGGAATCAGCATCAGGCGGTGCTTGGCGCCTTCCACAATGTCCTGGGCATGCTGGGCAAACTGGTCATCAGGGATGCCAACACCGGTTTTTGTGGGCATCAGTGACACCTCGGCCGCCACCATGGCGCCAGGCGTAATGAGCTGGGTCAGCACAAAGCCCGCGCGGTCACGGCTCAACAGTCCGCGGTCTGGTTGCTCGTAGCGCACAAAGTCGCTCAGCTGCTCTTTGTGTGAGAGCACATCCATGGGCACGCCATCCACGGTGCAGCGCTCAATGCGCACCACCATGGCGCCGGATGGCAGCGGCAAGTCGTACTCACGCACACCAGCCACCACTGCCTCAGGCTCCAGCCATTCACGCCAGGTGCGCGTGCGGCGGAAAAAAGCACGGGCAGACTCGCGCAGAGCGATGTTTGCCGTGGGGTTGGGGCACCCCACTACATGCGGCATCAGCTCGGGATAGAAGTCTGCCCAGGTAGCCATTCAATCAGCCCGCGTCAGGGGTTGCAGATTTGCGTGGCTTGCGGCCAGGCTTGGCGATGCGCTGGGGTGGCGTGTTGGCCTCTTGAGGCAAGCCACCAGCGTCGTCGCTGTCATCGTCATCGTCAAAATCAGCGTCGTCGTCAGAGTCGTCGGCCGCGTCCAGCAGCTTCAGCGCAGCCTCGGCGTCGCGCTCGTCTGCTGGCCAAAAATTCTTACCTGCCAACAGGTGCACCACAGTGGCGTCGTCGGTCACATCGCAGGACAGCTCGTTGTCTTGGTCCTTGGTGAACACATAGCGCTGGCCATCCAGGCCTTGCACGATCACCGTGCCATCGCGCCGCGCAGGGATTGCGGTTTGCAGTTTCATGGGGAACTCCAGGGATCAATGAGGGGATGGGCCAGAATCCCGGCCCATCCTTTGGAGCTGCGCTTAGACGGCGCGGTACAGCATCGTCAGGCCCACCTGGCCGGCAGCCTTGGTGGCAGCGGCGGCGGTGAACTTGATGCCCACCTTGCGGTCGGTCTGCGTAGCGGCCATGCGCATGACGGCAGGCGTCAGCGTCAGGCTCAGAGCGCCACCGGCTTGGCTGGTGGTGATGCCAGTCGCCCAGGCAGTGCCGTCCAGGTCGGTTTCGCCAGCGTTGACAAAGCCCACAGACGCAGCGATGGTGGGCGATGCGTTCGTGTCCAGGTCGTCGCTGTCGTACACCACCCCCACAGGCACGCAGCCCGCGGGCAGGATGGCGACGGCGCCAACATCGTTGGCGTCCAGGTCAGCGGCCACCAGGTCAATGGCAGAGCGAACCGCCACAACTTCAGCGCCAGCGGGGTACACCGCGGGATTGCGGCCCGTCAGGTGGTCATTGGAATTGGTGAAGGCCATTTCGTGTTACTCCTTGTCGTGCCGATTAGCGAGTGGCCGCGGCAGTGTCCAGCGCGAACACGCCAAAGTCCTGCGCACCGGCTGCAGTGGTGAAAGTCACCTTCTTCACGCCGAAGATGGACGATGTGGAAATCACCACCTTGTCGCCGTTGTCGCGGGTTTCTTCGTGCCAGTCGAAACGCATGTTGGTGCCAGGCGAGCCGAAGGCCACCACAGCAGCTTGCGAGCCCAGGAACAGCGCGCGGGCGGCTTCCACGTTGTTGCCGGAACCAGCGTTGTTGAATCGGATCGCGTTGCGGTGGCTGTGCAGAATCACGCCGCGGTACATGCCGAGCGAGCCCTTGAACAGTGGCGAATTGCGGCCTTCAGCGGCAGCAGCAGCCTTTTGGATGTCCAGCCACTGACCGGTGTTGGTGTTCGCGCGCAGGTCGTCCTCTTGGAACGTGTGCATGACGCAGACAAACGTTTCGTTGCCGTCGATCTTGCAAGGCTGCAGCACGGGCACATCGGTGGCGCCGCCGCCCTGGCTGTCCGCCTTGGTCTTGGCGCGGTCAATCAGGCGCAGGTCGAACTTGTCGGATGCGTCGATGTTGGCGAACGCGGTGGCGTCGTTGCCGTACAGCGTGTGGTAGCTGTCAGGCGAAACCAGCGCGTTGTTCGCGCGGCCGGTATAGCCCTGGGGCAGCAGGAAGTTCGGGTTGATGCCGCGTGCGCCAGACAGGTAGATGAACAGCAATTCGTCCATCAGGCGGGCCCACCAGCTAGATTGCTGACGCTTGGCCTTCTCGCGCAGGTTGTGCAGCGTGCGCTTGCGCGTCATGCGGCCACCAGTGTTCACGCCTGCACGGGCCTGGTCGATGTAGATCTGGTCCGTGTAGAACTTCTGACCTTCTTCCTTGCCTTCCAGGATGTCCTCGCCCTCAACGGGGGCCATCTTCAGCTCGGCAAGCAGGTCGTAGCTGATGGCTTCGCCAGCGTCCGATTCCAGATCGGTGAGGATCTGAATTGGCACTTCGGCCTCGGCGCCGCGGGCCATGAAGCGGGAATTGAAATAAGACTTGTGGCTGGTGTCGTGGGCCAGCATGCCAGCCCACTTTTTCACAGCTTTTGCGTCGTTAACGCCAACGATAGTCCTGGCTATGATGGTTCTCCTTTGGGCGTATCCGCCCGAAAGAGCACCTCCTGCGCTCAGATTTGAAAACGCCCAATCGTTAGGGCTGCAGGCATGATTTCATGCTTGCCACGCAATCTGCCATGCTTGTCACGAAGCTCAGCAGAGAAAACCACGCTCCTGCATGAAATCAATAGGGTGTTTTGCGTGCTTGCTTAGATTGCACGTAGGGCAGAGCAACTGAACATTGGTGTCAATGTTCTGTCCGCCCTTTGAAATCGGCATGATGTGGTCCAAGTGTGGGCGCACTGTATGCAAGCACACACCACAAACTGCGCACTTGCCTTGCTGCAAAGCCATCAGCTTGCCGTGAATCCCTGGCGATAGATCACCACCAACGCCTTTAATCCGTGCGCGTCTGCGCTGCTCACTGACTACTCGCCTGTGCAGGTTTGCCGTTCGCCAGCGTCTTGCCATAGCAGACGCATGCGCTTTATTGGCCTGCCTCCATGCAATCGCACGCTGGATGCCGCGTTTACGGTTGGCGGCTTGGTAGGCAGCCTGGTAGGCCTTGAACTTCTCCGCATTGGCGGCCTGCCACTCCATCGTCTTAGCGCTCAATCTCTCACGGTTTTCTTGGCGATACAGGCGCTGGCGCTCGATGTATGCAGGGTCTTGTTTGTAGAGTTTGTCACGCTCTCTGATCTCTGGATCTTGGCGCCGCTTGGCCTGACTTAACCTAGCAGACTCGCGCGCCTTCTCCAGATTCGCCTCGCGGTACTTTCGCGCAGACTCTAGGCGCCTGGCCTTGCGCTCGTCATCAGACAGTAGAACCTTTTGGGCATCCCGGCTTTCCTCGCCTTTTTCCGACTCTTTGCGGATCTTCATGTCCAGCGGCGCAGCAATGCGCACGCGCGTAATGCGCCCGCTCTTTTCAAGAAAATGGATCTTGATGTTGTGCCCCAGGGTGACGACATCACCCTGGCGCATATCCATCATCAACCCGGAAATCCTGGTTGGGCCTGGCATCAAGACCCCTGCAAGAACTTCTCACGCTGTGCAGGCGTCAGCTTGGCAATGGCGGCCTCGTACTCCAAGCCTTCCAGGCGCTCGATGTCGGCAAACTCGCCTTCCACATCACCAGGGCCGTCGCTACCGGGGACCTGGGAGAGAGTCTTCGGCGCAGAGGCTACGGGCGGCTTGCGGCGTGCAACAGCCTCCTCGATGGTTTCGCGCTTAGGGGCCGGGGCCACGCCATGCAGCGCCTTCACGCGCTTGTGGGCTTCCTGCAAGAACCAATCCATGGGCTTGTCGGCGTTCTCTGGCTTGTCGGCCAGGATCTTGAGGAACTGGTCCAGGTCTGCGCGCTTGCCGTCATCCTTGCGGTAGTCGAAGCCGCCTTCTTCCTTGGCCGCACCGGTCAGAAACGTGGCCACAGTGGATTCCCACTGGCGCTGCGCACTCTGCTGGCTCATTTCCTGGGCAATCTCAGCCTTCGCGCGCTGGATCACCAAGCCCTCGCGCTTCTCGGCCAGGGCAGCCAGGCCCGCGTCGCGCTCGTCAATGTCAATCTCGCCGTCCTTGAACTTCTGGCGCAGTGCTGCGTCCTCGTCCTTGATGGCCTTGATCTGGTCGTCGTAGTCGCTGGGCAGTGGCGCCTGGTAGGGGGCTTCTTTGGCAGCGGGCTTTTCTTGCTCGGCGCCTTCTTCGTCGCCGTCATCGCCCGCGGCATCAGCCTCACCAGCGGCGTCAGGCTTGGCGCCCTCGCCTTCTACTGGCGCAGCGCTTTCACCGCGGTCCTCGTCGCCGTCATCGTCCCCATCGTCGTCCGCGTCGTCATCACCACCCTGGCGCATGATCTGGTTTTCTTCTTCCCCAGCATCGCCGTTGATGGCTTCCAGTTCTTCGGGCGTCAGGGTCGATTCAATGTCTTTGTCCACGGTCAGTCACTCCTTGACAGAGGGTTAAGGTAAAAGCCCAGCGTGCCATGCTTGCCACGAAAAAAGACCCCGGCACCTTGCAGCACCGGGGTTCAAGCGGCAAACACCGCACCCTAAGAAACTCCGTCTGGAATTAGCCCGCGCTCGGGCGTGGCAGCCCGGCCAGGTCGGCGGCCGCGTCGGCCTCGGTCAATACCGGGCGGGCCAGCTGGCTGCGCAGCTCGTAGCCCATCAGGGGCCAGATGCGGCTCACAGCGTTCTGGCGGGCGATCTTGCGGCCCACCTCGGCATCGAAGTTCTCGGGGCTGGCGCAGGCCGATTCGCCTGTGACAGTGAAGCCGTTGCGAAGCACCAGGACGCAGAAGGTCAGAAGGTCGAGAGCATCAGCCTTTCGACCTTCCTCGCCGAATGGCCCAGTCTCGCCCCTGGCCCATGGGCCATCTCCGTATGCGCCTTTGGCTGCCGTGAAATAGTGCTCGCTGGCGATGTTCGCCTCAATGTCCGCAGGCGTCACGCGCGGCGCTGTCAGGCCCTTGGCCTGGATTTCCTGCTCGATGGATTCGTCGGTAGTGCTCATGTAAACCTCGGTGTTCATGGGTTGGTGGTTATTGGCAGGCTTCGCAGGTGCCGTCCGTAATGTCACAGGCCTTGCCCAGCGGAAAATCAGCCTCTGCTGCCTCTGGCATGAACGCAGCAATGCGGTTGGCCAACACTTCCTCCAGGTCCGTCATCACATCCTCCTGGCGCATTAGGCGCTTGCGCTCAGCCCGATCTAGGCTGTTGAATGCCCCCTTGTCATCACCAATGAACGCCCGCAGCTTGCGCAGGCGCTCCAGGCACTCGGCATGCTCATCCACCACGCGCTGCTGGCGTGGCGAAAGCTGGGTAACTACAGGCTGCTGCTGCGCTACCGCCCTCTCTGCAAACTGTATGGATTGCCTTGCCATTGATGCGCAGGCCCGCTCTATGGATTGAGCCACGATCAATTCATCGCCTTTGAATCGCATCAGCCGCTGGTCTGGAAGTGATGCAATCCTTCTGCTGCCCTCATACATGATTCCAGACAGCACAGTATTGTTGTCCCGAAATCCTGCCCGCAGCGAGAAGTTGTTACCAACTTCAAAATCAAAACAATGTTCGTTCCCAGCCGCTTGGGCAGCTATCAAAAGAAGCTGGTCTGCAATGTATTCAGCGCTTTGTGTGTTCATACGGGTTCTCCTTCGTTTTCGTTGCCTGCTCCCGGCTCATTAATACCTTTGGGCTCCTCCATGGAATCCTCGGCCTCCTCTTTGCGCTCCAGCTCAGCCATGGCGCTCATGGCATTCACCGCGGCGTCCAGGCGGGCGGTCAGCTTGGCGATCTGCTCGTCACTGCGCGCCTGGATCTGCGCCACGCGCTCCTTGGCATCAGCCTCGATGCGCGCCACCTCGATGCGGGTGTCGGAGTCGCTGCGAATCTGCAGCGTGCGGTTGGCCAGCTCAGACTGGGCCTTGCGCAGCTGCTCGGTAATGCGGTCAATCTCCTGGCGCCCCTGCTGCTGCACACGCGAAACCTCGCCGCGCACCGCGTCTGCGCCACCGCCAGCGGTCGCCGCCTCAGCCTCCAGCTTGGCCGCACGGGCGTTCAGCTCCCGCACCTTGGCCTGCTGCTCGGCCAGCGCGGCCATGGCCTGCTCACGCTGCATCTGCAGCGCTTCGGTTTGGGCCTGCATCTGCTGCTCAGCCTGCGCCGCCTCCTCGGGCGTCATGGGCTTATTGGGGTCGCGCTCACCGGTCAGCTTGCGGATCTGGTCTGCAATCTCGTCCTTGTTGGGCAGGTCGCTGAACTCCATGGCGATGGTCAGCATGCGCAACGCCACCTCGGGCGGCAGGCGGGTGGCCATCTGGTTCAGCGCCTCAAACATCACCTGGCGCAGCGTGCCGGCGTAGTCCGCCTCGCTCACCACAAAGTCAGCCGTGCTGGCCGTGATGTCGTTCAAGAATCTCACCGTGCCATCGGCTTGCATTTCAGGCTGGTTGATCTTCACCCACTCCAGCGCGCCCTTTGCGCCCGTCAGGCGAATCACCTTCTGGTCGGTGTAGAACTGCTCGCACAGGCTCAGCTGCTTCTCGCCTTCCACCTGCGTGGCCAGTCGCAGGTTGTCAAACGGCTCAGTCGTCACCACACTGCCCTGCAGCTGGCGCGCCTTGATGGCCTCACCAGACACGGCATTGGTTTGGCGCCCCAGGTTCTCCTGGCTCACCCCGGCCGACTTCTGGATGCTCTGGGCGTCCAGGGTCATCATCTGGATCTGGCCCGTGGCGGCGTCCGTGTCCCGGCGAATCTGCAAATCCTTGCCAGCCTTCTTCACGATCACGCCATCCGGGCGGTCCGCCTCGTCGCGCAAAGTGTCCCAGTCGTCCGTCGCTCCCTCGTCTGCAATCACCTGGTTGGTGTTCAGCAGCCACAGCGCCTTGCTCGCGCGCTTGTTCAAGTCCTGTTGAATGTCGCGCACCCGGCGAATCACCCCGTAGGGCATGCGGTCGCGCCCGCGGCGGTAGCACCAGATCGGCGTCAAGCTGAAACGGTTGTGCCGGAACATGCTCGGGCCCATGGCCAGCATGTGCGCCTCGGTGAACACAGCAATGTGCACGCGCATCACCACTTTGTCGATGATGCTGCCGCCCGCCTGGGCCAGCGCATTCGCCAGTGCCCCGTCCTGCTCGTTGAAAAACAACCCCTTGAGTGGCCCTTCGCTGATGATCTTTGACTTCACCGGCTCACGGTACTGGCACTCGATCAGCTTCACACGGCGGCGCTTGGCGTCCACCATAGGTCCAGAGCCTGCAGAGCGCAGCGTTCCGGTCTTGGCACCGCTCAGCAACTCCTCGGCCGTGTACCAGGTGTCTTCCTCCCAGTCGCTGGCCGTGTAGTGCTGGGCATCCTCCACCGCGCTTTTGATGACCTCCGCGCGGTCCGGGAACATCGTGCACGCAATGTCTTCGTCCACCCAGCGCCAGCGGAACAGGTAACGGGCGTCGCTCAGGTCCAGCTCGTAGGCAGAGGAATCCCACAGCACATTGCGCCAATCCTCGTAGCGCTGGTACAGCACGTCCTGCGTTGGATCGTCGCGCACACCATCATCCACCCAGCCCACACCCACTTTCACAGCATCGGCAAAGGCGCGACTGCGGTTGAACGGCACCCGGTTGATGTCGCTCACGTACTTCATGACCTTGGTCTTGATGTCCGCCAGCTCCACATCGTCCTCGGTGCGGGGCATCACGCGCCAGTCCACCCGTGTGCGGCGCTCCGTGCCAATAATCCAGTCCACCATGGGCGCGATTTCGTTGAACACCAGCGGCACCTGGCCACGGTCGGCCAGCACCTGCGCGTCCTCGGGGTCCCACTGAATATTGTCGTAAAAGTCGGCGTCCATCGCCATTTCCAGGCGGTTGGCCGATTGGCGGTCCTTCTCAAAATAGAACCACTCCAGCAGGCGGCGCAGCGTATTGCGCGCCTTCTCGCCATCCATCGGGTGCGCATTCACCTCGGCCAGCTCGGTGCCCACATGCTCGCCCGTGAAAATCTCCCGGTCGCCTGCGCCCTGGCGGTTGGGCATCACCTCAAACCGCTCAGGCATATTCCACCCCAGACTTTTCAATGCGAATGTCCTCAGCCGCAATAGGCTTGCCGTCCGCGCTCAGGATCATGTGGCCGAAGTTGCTGCGGTAGTGCTCCTTTTCCGGCGCCGTGGGCATGCGGATCAAGTCGGGCAGGCCCTCGTGGATGACCGTGGCAATCTTCACCCAGGCTGTGGTCGATTGGTCCAGGCCCAGCACCTCGCCCGCCTTCTTGGCTGTGTGCGCCAGCTGAATGGGGTCATCGTAGGCGTGGGCGTTTTCTTCCAGGATGACGTACACCGGGGCGCCGGGCACAAACTGGTTGCCAGGCCGGTACGTTGCGGCCAGAACCATCGCGCGCGCGTCGTTGACCCAGGTATAGATGGCCGTCACCTCCCCGTGCACGCGGGTCAGGTAGGCTCGGGTGGTGTCGATTGAAACGGACATGGGCAAGGCGCTCCAGAATGATCTGGCGCAGACCATGCCATGCTTGCCACGTCACCGGGCCATGGCAGAGCCGCGGCGGCGCAGCGGCGACCCCTTGTGCAGCCCCCCACCACCCCGCATCGCGTCCTCGGCAACGATGGCCATCAGTCCAAAGCTGTCAGACCCGTGGCTGGCCCAGTCGTGGGCCGGGCCCAAGCCAACGTCGCGCTCCTCGTCCCATTTCTCGTGATACCAGCCCAAGGCCTCAAGGCCGTCCGCCGTGGTGGGCTCAAACTCGCTTGCATCCGTGGCTTCGCTTTTGGCCTCCTCGTTCATCCAGACGCTGGGGAATACCCGCCGCGCGGCATTGATGCGTGAGATTGCAGCGCCTCGCCCCTGGTTCGGCACTACCGTGACGCTGTAGCCCGCAGCCGTGAAAGCCGATTCATAGCTCACGTCATACACCTTATCGTGTGTAGCGCCGTCATGAGGCAGGAAGATTTCGGAGTTTTCTGGCGTGTATCCCTTGCGGCGCATCCACGCCAAGTGATGCTCAACGCCTTGGCCAACCTGCTCGTAGTAGTTCAGCACACGCACCTCGCGCCCAATGAACTGCGCGCCCCACATCGTGAAGGCGTCGGCATTCATGCCGGTCCCGCCGATGTCGGCAAACAGTCGGCGCTTCATCAGCGGATCGGCGGCCACCTTGCTCAGCCTGCCTTCGCGCCTCATAGCGCTCAATTGTTTGGTGAAGTAGGCGCCCTTGACAGCCGTAGCGTAGGCGCCCTCCCAAACGTGGTCGTAGCTATCCGGGTCGGTTTCTAGCCAGCGCAGCCGCTGCCGCTCCAGAATCGCCGGGAACTTCGGGTTGTCTTTCCAGCTACAGGCAGCAACCTTGAAACGCGGGTCTTTCGTCTGGCGGAAACGCCGATCTGTGGCGCTGGATTTGCGCGCCGGGTTCCACGTCACCCACAGCTCACTATCCTCCTGACGCAGGGTGGGGATCACGATGTCCCAAGCCTTGTCGGTGATTGGCTCGGCCTCGTCGGCCCACAGCAGCAGGATCTTCGCCTTGGACTTGAGCGACATGATCGTGCGCTTATCCATCCCGCTGAACTTGTAGGAAATCCTGCGGCTCTTGGTGCGAATGTACTTCTCGCCAATCTCAAAGTGGGGAGCAAGCCAGGGCTCGGACTCAATCGCCGCCTTCACCTCGGCCAGCGAAGAATCATCAATCGAATTCAGGTATTCCCGCCCGCACACAATGACGCCTTCGCGCCCAGCCTGATCCCACATGTAAGCGCGAATGGCCGACATCTTGGCAAACGTCATCGTCTTACCTGAGCCGCGCCCACCATACGCCCCGCGCACATCAGCCTCACCCGTAAAAACTGGGATCAGTACGGGCGGGATCTGCACATCAACCGTTGCCGCCATCACCGACCTCCCGTGGTTGCAGCGGAACCAATCGAACCACCCCGACAAGCTCCGCGGGCTTCTGGCTGTTGTCCTTCTCGTACAGGCCCAGGTGCTTCATCCCCTTGTCCACCGCACTGTTTTTGTCCCAGAAGGTGTACTCAATCCCATCCTTGGTGATCTTGAAGCTCTTGACCGCCGCCCGCGTGCGCGCATCCAGCTCATGCGGCATCTTCACCCGGCCGTCAGGGTGGCAAATGTCCGCGATGTCGCTGGAAATCAGCATGGACAGCTGGCGCAGCACCTCCTCGGCCTTCAGGCCAGCTTTTTCAGCAGCCTCTTTTTGCAATGTGGAAACCCTTACCTGAACCTTCCTATCTGCTGCCAGCTCGCTTGCGCGCTGGTGCACAACAACCTGCTTCCATTTCGCAGATCGTGGATAGGCCTGGCGGAATGCCTCAGACTGGCTGGCCCCACCTGCTACCAGCACTGCAAAGCGCTCCTGTTGCGGTGTCAGCCCATGCTCATTTTTTGCTGGCATTTTGCTCCTAACTTCATAGCTTATCGCGCTTTATCTATAAGGGCTGCGACTTGATTTTTTAGAGAATCTGGCACCAAGCCCATCTCCCACAGCTTGCGCATGGTGTCGGTCGCCCAAACCGGCTCCAACTCACGGCGCACGGCCTTGGTGAACAGAGCGCCCTGGTCCAGCTTCGCGTGGCAACCCTGCTCTCCTGGTCGGGGGCCACAGGCTGGAAAACAGGTCAAGTCACAAGCCTTCATCCCCATGCCCTTGCCGGTATTCGCGTGCGCAGCTTGGGAATAGCCTGGAACTCCGCAGATGGCGCAGGGCAGCGTGGCCACAGCGCGGCGATAAGCCTCCGAGCGCACGGGCGCGGCCTTGGCCACCTGAGCGGCAGGCGCTTCGCTCACTGGCTCAGGCGCACGGAAAGCGCCAGGGGCAACAGTTGGCACGCTCCGCACTCGGTCGGGGTCGCGTTGTTCGCGGTGCTGCGCGCGGGGTTTGAATCCGGTGCGCTTCACTGCACACCCCCAATGATTTCGCCCGTATCCGGGTCCACCTGCATACCCTCCCACTGCTGGAACGTGGCCGGGAACGTCACACCCAGCTCCGTAGCGGCAAAGGCGCTCACCCGGTCAATCAACTGGCTGTAGCCCTTCACCCCCAGGTCTTCGGTGCTCACGCGCTGCCGTGTCCTGCTCTTTTTCCCGGTCAGTGGGTTCTTGGTCGTGACGGTTTTGAAGCCCAGGTACTCTTTGCGGAAGTGCTCTTTCCACACTGCCATGGGGTACTGCTGGCCGTTGGGCCGGGCCTGCTGGGCAATGCTCTTGAGCACCACCCCGTGGTAGTAGGCCCTTTGGCGATCTGTCTTGGCATCCTCGTGCAGGCGTACCTCAACGTGCAGCCGGTGGCCAGCAGCCCACATGCTTTTGCACCAGGGTGCAAGCACGTTCTTAAAGTGCTGCCCAGCCTGAACGGGCTCGTGCCAGGTGGCTTGCAAGGCAAGTTGGCTGCTCACTTCGTCACCCTCACATCAATGCCGTGCAGGGCTTTTGCCATGTGGCGCTTGGCCAGGCTCAGGGGCGTTTCCATGCCTTTGGTGTCTTCCCACACCGTGGTGCCCTGCTCCTGGTAGCAGAAGTCCACCACCAGGCGAATAGCTGGGCGGGCGCGTGCTGCGCCATGCAACTTCACGCCGGGCACCAACTCGATAGGCACTTGGCGGCGCAGGTTGGAAATCAGACCCATGCGCTCCAACACCTGCAGCTCACCGTAGCGGCGGGCCTCGGCCTTGCTGTCAAAAGTCAACCCGGCAAACTGGGTTTTCTTGTTGCCGTACTTTCGGTGGACGCGCTCAGCCATTCCCCACCCCCAGCCAATCTTGATAGGCCTGGCGGGGTGTGTAGCCCACGCCAATGCGCTTGTTCGGGATGCCGCGGATACCGCAGTGCCAGATGCCCGAGACTTTTCTGAAGTGGGGTTTCATGCGCCCTCCTTTTGGCCTCGGGCGCGGATAGCGGCGGCGCACCGCCTGATCGCAGCATTGAACCCACGCTCTACGTCATCAGGCTTGCCTTGTGGTGGATTGGTGCGGTTTGCTTCGCACACCTGCGCGCACGCCTCCCGCTCCTTGGCCACGGCCTTGCGCACAATCCGCGCCAATGGACTGTTGGCGTCAGGCACGAAGGACAAGCCTTCCTCCCGCGCCATCGCAATGATTTCTTCGTGGGTCATGCCGACACCCCTCCAAACAAATCCATGGTTTTCGTGTCCCGCTCCGCATCAGATGCGCGGCGGCGGCGCTTGGGCTCAATCAGCCCAGCCTTGCGTGCACACACGGGACCAAAGGGCTGGGTGCCAATGACCACGGCGGGCAGGAACGTGACGCGGCCGCAGCGG